>Ga0228702_1000593_pt1 | contig 26752 bp, 26 predicted proteins | sample McNCre217_Aug_MG_2_FD_178018 | JGI IMG/M metagenome (GOLD analysis project Ga0228702, IMG submission 178018) | Freshwater microbial communities from McNutts Creek, Athens, Georgia, United States - 20-17_Aug_MG | ecosystem: Environmental > Aquatic > Freshwater > Creek | place: USA: Georgia...
TTGACCTTTGATGTGGGCCACAAAGCCGACACCGCAAGCATCGTGCTCATTGGCCGGGTCATACAGACCGGTTTGTTGGAAGAGTTCTTTGTCAGCAGCCGTCGTCATGGCGCACTCCTAGGGTTTATACGCAGGGGGATGAGTTTACTGCACTGCAGCAACCGTGCCAACATAATTAATCGGGGTCAGATCCCAATTAATTCAAACTCACTCTATTGACCAAATTAATCGGGGACAGATTCAATTGGCTGGATTTTTGAACGGACGGCCTGCCTTGGCTGGCAGCAGGCGGCGCGTTGTGCCCTGCTGGAGTTCGCTCACAAAATCTTCCGACCCCAAAGCCCAACCCGACAAGGCGCCTTTGGTTAATTCATCGCGTTGCTTCGTGGCCAGACCGGTCTGGACCAGCGTCAGATAGGCCGCCTCGCGCGCAAACGGCGTGTTGCCCAATGCCCAATACAGTGCATGCAAGGTCACCAATTTGTCGCCCCCCTGCCCAATACAGTGCCTGTGGCTGGACCATTTGAAATCGGCGGGCTGCTCCACCATGCCCGCCCGCACCGGGTTCAGGTCGATGTAGACCATGCAGGCCAGCAGGTAACGCTCGCTCTCAATCAGGTTGCTGCGGTAGCGCCCTTCCCACAAGGTGCCGGTACGCTGGTGGCGCAGGTTGAAGTAGCGCACATAGGCCCGCCCCACCGCTTGCATCATCTGCGGCAAGCCATCATCTGTTTCAGGCGTGACCAGCAGATGGAAATGGTTGTCCATGATCACGTAGGCATGGATCGCGACCTTGAACGTGCGCGCATGCTCGTACCAGAGGTCCAGCAAGCGCTGGCGGTCCTGGTCGTCGCGCACAATGGGCTGGCGGTCATTGCCACGCTGGATGACGTGGTGCGGGTAAGCAGCAACAGTGAGGCGGGGCAAACGGGCCATGCGGAATTCCTTGGTACATGCCCAGTTTAATTGGGATCTGACCCCAATTAAACCGATGAAATGATTGGGGTATGCTGACGGCGTGAACAAGACTTCGATCCGAATCGGCGCTGGCGCAGGGTATGCCGGCGACCGCATCCCGCCTGCGGTAGAACTGGCCCAGCACGGGCAGCTGGACTATCTGGTGTTCGAGTGCCTGGCCGAGCGCACCATCGCGCTGGCCCAGCTCGAACGCCGCCAGCAGCCTGACAAGGGATTTGACCCACTGCTGGCCGACCGCATGCGTGCCGTGCTGCCGATTTGCCTGGCGCAAGGCACACGCATCATCAGCAATATGGGCGCCGCCAACCCCTTGCAGGCCGGGCACGAGGTGCTGCGCGTGGCGCGTGAACTGGGCATCACCGGCGTGAAAGTGGCCGTGGTGCAAGGCGACGATGTGCTGCCCCAACTTCTGAAAGACGGGCTGGAACTGCCGCTGATCGACAGCGATGCCCCGCTGGTCAGCCTGCAGGACACGCTGATCTCGGGCAACGCCTACTTGGGCGCGGACGCCTTGCTGCCCGCGCTGCAAACCGACGCTCAGGTCATCTTGTGCGGCCGCGTGGCCGATCCGGCGATGTTCCTCGCGCCCTTGATGCACCACTTTGGCTGGGCCGCTGACGACTGGCCTCAACTGGGCCAGGGCATTCTGGTCGGACACCTGCTCGAATGCGCCGGTCAAATCACCGGCGGCTACTTTGCCGATCCCGGCTACAAGGATGTGCCCAATCTCGCCCGCCTGGGCTTTCCTCTGGCCGAGGTGCAGGCCGATGGCACCACGGTGATCACCAAGGTCGCTGGCTCCGGCGGCTGCGTCACGGTGGCCACCTGCACCGAACAGCTGCTCTATGAAATCGAAAACCCCGCGCGCTACCTGCAGCCCGACGTGGTGGCCGATTTTTCACAGGTGCGTCTGGTGCCCGATGGTCCCGACCGCGTCCGCGCCACGGGGGCCACCGGCCAGCCGCGACCAGACACGCTCAAGGTCACCGTGGGCTACCACGACGGCTACATCGGCGAAGGCCAGATGAGCTACGGCGGTCCCGGCTGCGTGGCACGCGGCCAGCTCGCTCTGGCGCTGGTGCGCCAGCGCCTGCAGGATGCGGGGCTTGGCGAATTGGAAGCCCGCTACGAACTGATTGGCATCAACAGCTTGATCCCGCAAGCGCAAGCGAGCACCGAGCCCGCTGAAGTGCGTCTGCGCGTGGCCGTGCGCGCGCCCACGCGCCGCGAGGCACTGCTCGTGGCCAACGAGGTGGAAGCGCTCTACACCAACGGCCCGGCTGCAGGCGGCGGCGCCACCAAATCCGTGCGCGAAGTCATCGCCGCAGCCGCCGTGCTGGTGCCGCGCGACTGGGCGCAAGCCCATGTGACCGTACTGGACTGAGGCACACCACATGCAACTGCGAGAACTGGCCCACACCCGCACCGGCGACAAGGGCAACCGCTCAACCCTCACGGTCATTGCCCGCGACATCCAGGACTTTGCGCGGCTCGAAACACAATTGACACCTGAACGGGTCCAAACCCACTACCGTGGCATCGTGCAAGGTCGTGTAGAACGATTTACCTTGCCCCAGCTGGGCGCGCTGCAGTTCGTGCTGTACGAAGCGCTGGCCGGTGGCGTGACGCGATCACTGGCGCTCGACGCCCACGGCAAAACCCTGAGCAGCCACCTGCTGAACATCGACATCGACTGAAAGAGGAGAACCCCATGAACTTTCGCACCACGACACTGCTTGCCGGTCTGCTGATCACCGCCAGTGGCGCCGCCATGGCCCAGGGCTACCCGAGCAAACCCATCAAGGCCATCGTGCCATTTGCGGCAGGCAGCGCCACCGACCAGATCGGCCGCGCCTTTGTGCAAAAGATGTCCGAACAACTGGGCCAGCCCATCGTCATTGAAAACAAGGCCGGTGTGAACGGCATGCTGGGCGCAGACGCTCTGGCCAAATCGGCCCCCGATGGCTACACCATCATGGTCGGCACCAACAGCACCAACGCCGCCCTCAAGAGCCTGATGAAAAAGCTGCCCTACGACCAGGACACCGCTTTCGCGCCCATCGGCTACATGGGCTCGGTGCCGCTGATCGTGGCCGTCAACAACGACGTGCCTGCCAAGAACCTGAAAGAGCTGGTGGCCATGGCCAAAGCCAAACCCACGCAACTGACGTTTGCCAGCGCCAGCACCTCGCAGCGCGTGTCCACCGAAGTGCTGATGAGCATGAGCGGCATCCAGATGACCCATGTTCCTTACAAGAGCGGGCCAGCCGCCATGACCGACCTGATCGGCGGTCAGGTCAACCTGTTCACCGCCGACTTCGCGGTGATGCTGCCGCAGGTCAAGGCCGGCAAGATCCGCGGCCTGGCCGTCACGTCCACCCAACGCTCCAAAGCCATCCCCGAGCTGCCCACCGTCAACGAAGCGCTGGGCCTGAAGGACTACGAACTGATCGCCTACTTCGCGATGTTTGCGCCCGCAGGCACACCGGCCGACGTGATCGCCAAGCTCAACAAGGCGCTGAATCAAGCTGCGGCCGACAAGGACATCCACGACAAGTTCTCGGCCATCGGCTTTGAAACCTCCCCCGGCACGCCCGAAGCACTGGCCCAACGCAACAAGGCTGAAACGGCCAAGTGGGCCAAGGCCATCCGGGACGCGAAGATCGAAGCGGAATAAGGCGTTCAGCGCGCCGGGTAGCGCGTCTCGGCCAGCGCCTGCAGCCCGAACTCGGCCAGCAAAGCCTCCAGCCGCTCGCGGGCGCTGCGCTTTTTCTGGCCGGTGTACTTGGCCAGGATCAGCTCGTTTTTCATGCTGTGTTCCCAGCCCACCAGCTCGGTCACCGTGACCGAATAGCCTTGCGATTCCAGGTACAGGCAGCGCAGCACGTTGGTGAGCTGGCTGCCCATCTCACGGGTGTGCAAAGGGTGGCGCCACAGCTCGGCCAGCGGCGTGCGCTGCAGGTTCAGCGCCTTGCTCTGGTTCAGTGCCCTGGCCAGCTCGGCCTGGCAGCAGGGCACCAGCACCATGTAACGCGCTTTCTTCTGCAGGCCAAAGGCGATGGCGTCGTCGGTGGCGGTATCGCAAGCGTGCAGCGCGGTGACCACGTCGATCTGCTCGGGCAGCTCGGTGCTTTGCGTCGACTCCTGCACGCTCACATTCAGAAAACGCATGCGGTCAGAGCCCAGCCGCTCGGCCAATTGGCGCGAAGACTCCACCAGCTCACTGCGGGTTTCGATGCCGTAGATCGCGCCCTTGCCCAAGGCTTTGAAAAACAGGTCGTAAATGATGAAGCCCAGATAGGACTTGCCCGCGCCGTGGTCGGCCAGCGTCGGGCCGTGCGGCGTGTCGGGCAATTCGAGCAGCAGTTTTTCGATGAACTGGAACAGGTGGTAGACCTGCTTGAGCTTGCGGCGCGAGTCCTGGTTGAGCTTGCCGTCACGCGTGAGGATGTGCAACTGCTTAAGCAGCTCGATGGACTGGCCCGGACGCACTTCGGGCGGCAAGCCGTCGGCGGGAGCGTTTTGAGGTGCGCGTTTTTTCATGGCGTGGCGTCCACATCCAATTGTTTCCAGCCCTCAATGCCCAGCTTTTCCATCGTCGCCATATTGGTTTCGTAAATCATCTCGGCTTCGGGAAAGGCCTCCACCGCCCGGTCAATGCTGGCCTCGCGGATCAGGTGCAGCGTCGGGTACGGTGAACGGTTCGTGTAATTGGTGATGTCGTCGGGCTCGGTGTCGGCAAATTGAAACTGGGGGTGAAAGCTCGCGATCTGGAATTCGCCTTCCAGGTCCAGTTCCTGCAAAACGCCATCGGCCTCGTCCAGAAAGTCGTTGAAATCCAGAAAGTCCCGCAGCATGTGCGGCACGATCAGCAGCACGGTTTCGCGCTCTTCGGCAGGCATGGCGGCCAGGGCCTGCAGTTGTTCAATCAATTCATCACGCAGGCCTTCCAGGCCCTTGGCTTCGCTCACGGCATAGTGGATCTGGCCCTTCACATGCGGCGCTTTGGCAAAGGGGCACAGGTTCAGGCCGATCACGGCGCGCTCAAGCCAGCTCAAGGTGTCGGCGATGGCAATGTCTTGGTTTTGTGTCATGAATCTCCCTCCAATTCGCGCTCGATTTCTTCAATGGTCGGCAGGCTGCTTTCCAGACTTTCCGGCAAAGCTCGGGTAAGCTCGAAGCCGGAAACGCCTATCGGCTTGTCCATGCCACGCAGCGCGTATTCCGCCAGCACCCGGTTGGGTTGCTGGCAAAGAATCAACCCGATGGTGGGTTTGTCGCTTTCATGGCGCAGTCGATCATCCACCACGCTGCAATAGAAATTCATCTTGCCCGCATACTCAGGCTTGAAATCGCCGCGCTTGAGGTCAATCACCACATAGCAGCGCAGCTTCAGATGATAAAAGAGCAGGTCAACATAAAAATCCTGATCGCCAACATCGAGATGGTATTGCCGCCCCACAAAGGCAAAACCCTGCCCCAGCTCCAACAAAAACTTTTCGAGGTGCGCGATGAGGCCGATTTCCAGTTCGCGCTCATGAAAGCCCGATTCCAGCGTCAGAAAGTCAAACAGATAGGGGTCTTTCAGGGTTTGCTGCACCAGATCTGAATCAGGCAAAGGCAGCCGCCTAGCAAAGTTGGTGGTGGCACGCCCTTGACGCTGATGGGCGGCAACTTCGATCTGCATGACCAAAATATTGCGACTCCAGCCATTGGCCAGGCACGCCTGCATGTACCAAAGACGGGTGGCCAAGTCCTTGACCTTGGCGATGAGCTCGGTGTGGTGCCCCCAGGGAATGGACTGAATCAGATCCTTGGGGAAAAGTACCGCGGCCTGTGGCACTTTTGGGTCGGGTTCAATTTGTGCCACAGCTTGCGGCACAAATTCCAGGTGGGGGTATTCGCGGTAAAACGCCAGCATCCGCTTGATGTTGCGCTCGGAAAAACCCTTTTCCTCCGGCAATTCATTGTGCAAATCACTCGCCAAACGCGGAATGACCCCGGCCCCCCAGCCTTCTTGCTGCTGACGAGCATGGATCAACGCGCCGATGTCCCAATACAGACGAATGAGCTCGGCATTGACGGCCAGCATCGCCTGCGTTTGTCCATGGCGCACGCGTTGCTTGATGTCGCCCAGCAATGCGGCGTAATCGGCGGATACGAGCGAGGCGGGTTGGTCGATCATTGAACGGATCCAAGATAGGTGCTGTCTTGCAGTAAGTCAATCAGATGCGTTGTCATTTTTTCTCTCCACCCACTCGTTCAACCTTTTCAATTCTCGCCCAGCCCACCAAGCCAGCACCGCCCCACCCACGCAGCACCCCACCGTGAACAACGGCGTGAGCTGCCAGCCGCCGGCACGCGCTGCCAGAGCCGCTGCCATGGGGGGCCCGATGAACTGGCCCAGGGCCGAGAGCTGCTGCACCCAGCCCACGGTGGCCGCCACCTGCTGCTCACCGGGGGCCAGCCGCACGGCCAGCGAAAACAACGTGCCCGGCACCAGCCCACCCACACCAGAGAACAGCAGCACACCCGCAAAGCGCAGCCAGGGCCAGCCCTCGGTGAACGAGGCAAAGGCCAGCGTGCTGCCCAGCGCCATGGCGCCAAAACCCAGCCAGAGGGTGGAGCGTGGCAGCCAGCCGCGCTGCAGCAAGCGGCCCGAGGCCATGTTGCCGCCCATGTTGACCGCTGCCGCCAGAGCCGTCAGCACGCCCAGCAAGGCGCCGCTCACACCGGCTGCCGCATAGATCGACGGCAGAAAACCGACCACCGCCAGCCACTGGCCCGAATACATGCCAAACGTCATCGCCACCAGCCAGGGGCCACGTGCCCCCAGGGTACGCCGGAGTCGAACCATCACCCCGGAAGCGGCCTGCACAGGCACGGGCGGATCAGCAGGAATGAGTCGCCAAACCCACAGCGCCATGCCCAGCGACACCAACGCAAACAGCCACCACCAGGCGCTCCAGCCCCAGGCCGGGATGAACAGTGGCCCCAGCAGCAACGCCAGTGCCGTGCCCGTGGGCATGTAAGCACCCCACACGCCCAGCATGCCCGCCAGTTGCTGCGGCGGCACCAGGCGGCGAATCAGTGCTGGCGCAGGCAAAGCCACCAGCAAAAAGCCCAGGCCTTCGATGGCCCGCAGCACCAGCAAGGCCGGCACCGAGGTGGCCAGCCCCCCCGCCCCGCTGGCCAGCGCCAGCAACAGCAAGCCACGCACCATGCTGCGCTTGAGGCCCATGCCATCGGCCAACATGCCCATGAAGACGGCCATTGACAAACCCGCCAGCTGCACCATCGACAGCAAAAAACCCGACTGCACCAAAGTCAGGCCCAGCTCGGCCTGCAGCGCAGGCAAGGCCGGAGGCAGCTTGCCCACCTGCAATGCGGCCACGCCGCCAGCGGCCACGACCAGCCAGGCGCGAACAGGATTTTGCACGTCAGATTTCATGCCGAGAGCCCCATGGACTGCCGCGCTGCGCTCGCAGTGACAAGAAAAAAATCACAGCAACCGCCTTCCTGTCAGGCGCTCATGCTCGCGCAAGGCAAAGCGGTCGGTCATGCCCGCGATGTAATCGGCCACGGCGCGGTGGCGGTCTGCGCGGGCGGCGAATTCAGCGCGCAATTCATCGGGTTGCGCAAGGTAGGCCGCAAACAGCTCGCGCACCGCCTGCTTGGCCTGGCCCGTGGTGTGCATGACCTGCGGGTGGCGGTAGAGGCTGGCAAACAGGAATTTCTTGAGCTGGGCACTTTGTGCGTGCATGGTGTCTGAAAAACGCACCAGCGGCCCGGCGCGGCGCGCCTCGTCGGCCGACTGCACGCCCGCTGCGGCAATCGCCGCGCGGGTGGTGTCGATCACGTCGTACACCTGGTCGCTGAGCATGCGGCGCGTGCTCTCGTACAGCCAACGGCGCGGCTTGTCCTTCAGTTGCGGATGCTCGGCCAGCACCTGCTGGCGGTAATGGTCAAACAAGGGCACCTCCTGCATCTGGTCGAGCGAGAGCAGGCCCGATCGCACACCGTCGTCGATGTCGTGCGCGTTGTAGGCGATGGCGTCGGCCAGGTTGCACAGTTGCGCTTCCAGGCTGGGCTGGGTGCGGTCGAGAAAACGCCGTGCCACGCCGCCGGGCTCTTCTGCCTCAATGGCTTCGGCGTTGCTGCGCGAACAGTGCTTGAGGACGCCCTCACGGGTTTCAAAACTCAGGTTCAGGCCGTCAAAGGCCGGGTAGCGCTCTTCGAGCTGGTCCACCACGCGCAGGCTTTGCAGGTTGTGCTCAAAACCACCGTGCTCTGCCATGCACTCGTTCAACGCGTCCTGCCCGGCATGACCAAAGGGCGTGTGGCCTAGGTCATGCGCCAGCGCAATCGCTTCCACCAAGTCCTCATTCAGCCCCAAGGCGCGGGCAATGGATCGCCCCAGCTGCGCGACTTCGAGCGAGTGGGTGAGCCGCGTGCGAAACAGGTCACCCTCGTGGTTCAGAAAGACCTGCGTCTTGTAGACCAGACGCCGGAAGGCGGTGGAGTGGACGATGCGGTCCCGGTCACGCTGGAAAGCGTTGCGCGTGGGTGCGGGTGGCTCGGCATGGCGCCGACCGCGGGTCTGCGAAGGGTGGCTGGCCCAGGGGGCCAGGCCGGTGGAATTGAGGATCTCAGACACGTCAGTTGCAACAGGCGTCGATCACGTCGCGCACCATGGCGTCAGGGGCACCCTGCACAACCGCCTGTCCGGGTTGGTCGATCACCACGAATTTGATATCGCCCGCTTCGGCTTTTTTATCGAGGCGCATGTGTTCGATGTAATCGAGCGCATTGTCGGTCTGGTTCAGCACCGGGCCACGCACCGGCAGGCCAGCGCGCTCGATCAAGGTCTTCAGGCGCTTCACAAAAGCGGCATCCACCTTGCCCAGGCGCTGCGACAACTCGGCTGCCATGACCATGCCACAGCCCACGGCCTCGCCGTGCAGCCAGACGCCAAAGCCCAGCCCCGCCTCGATGGCGTGGCCGAAGGTGTGGCCGAAGTTGAGGATGGCGCGCAGGCCAGACTCGCGTTCGTCCTGCCCCACCACCCAGGCCTTGATTTCGCAGCTGCGCTTGACCGCATGGGCCAGCGCCTGCGGCTCGCGCGCCATGAGCGCGCCGATGTTGGCCTCGATCCAGTCCAGAAATTCCATGTCGGCGATCGGGCCGTACTTGATGACTTCGGCCAGACCCGCACTCAGCTCGCGCTCGGGCAGGGTTTTCAGCGTGTCCAGATCACAGACCACACGCACCGGCTGGTAAAACGCACCGATCATGTTTTTGCCCAGCGGATGGTTGATGGCGGTCTTGCCGCCCACCGACGAATCCACCTGCGACAGCAGCGTGGTCGGCACCTGCACAAAGGGCACGCCGCGCATGTAGCTGGCGGCGGCAAAGCCGGTCATGTCGCCAATCACACCGCCGCCCAGGGCAAACAGCACCGTCTTGCGGTCGCAGCCTTTGGCCAGCAAGGCGTCAAAAATCAGGTTCAGGGTCTGCCAGTCCTTGTGCGCTTCGCCATCGGGCAACACCACGGTGTGAACTTGTTTGTAAAGCGGACTGATGGCACTGCGCAAAACCGCTTCATACAGCGGCGCGATCGTTTCGTTGGTCACGATCATCGCGGCCTGGGCCTTGGGCAAACCGGCCCAGGTCTCGGCACGGCCCAGCAAGCCTTGGCCAATGTGGATGTCGTAACTGCGGTCGTCCAGCGAAATGGCGACCTGTTCAAGGGAAATGGAGGACTCGGACATAGCCCTCAAGTGTAGGGCCTTGGCCAACCGTTCAGCGGGTTGCCTGAGGCGCGGAGCTGGCTGGGTGCACCGGCAAGTGCCCGGACAATTCTAGCTGCATGATGATCATGTTGACCAAGGTGGACACCGATGGACGGCCCGTATCGATGACATGGTGTGCCGTTTCGCGGTACAGCGGATCACGGGCCTCATACAGTGCGCGCAGGCGCCCCATCGGGTCGTCCACCTGCAGCAGGGGGCGGCCAGTGTCATGACGCACACGGCGGTAAACGTCTTCCGGCGCAGAACGCAGGTAAATCACATGGCCACGGTCATGCAGATGGCGGCGGTTGATTTCTCGCAAGACCGAGCCACCGCCCGTGGCCAGCACCCCCTGGTGGTTCTGGCTCAGGTCATCGAGCACTTGCTGCTCGACATCGCGAAAGCTGTCTTCACCTTCGCGGGCGAAAAATTCCCTGATCGAACAACCCAGACGGTCTTCAATCACATGGTCGGAATCCACAAATGGCAGACCCAGACGGCGCGCCAATTGCCTGCCGATGGTGGTTTTGCCCGAGCCCGGAAGGCCCACGAAGATGATGCTCAAGAGGAAATCTCACACAAAAACCCAAGCCACCACAGAGACAAATGGGCGGCCCGAACAGAGGCCCCAAGTGTATGCGACCCGACCACCCGAGCCGCACCCAGGCCTCAAGGCGCTGACAGCTTGCCTCCATCCACCACCACACGAGGCGTCAGGAAGATCAGCAATTCGGACTTGCGCCGCGTCTGGTTGCGGTTTTTGAACAACCACCCCAGACCCGGCACCTCCGCCAAACCGGGTACTTTGGCTTCGTCGTTGCGGTCGGCATCTTCATAAATACCGCCCAGCACCACGGTGCCGCCGTCGTCCACCTGCACCTGGGTTTTGACGTGCTTGGTGTTGATGGCATAACCGGCAGGCGTGAGCTGCCCCACGCTGTCGCGGTTGACGTCCACATCGAGCACCACAGCCCCCTCGGGCGTGATCTGCGGGGTCACTTCCAGCTTGAGGTTGGCCTTGCGAAAAGTGATGGACGTCACGCCCACCCCGGCAGACATCTGATAAGGCAGTTCGGTGCCCTGCTCGATCAGGGCTTTGGTTTGGTCTGCCGTGATGACCCGGGGCCGCGAGACGACCTTGCCGCGTCCATCGGCCTCCAATGCAGAGATCTCCAGATTGATGAACCGGTCCGCCGCTGCATTGAACAGCGATACCGCCAGGCTGGAGGGCACATTCAGGGTCTGTCCCGCATTGCCCGCAGGCAAATTCACCTGATTGCCCGTGACCACGCCTGCCCCGGTGGTGGCATTGGTGGCGCCCAGGTTCAGACTTTTATCACCCATGCGACCCGCAGACCCCAGACCCCAGCGCACGCCCAGCGATTGGCCGAACTGGTCATCGGCCTCCACAATTTGTGCCTCGATGAGCACCTGCCGCACGGGCACGTCCAGTCTCTCGATCATCTGCCCCACTTCGGCCAATCGGCCCGGCACGTCCAGAATGAAGAGCTGGTTGGTGCGGGGCTCTGCCAATGCCGTTCCACGGGCACTGAGCCAGCGTGCAGTCGACGCACCAGCGCCCGAGGTACCCGATGCACCCGACAAGCGCTGCACGACTTCGGTGGCGCGGGCGTATTTCAAGCGCAAGGACAGCATTTGCAACGGACTCACCGACTCAAGCGCCGTCTGCGACTCCAAGTGCTTCTTCTCGCGCAAAGTCCACTCGTCTTTGGGCGCGACCCACATGACGTTGCCTTCTCGCCGGGAGGTGAGCCCTTTGGACTCCAGCACGACCCCCAGGGCTTGAACCCAAGGCACATCCCGCAAACGCACCGACACCTGCCCACTCACCGCATCGGACACCACCAGGTTCAAGCCCGTGAATTCGGCAAACACCTGCAATAAGGCCCGGATATCGATGTTCTGGAAATTCAGGCTGATGGCTTGGCCATCGGCGATGACGGCCGACTGAATGGCTGGGCTCGCCCCATCCAGCTGGATGACCGGAAATGGGCCTTGCGCCCCGGCCGATGTGGCCACACAGCCCGCAGCCCACACGCGCACAAACCATGCCCCATGTCCTGTTTTCATCGTCCGCCTCCCGCCACATTGAGCTCGATGTTTTGCCCCAGCGAAGTGCGCAAGATCAGCACATCCCGCCGAATCGCCTGCACCCTGTGGGCCTGGCGTGAGACACGCTGGCCCACCTGCACGGGCACCCACACGCCGCCCGCACTGAGCACCGCTTGCCAACGATCGCCGACTTGCCAGGTGCCCAGCAAACGGATGCGCTCCATGGGCCACGTCATCGGGTCATCTGTCCACATGCGTGCCTCGGGGCTGGATGTCTGGGGCAGCGACACCGTCGAGTCCTGACCTGCGGCCAACGCGAACACGCCAGCGCTCTGTGCCCCCAGCGCGCTGTCAGAACGCCCTTCAGCCACACTGAGCCAGGCTGGCCAGGCGTCAGGCCCACCCGTTCCGGTTTTGAACCAGAGGCGCAAGACCATGTCCAGTTGCACACCCTGAGCCTGAGCCAAAGGCACCACGCCCAGGCGCTCGATGGACACCACCGGCCCGGACGCGGCCCATGCATGAAAAATTCTGGCCCATTGGGCAAAGTCGCCATTCAAACGCAAGGCCAGACTTTGACTTTGCAAAGCACCACCGGAGATGGCGGGCATGGCACGCAAAGACACCACCATCAAACCCTGAGCCTGCAGGGCTTGTTGCAATTCGGTGGCCATATCCGGCGGCAAGCGATGGGGCAACCGTGTCCAAAGTCCGCCAGCCGCATGCGCTGCAGCTTGTACTTCCTCTGTCTGCCGCATAACCTGAGGCTGAGATCGCAAGGCCTGTTGTGCCGCATCGAAAGCTTGCTGAGCCCGGTCATGCGCTTGCCAGACTTCACTGGCCAACCCCAGCACTGCGCAGGCCCCCAGCACAGCACCGGCAAAGGCCAAGGCCCAGCGGTGCATTTGACGCAGACACCAGGCCTGAATCTGGGGCCAAGCCAATGCACTCAAGCGCTTGGGCATCTGCAGACGAATAGCGCTCATGGCCGGGCCTTGGCGGATGCGGCGCCATCTTGCAAGGCAGGCCAGCGAGCCTGCCAAGCCAATGACAGCACCGAAGCATCCGAGGCCCCGCCATGGGCCTCCAGACTCTGCAAATTCAGGGGAATGCCCCAACGCTCTGCCAGCTGTTGCGCACCGCTGCTGACGGCCTGCGCATTGGCCGCTTGCCCCTGCAAGTCCAGCTGACCGGCCTCCACCTGCAAACGCTGCAGGCGAATACCGTGGTGCGGGAGCACTTCCTGTAAACCAGAATGCAGCAACACCCAGGCTTGTTGTTGCGATTGCAACTGCCCCAACTGAGCCAGTTGCTGGCGGATCAACTGGTTTTGCGCCTGCTCTTATTGCCGCGTCTGGGCCCAGCGCTGACGTTCAAGCAACTGGTTTTTCAGTGCGTGCGTTTGTGCGGCCAACTGGTCCGTGTCAAAGGACTGCCACACCAAGCCACCACCCGCCAACAAGGCCCCCAGCAAAGCCCCAAGCGCCGCCATCCGCCACTGCTGACGTGCTTTTTGCTGGCGCTCCAGCATCGGGTACCGCAATAAATTGAAATGAGGCATCAGGTCCACGCTTTCAAAGCCAATCCTGCAGCCACCAAACGAGGCCCCATGGGAGATGCCAGGGCCTCCTGAAGCAAAATGGCTTCGCGCGCCTCGTAAAGACTGGCATCGGCTTCAGAAACCGACGCGACCGTGGGCTTCAAGCGAAATTGCCAATCTTGCGGTGCTTGTTGGAGCAAACTGGACAAGCCACCCACCAGGGCATGCGCAGCCCGTTGTGAAGCGTCCATCGCGGGCTCCACACAGGCCAGTTGCCAGCCTGCGCCTGCACTCCAGCCTTGGTACTCAGACACTTTGGACTTGGCGCAGCCTGCCCAGAGCAAACGCACAAGGCCTGCAGCACCAACCGTATCGGGGTGGAAATCAAAACTGACTTCTGAAGGCGGCAAATCCAGGGCCTGCGCCACCTCCAGCTGAATCTCGGCTGGCCAGGCGTCCTGAGGCACATCGGCAGGGCATGCAAGCTCACCCTTCACGAGGTCTGGCACATCCACACTCATGGCCACCCGGTGCCTGCGAGCAGGCTGGGTACGCCCTGTCTGGGTCAAAGCCTGACTCAACCAAAACGCATCGGGCACGGCCGGGCCTGTTGGTGCTTGCAAAATGACAGAGGTGTGCACACGCGCCAAATCGGCACCAACGCGGTACAGACCCAGCAAGGCCCAAGCCGGTCCAGCAGGCGACAGGCCCCAAATGGGCCGCACCGGACGGATGGCCATCTTTTGCCGAAGCCACTCCAAAGCTTGCATCGCTTGCCTCCCTGACGGGGCCTTGCAGGCCCTCTGAGAACCTTTTGTAGCATGTAAACTTCATTTGGACAATATTTTTTGAAATCCAAAGATTTCATTTATCCAATTTATCCCACCCCAAGCTGATCCAGATTTTTATAATGTGCGAAGGTGGCCAATCGGCTTGCCCTGCACATGCCCCCTATGCCATCTCAAGACAACACCCCCCACAAGCCCGAACGCAATCAACACATCTCAAGCGCTCGCTCAGTACCTTCTTGGCTCATCAAGCTGGTTTTATGGTGCGTCGGCATCGTGGTAGCAGGCTTGCTGGCCATCTTGCTGGTGGTGGGCGTGGCCATGGTTGTGGCTTATCCCAACCTGCCGGACATCACGGATCTGGCTGATTACAAGCCCAAACTCCCTTTGCGCATCTACACGGCAGACGATCAACTGATGGGCGAATTTGGCGAGGAGCGACGCAACCTCACGCCGATCAAGGACATCCCCGATGTCATGAAAAATGCGGTGCTGTCTATCGAAGACAGCCGCTTTTACCAACATGGCGGGGTGGATTACCTGGGAATTTTGCGGGCGGGCGTGGCCAACATCGGGCGCGTGAAGAGCCAGGGCGCCTCAACCATCACCATGCAGGTGGCGCGCAATGTGTACCTGTCATCCGAGAAGACCTACACGCGCAAGATTTATGAAATTTTGCTGACCTACAAACTCGAGCACATGCTGACCAAGGACCAGATCCTTGAAATCTACATGAATCAGATTTTCCTGGGCAACCGTGCTTATGGTTTTGCGTCAGCAGCAGAAACCTACTTTGGCAAATCGCTCAAGGACATCACCATCGCCGAAGCGGCCATGCTGGCAGGTCTGCCCAAAGCGCCGTCGGCCTACAACCCGATCAGCAACCCCAAACGCGCCCGCTCGCGTCAGCTCTACATCATTGAGCGCATGGAAGAAAACGGCTACATCACCGCCGAACAAGCCAAGGCGGCCAAGGCTGAACCTCTGGCATTGCGCACATCGGGTGACAAAAGGACACTGCATGCCGAGTATGTGGCTGAAACTGTCAGGCAAATGGTTTTTGCCCAATACGGTCAGGACACCTACACCCGCGGCCTGAACGTTCACACCACCATTCAATCCTCCGAGCAAATGGCCGCCTACAAAGCACTGCGCCAAGGCATCATGGATTTCGAGCGACGCCAGATCTACCGTGGGCCGGAGAAATTTGTTGACCTGCCCGATGACCCCAAAAAGATGGAAGACGCCATCGACGATGCGCTGGAGGATCACCCGGACAATGGCGATGTGATGTCGGCGGTGGTGCTCGAAGCTTCGCCGCGCAAAGTGGTGGTGGTTCGTCAAAACGGCGAACAAATCACCATCACGGGCGAAGGCCTCAAGCCCGCGCAATCGGGCTTGTCTGACAAAGCCCCCCCGGCCAAACAAGTGCGCAAAGGCGCCATCATCCGGATTTCACAAGTGCCCAAAGTGGGTTGGGAAATCACCCAGTTACCCGAAGTCGAAGGCGCCTTTGTGGCGGTTACCCCTCAGTCCGGGGCCATTCGGGCATTGGTCGGAGGCTTTGACTTTGCCAAGAACAAATTCAACCATGTGACCCAAGCCTGGCGGCAACCGGGCTCAAGTTTCAAACCCTTCATCTACTCTGCAGCGCTGGAAAAAGGTTTCTCGCCTGCGACTGTGATCAACGATGCCCCCCTGTTCTTTGATGCAGGCGTGACAGGTGGTCAGCCCTGGGAGCCCAAAAACTACGACGGCACCTTTGATGGTCCGATGACCATGCGCAAAGGTCTGGCCAAGTCAAAGAACATGATTTCGATCCGCATTCTGCAGTCAGTGGGCGCACGCAATGCACAGGACTGGATCGGTCGCTTCGGCTTCGATGAGGAAAAACACCCGCCCTACCTGACCATGGCATTGGGTGCCGGGTCTGTGACTCCCATGCAACTGGTCAGCGGCTATTCCGTATTTGCCAACGGCGGATACCGTATCCAGCCTCACTTGATCACCCGAATCACAGACTACAAGAACCGCGCCCTGGTCGAAAGCCCCGCCCCTGCCGAGCCCGATGAAGCACAACGTGCCATCCCCGCCCGCAACGCCTTTGTCATGGGCAGCATGCTGCAGGAGGTCACCCGCTCAGGCACTGCAGCACGTGCACAAGCAACGCTCAAGCGTCCCGACATCTATGGCAAAACTGGCACCACGAATGACTCAATGGATGCCTGGTTTGCGGGTTACCAGCCCAGCTTGGCCGCTGTGGTCTGGATTGGCTATGACACCCCCCGTAAACTCGGCGATCGTGAAACCGGCGGCGGATTGAGCTTGCCTGTCTGGATCAATTTCATGGAAACAGCACTGCGCTCTGTACCGGTCTCTCAACCGGTTGTTCCAGAAGGCTTGGTGAATGTGGGGGGTGACTGGTTGTTCGACGAACTGTCCAAAAACGGCAGTATCACCACATTGGGTGTCGGTTCTGAAGGCACAGCATCCAAACCGGCCCCATTGCCCCCAGGTGAGGAAAGAAACCGCATCCTTGATCTGTTTCGCAACTGACTCCTGCCGCCAGTTGCCATGCCCAATGGCTCAATTGGGCAACGAAACCTCAAGCACTGAACTCAAGTGCAAAACCCGACTGGTCTGATGCGTAGCGCGTCAGACTGGTCCAAAACTCCCCCTGCCCCTTGGTGTCTTGCCAGGCCTGTCCATCAAAGCGGTAATGAAACCCGCCACAACGGGCAGCCAGCCACACTTCATGCAAGGGCTTTTGCAAATTGATCACGATCTGGCTGCGATTGGCAAAGGTCAACGTGACCATGCCGCCCACACGCTGGTTGTCGATGTCGGCATCGGTGTCGTCGTTCAGGCGATCGCAGCAAGTCTCTACGCCAGCGAGCAGGCGCTCGGCTTGGTCCATGAATTCAAGGTCGGTCATTACAATCGCTGCATGTTGAAGGTACCGAAGATTCTAGTCACCGCACTTGTCCTTGTCGGCTGTGCGGTCGGATTGAGCGCATGCGGCCAGAAGGGGGCTCTCAAACTACCCGACGCACCCGCATCGGCGGGTCGCGCCACCTTGCCGCAAAGCCTCAATCCCTGGCGCTCGCCCCCACAGCACACCAGCCGCCCTGCGCCCAAAACAGACGCATCGGCTTCTGCTGCACCCGAACCCCTGTCGGATTCTGACGACACCACCCCCTCTGCCTCCTTTTTGAAACCATGACCGCATCCTCCCACACCCTCGCCCTGCCCGGACAACCTCACATTGCCTACGAAGGCAGCGAGCTCATGGTCGAAGGCGTGCGCCTGTCTGACTTGGCGCGCACACATGGCACGCCGCTGTTTGTGTATTCCAAAGCCGCCATGCTGTCGGCCCTGGCGGCCTACCAGCGCGGCTTTGCCGGGCGTCAGGCGCAAATTTGCTACGCCATGAAAGCCAACTCCAGCCTGGCCGTGCTGCAGGTGTTTGCCAACGCCGGTTGCGGTTTTGACATCGTCTCTGCCGGTGAACTGGCCCGCGTGCTGGCCGCTGGCGGTGACCCGGCCAAAGTGATTTTCTCGGGCGTGGGCAAAACCCGCGCCGAAATGAAGCAGGCCCTGAAAGTGGGCATTGGCTGCTTCAACGTGGAAAGCGAAGCCGAACTCGATGTGCTGAGCGATGTGGCCACATCCATGGGCCTGAAAGCGCCCGTGAGCCTGCGCGTGAACCCGAACGTGGACCCCAAGACCCACCCCTATATCTCGACCGGTCTGAAAGGCAACAAATTCGGCATTGCCCACGAAGACGCCTTGCGCGCCTACCGTCATGCCGCCAGCCTGCCCGGCCTGAAAGTGGTCGGCATCGATTGCCACATCGGTTCGCAGATCACCGAGATGACGCCTTACCTGGACGCGATGGACCGCGTGCTGGATTTGGTGGCCGACATCGAAGCGGCGGGCATCGCCATCCACCACATCGACTTTGGCGGGGGCCTGGGCATCAACTACAACGGCGACACGCCGCCCGAAGCCGATGCACTGTGGGCCCATCTGCTGGCCAAGCTCGATGCACGCGGCTACGGCCAGCGCCAGCTCATGATCGAGCCCGGCCGCTCGCTGGTGGGCAATGCGGGCGTGTGCTTGACCGAAGTGCTGTACCTCAAGCCCGGTGAACAAAAGAATTTCTGCATCGTCGATGCCGCCATGAACGACCTGCCCCGCCCGGCCATGTACCAGGCCTTCCACCAGATCGTGCCCGTGTCGGCCCAAAGCGATGACGGCGTGGTGTACGACGTGGTCGGCCCCGTGTGCGAAAGCGGCGACTGGATTGGCCGCGACCGCCAGTTGCTGGTGCAGGCCGGCGATGTGCTGGCCGTGCTGTCGGCCGGCGCTTATTGCATGAGCATGTCCAGCAACTACAACACCCGTGGCCGCGCCGCAGAGGTGCTGGTGGATGGCAACAAGGCCCACCTGATCCGCCAACGCGAATCGGCCTTCGACACCTTCGCGCTGGAGCAGCTGGTCGACTGAGCCCCGAAGCTCACACTGCACACAGGGGCTGAAATTTCAGCCCCTTTTTTCATGCAGGCGTGACCGTTTTTTCCCGAAGAGCCACCTGCACCAGGCAGTCGTAAAACACAGGCGCTCGCCCCAGGTCGGTCAGGTGCTGACTGGTCAACTCGTTGACGTTGGTGCCGTTCAAACCCAGCTTGCGCCACCAAATGCCCAAACCGTTGACCACACCCAAACGCGCCCGCTGGTTGATGCGCGCTTTGCAGTGGTATTGCCCCCGATCGTTGAACACACAGACCACCGCACCGTCGGCGATGCCGCGCTCGGCCGCGTCTTGCGGGTGCATCTCCAGCACCGGTTCAGCTTCGATGTCGCGTAGGCTTTGCACGTTCACAAAGGTCGAATTCAAAAAGTTCCGAGCCGGTGGTGAAATCATCGCCAGCGGATAACGCCCGCCAACTTGCGGCACTTCGTAGTTGGGCACATGGTCTGGCCAGCCATCCAGGCCTTGGTCAGCCAGGCGCTGGCTGAAGAATTCACAACGCCCCGAAGGCGTCGGGAAGCCGCCTTGGGCAAACGGCACATCGGGCACGGGCAAAGAGGCAAAGCCATGCGCCAGCAACTGCTCAAAATCATCCGCATCGCCGATCGCGCTGCGGCACAGGCTTTCATCGCCCTCGGCCAAACACGGATCGTCAAACCCCATGCGCTGGGCCAAGGCCCGGAAGATGTCGGTGTTGGTGCGCGCCTGCCCCACCGGCGCAATGGCCGGGCGGTTGAGCAAGACATCGGTGTGGCCGTAGCTGGTGTGGATGTCCCAATGCTCCAGCTGCGTGGTGGCAGGCAAGATGAAATCGGCATAGTCGGCGGTGTCGGTCTGGAAATGCTCCAAAACCACGGTGAACAGGTCCTGGCGGCCAAAACCCTGCACCACCTTGCCCGACTCGGGGGCGACGGCCACCGGGTTGCTGTTGTACACGATCAAGGCCTCGATCTGCGGGCCGAACTCAGGCGATGCCGAGCGCAGCAAATCATCCCCAATGGTGACCATGTTGATGGTGCGCGGGCGTCGTTGGCCCAACAAGTCAGGCCGTTGCAAGGCGGCGCGCCGCACCGGGAAATGGCCCGAGCTGCTCATGAGCAAGCCGCCGCCCGGGTGTCGCCATGCCCCTGTCAGCGCGGGCAGACAAGCCACCGCCCGCACGGCATTGCCACCACCGCGCACGCGCTGCATGCCGTAATTCAAACGGATAGCGGCCGCAGGGGTGGTGCCCCAATCTCGGGCCAGCTGGCGAATTTGCGCGACAGGCACACCGCACACCTCGGCCGCGCGTTCGGGCGGCCACTGCAAGGCGCGTTCACGCAGACCGTCCCAGCCCAAGGTGTAACGGTCGATGTAATCCTGGTCGAGCCAAGCGTTGACGATCAGCTCGTGCATCAAGGCCAGGGCCAGCGCCGCATCGGTGCCGGGCCGGATGGCGATGTGTTCGTGGCATTTGTCGGCGGTCTCACTCTTGCGCGGGTCGATGCACACCAGTCGGGCGCCTTGGCGTTTGGCTTCTTGCGCGATGCGCCAAAAATGCAGGTTACTGCCGATTGAATTGCTGCCCCAAATCACGATCAGTTTGGACCGGGCAAACATGCGCACCGGCATGCCCACCTTGTTGCCCAGCGTTTGCGTGAGCGCCTCGGCACCCGCCGATGCGCAAATCGTGCGGTCCAACAAAGAGGCACCCAGCCAATGAAAAAACCGCGCCGCGATCGATTCACTTTGCACCAAGCCCATGGTGCCCGCATAGCTGTAGGGCACGATGGCCTGTGGATCACGCGCCGCGATGGCTTTCAGGCGGGTGGCGATCTCGTCCAATGCCTCGTCCCAACCGACAGGCACAAACTGGCCTGCGCCCTTGGGGCCCACACGCCTGAGCGGCTGCAGCAAGCGCTCAGGGTGGTACGTGCGTTCGGCATAGCGCGAGACCTTGGTGCACAAAACACCATCGGTGGGCGCATGCGCCGGGTTGCCCTGTACCTTGATGGCTTGGCCGTTTTGCACCGTGGTCAGCAAGGCACAGGTGTCAGGGCAATCGTGCGGGCAGGCGCCACGCACCACGGTGGGGTCGGCATCGGCAAATGAATCGGTCATGGTGTCCGCAGGGCATATGAAAAATTTCTGACATTGGATTGTCATCCAAAGCACCCCGCAGCCGCACACCAAGCCCCCCAAAGACTCAGGGGTGATGGCAAGTGCCTACAAGTCTCGCTAGACTGTGGCCATGAAGCTCATCGACGCCATCCTCCACGACGCGGCCAGCATCTCGGCCATCCGCAAAGACATCCACGCCCACCCCGAACTGTCTTTTGAAGAAGTGCGCACCGCCGATGTGGTTGCCCAGCAGTTGATCGACTGGGGCATCCCCATCCACCGCGGCATGGGCACCACCGGCGTGGTCGGCATCGTGCACGGGCGCGATGGCGGCGCTTGCGGACGCGGCATTGGGCTGCGCGCCGACATGGATGCACTGCCCATGCAAGAGTTCAACACCTTCGCCCACGCCAGCAGCTACCCGGGCAAAATGCACGCCTGCGGCCACGATGGCCACACCGCCATGCTGCTGGCAGCGGCGAAGCACTTTGCCAAGCACCGCGACTTTGACGGCACCGTGTACCTGATCTTCCAGCCCGCCGAAGAAGGCGGCGGCGGCGCCCGCGAGATGATCAAGGACGGTCTGTTTGACAAGTTCCCGATGCAGGCCGTTTTCGGCATGCACAACTGGCCCGGTGCACCCGTGGGCACCTTTGCCGTGAGCGCTGGCCCCGTGATGGCGTCGAGCAACGAGTTCAAGATCACCATCCGGGGCAAGGGCAGCCACGCCGCGTTGCCGCACAACGGCATCGACCCGGTGCCGATCGCCTGCCAGATGGTGCAGGGCTTTCAGACCATCATCACCCGCAACAAAAAGCCGGTGGACGCCGGCGTGATCTCGGTCACCATGATCCACGCGGGCGAAGCCACCAACGTGGTGCCCGACTCCTGCGAATTGCAGGGCACGGTGCGCACCTTCAGCATCGAAGTGCTGGACCTGATCGAGACCCGGATGAAGCAGGTGGCCGAGTCGATCTGCGCCGCTTTTGACGCGCAGTGCGAATTCGAGTTCGAGCGCAACTACCCGCCCACCATCAACAGCGCCCCTGAAGCCGACTTTGCCCGCCAGGTCATGACTGGCATCGTGGGCGCCGAGCATGTGGTGACGCAAGAGCCCACCATGGGCGCAGAAGATTTCTCGTACATGCTGCAGACCAAACCCGGCGCCTATGTGTTCATCAGCAACGGCGACGGCGCGCACCGCGAGATGGGCCACGGCGGTGGCCCCTGCACGCTGCACAACCCGAGCTACGACTTCAACGACGACCTGATCCCGCTGGGTGGCACCTATTGGGTGGAACTGGCCACGCAGTGGCTGGCCCAAGCGGCCGCCAGCAAGTCATGAACACACCCCGCATTCTGGTGTTGGGCGGCACGGGCTTTGTCGGGCGGCAAGTGTGCGAACAGCTCGCCCGCCTGGGCTGGCGCATCACCGTCCCCACACGCAGAGCGGTGAATGCCGCCGCCATCCAGAACTTGCCAGGCCTAACCGTGGTGGAGGCTTCGGTGCACAGCGCCAGCGACCTGGCGCGCCTGATGCCTGGCCACGATGCGGTGGTCAATCTGGTGGCGGTGCTGCACGGCAATGCCAAACGATTTGAACAAGTCCATGTGCAACTGCCAAGCCTCATCGCCCAGGCCATGAAGCATGCAGGCATGAGCCGTCTGGTGCACATCAGCGCCTTGGGTGCCGATGCGCAAGGGCCATCGATGTACCAGCGCAGCAAGGCTCGCGGTGAGACCGTCTTGCAGAATGCTGGCCTGGACCTGACGGTGCTGCGACCCAGCGTGATATTCGGTGCGGACGACAAATTCCTGAACCTGTTTGCCGACCTGCAAACGCACTTGCCATTCATGCCTTTGGCGGGGTCGACCACCCGCTTTCAGCCCGTCTGGGTGGGCGATGTGGCCCGCGCGGTGGTGACTTGCCTGCAAGACAGTCGCACCGTCGGTCAAACCTACGAACTGGCAGGCCCTGATGTGATGAGCCTGAGCGAACTGGTCCACCAATCCGGTCAATGGGCAGGCATTCGGGGTGGTCAAGGGCGACCTGTCTTGCCTCTGCCTCGCTGGGTAGGGTGGCTGCAGGCGGCGTGCATGGAACTCGCGCCGGGTGAACCTTTGATGAGCCGAGACAATTTGGCCTCGATGAAGGTGGACAACATCGCATCGGGACAGTCTCTGGGCTTGAAAGACCTGGGCATTGTGGGCAGCAGTCCTGCGGGTATCGCCCCGAACTATTTGGGCCACCGCGGCCCACGCTCCAGACTCAACGCCTGGCGTGCCCACTCAGGCCGCTGAAGCCCATCAAGCAGCGGCTTTGGTTTTTGCTGCGCGCTGACGACTTCTCTGCCAAGCACGCTGAAGCCGCCAGGCCAGCAGTGCGCCCAGAATGCCCCCGTACACCAGCACTTCGTTGAAATTGCTTTTGGCGGCCCGCATCCACCAGAAATGCAACACCGCCAGCGCGGCCACGGCGTAGACCACACGGTGCAAAGCTTGCCAACGGGCGCCCCCGAGCCAGCGCACGGCCCAGTTGAACGATGTGGCGGCCATCACACTCAGCAGCAACCAGGCGCTCACGCCCAGCCAAATGAAGGGGCGCTTGAGCACGTCCCGCACGATCTCCTGCACGTCCAGCCCCATGTCAAACAGGACGTAACAGGCCAGATGCAAGCAGGCATACAGGTAAGTCAACAAGCCCAGCATGCGCCGATAACGTGCCAGCTCCGACCAACCCAGCTGGACACGCAGCGGGGTGATGGCCAAGCCCAAGCACAGACCGCGCAAAGTCCAGTCGCCCGTGGCGCGGATCAGGTATTCGGCAGGATTGGCACCCAGACCGTCCTGTGCCGTCAGCACAGTGAGCCACAACAAGGGCAACAAACCCAGGCACAACACCCACCACCACGCAGCGCGCGTGAGCAGGAATTTGCGCCCGATTCCCAGCATCAGAAGAATTTCTTCAAATCCATGCCCGCGTACAACTGCCCCACCTGCGCTTCATAACCGTTGAACATGAGCGTTTTGCGTTTTTTGGCCAGCAGTCCGTCTTCGCCAATGCGCCGCTCGGTGGCCTGGCTCCAGCGCGGGTGATCCACCGTCGGGTTCACATTGGAATAAAACCCGTATTCCTGCTGGGCCGCACGGGTCCAGGACGACACAGGTTGTTTGTCCACAAAGCGGATCTTGACCAGACTCTTGGCACTTTTGAAGCCGTATTTCCAGGGCACCACCAGACGCACAGGCGCACCGTTTTGCTTGGGCATGACCTCGCCATACATGCCAAAGGCCAGCAAGCTCAAGGGGTGCATGGCTTCGTCCATGCGCAAGCCTTCCACATACGGCCATTCAAGCGAGCCCGAACGCACGCCCGGCATGGTTTTCTCGTCGGCCTGCGTGATGAACTCGACAAATTTGGCACCAGGTTGAGGCTCCACCCTGCGGATCAAATCGGCCAGCGAATACCCCACCCACGGAATGACCATGGACCAGCCTTCCACACAGCGCAAGCGGTAGATGCGCTCTTCCATGGCCCCCCACTTCATCAGGTCTTCCAGGTGGTAACGACCCGGCTTTTTGACCAATCCTTCGATCTCGACCGTCCAAGGATCGGTTTTCAGGGTGTGCGCCCGTCGGGCCGGATCGGCCTTGTCGGTGCCAAATTCATAAAAGTTGTTGTAGCCCGTGGCGTCTTTGTAGGCCGTGGGTTTGTCCATCACCACAGCACCAGCTGCCGTCGAAGGCACAAAACTCATGGCAGGCAATGCCTCCGGGCGCGCCGTTTGCGCGAAGGCTTCTCGCCCCACCCAGTCGGACAGGCCCAAGCCAGCAGCCCCCATCGCCATGCCGCGTATGATGTTTCTGCGGGAAAGGTACACCCCTTGCGGCGTGATTTCCTGAGCGACAGGATGGACGAATCCATCGTTGTTGGAGTGGATGATCATGTGAACTTTCCTTGAGCCATTCAAGACTTTGGCATTGTGCCGATTTCCGTCGTCCTGTGCCGACATGCCCAGAAAGCACCTCATGCCGATACACCCTGCTCACGAATTGCTGGCCCTGCTGGTGATCACCTTGCACACGGCGATGCCTTTGGGTATCTGGGCCATGCTGTCCGGCTACCGTGACAACAACGCCCGGATCTGGCTGGCAGGTGTGGTTTGCTACAGCGCGGGGTTTTCACTGTCTGCGCGCAACACCTTGGCCTACAGCGATGCCAACGTCATCTTGCTTTCCATTTTTTATCTGGCATCTGTTTTGCTGATGCTGGAAGCCCTGGCTCGAGACCTCTCTTCCTCGCGCCGCTCCCCATGGATTTTGGTGATCAGTCTGGTCCTCGGAGGGGCTTATTTCAGCATCACAACCCTTGAAGGTTTGTATGCCACCAGGGGATTGATCAGCCTGTCCTGCATGTTCTTGCTGTTTGGCTGTACAGCCACTGTCCTGTCATACCGCTTGATTCAACACCATCGCACCCGCAGTCTGTATTTGATCATCGCGGCCTTGGTGCTGCTGATGTCGGGCCACTTGCTGCGGGCAAGCATGATGGTCGGTGGCGCCCCGCCCGAAACGTTTCAAGTCGCTGCCTTCACCTGGAACAGCAATTACCTGGTGCTCAGCACCGTCGTGGCCATGATCCTGATGTCATTTGGCTATTGGGGCTATGTGCTCGAAAAGATGCGCCTCAGAACCCTCGACGTGCAAGCCAAGCAACTGGCAGCTGAAATGCTGGTGCATGAATCGCAAGCATTGATCAAAGAGCGCGACCAATTGATGATGGTCAACGCACAGGTTTCGGCCATCAGCAGCCTGTCGTCTTTTTCTGCCATGCTGGTGCACGACATCAGCCAACCCTTGCAAGCTTTGGAGTTTGGCCTTTTCGATTTGAAAACCAAAGTGACCGACGGGTCCAATGCTGACCAGCTGCAGCGCAGCATTGCGGAGCTGCAAAACCTCTTGGCCAAAGCCGGGGAAATGGTCAGCCATCTGCGCCAACTCATGGGTCGGGGTCAGGACCACATCAGCCCGATCAACCTCGACGAAACATTGCAAGCGATCTTGCCCATCCTTGAAGGCGAAGCACGGCAGCGGGGCATCCAGCTGACTTACCAGGCCCAGATGCCCGAATCTCCCTTGGTGATGGCCAATGCAGTGATGCTGCAACGGATTGTGCTCAACACCGTGGGCAACGCATTCGATGCTTTGCAACACCACGCAGGCGCTGCAAAATCCATTCAGATTCAGCTGTCCCCTGAACGCCACGAACAAGGCAGCGGACTGACTTTGAGCATTGAGGACAATGGCCCCGGCTTTGAAGACGAGACCCTGTCTCAGCTCAAGCGCCCGATCCAGACCAGTAAGCCTAACGGCATGGGATTGGGCTTGCTGCTCACGCAAAGCATGGTGCGCATGTGGGGCGGCCATACACGCATTGGCAACCGAACAGACAACCAAAGCACTGGTGGTTTGATTCAAATCTGGCTGCGATCGGCAGCCACTGAGAATTCATTTTAGAATTCAAATATGTCATATTTATCAGTTTGAATCGTGCAAACTTCCGCAGCGATTGACGTCATCGACGACAACCCGGACATCCGCCGCATGTTGGGTTTGGTGCTCCAAACCCACGGGTTCGATGTGCACACACACGAAAGCGCCGAAGCTTTCTTGACCTCCGAACTCAGTGCGCAAGCACGCATCCTGATTCTGGATGTCCGCATGCCCGGCATGAGCGGTCTGGAGTTGCACAAGCGATTGCTGGCGCAAGGTCAGAAATACCCGGTCATTTTCATGAGCGGCGAGTGCCACCCTCACGAAACCACTGCCGTGCAAGCCTCCGAACCGGTGGCTTTCTTATGGAAACCATTCAACACACAACAACTGCTCCAAGCGATTGAAAAAGCCCAACAGCAACTGGTTTCGACAATTTAATGCCGATTGCCCC
>Ga0228702_1000594_pt1 | contig 26729 bp, 25 predicted proteins | sample McNCre217_Aug_MG_2_FD_178018 | JGI IMG/M metagenome (GOLD analysis project Ga0228702, IMG submission 178018) | Freshwater microbial communities from McNutts Creek, Athens, Georgia, United States - 20-17_Aug_MG | ecosystem: Environmental > Aquatic > Freshwater > Creek | place: USA: Georgia...
GCCGTTTTCCAGAAGAGGTCGATTACCGTTCTTTAGTCGAGAGCCGATGTGCTTACCATCGGTCGACAGATAAATCACCGTTACGTTCTTCAGTCGTTTGCGAGTAAGTTCGCTCAGCACTGCCCCACCGCCGGTGGCAACCACACCTGGCTGAGCAATTGCCTTCGCCATAGCCTTCTCTTCGAGGCGGCGAAATTCTGGTTCACCGCGCTCTTCGAAAATTGCCGGAATGGGTCCATGCTCATCGGTGATCAGATTGTCCGAATCGGTGAACTGAACCTTGAGAACCTTGGCAAGCTTGCGCCCGATGGTGGTTTTACCGACACCCATTGGGCCGATAAGCACCACTACATCGCTCGACTTGGTCACGATTTAGGCTGGTGCGTCGAATGAAGTCAGAACCGCTGGGATGCTTTCCAAGTAGCCGTGCAGGTTGCGCTTGGTTTCGGCTACTGAATCGCCACCGAACTTTTCGAGAACTGAGTTTGCAATCACCAAGGCAACCATCGCCTCGGCGACAACGCCGGCGGCAGGCACCGCACACACGTCTGAACGCTGGTGATGAGCCTTAGCAGCTTCTCCGGTCGAAACATCCACGGTAGCCAGAGCCTTTGGGATGGTAGAAATTGGCTTCATGGCTGCGCGAACTCGCAAGACATCGCCGTTGCTCATGCCACCTTCGATGCCTCCGGCGCGACCAGATAGTCGTCGCACGATGCCATCGGCGTCGCGCTCAAGTTCGTCGTGAGCAACTGATCCGCGTCGGCGGGCGGTTTCAAAACCGTCACCTACCTCAACGCCCTTGATTGCCTGGATACCCATCAGTGCGGCAGCCAACTGTGAATCCAGTCGTCGGTCCCAGTGAACGAAGGTTCCGAGGCCAGGTGGGAGGCCGTAGACGAGGGTCTCTACAACACCACCAAGGGTGTCGCCATCCTTGTGGCAGGCGTCAACTTCGGCAACCATTTCTGCGGAAACGGTCTTGTCGAAACAACGCATTGGGTCTTCATCCAACATTGCGACATCCGATGGAACCGGTAGCGCTGAGCCAAGTGGCGCCATTACAGGCCCGATACCAACGGTGTGGGTAACTAACTCGATTCCGAGTTCCTTCAGGAATGCCGACGCAACTGCTCCCAGAGCAACGCGAGCCGCGGTTTCGCGGGCGCTTGCGCGCTCGAGAACCGGGCGTGAATCCAGAAAACCGTACTTCTGCATGCCGGTGAAGTCGGCGTGGCCAGGACGAGGGCGCGTCAAAGCCTCGGCGCGAGCGCCGGTTAGCTTCTCGGGTGCGACCGGATCGGCTGACATGACGTCCTGCCACTTAGGCCACTCGGTGTTTCCAACAGTGATTGCCACCGGCCCACCCATGGTGAGGCCGTGACGAACTCCGCCGCTCAGCGATACTTCGTCCTGTTCAAATTTCATGCGCGCACCGCGACCATAGCCGAGTCGACGACGAGCAAGAGCATCCTGCACATCTGCGGTCGTGACTGGAATTCCTGCGGGCAAGCCCTCAAGAACGGCGACTAGTTCGGGGCCGTGTGACTCCCCTGCGGTGATCCAACGTAGCATTTCTCAATTGTGCCACACCGCAGCCGTGTATCCGGGCAGTTCGGCGCTATTGCTCTGTTTCGACGGCGATGTGCATCGCCGAGACGACGGCAACTTCGTTGGGTAGTTCTTTCTCGGCAGAGCCGGTGCTGAAGATGCGAATCTGAGCAACTGCCTGCCAGATGAGCATTTCAAGACCGCTGATGGTTCGCTTCCCCTTGGCGGACCAAGCCTCAGCAAGCTTTGAAGGCCAAGGGTTATAAGAAACGTCGAGCAGAGCGCCCTTTGGCTTCCAACTCCACGAGCGAATCAACCGGGCGGCCGGCTTATCCAGCGCCCCGGATGGAAGTGTCGAGATGGTGAGATTGGAGACTCGGCTGGCCGCAGCAAGTCCACCTGCGCGGCTTACCTTCAGACCTAGCTTTTTACCAAGCGCGATCAGCGCCTTACGAGAAACCTTATTGCGCGCCAGCACCTCGACGTGTGCGGTCGGATTAAGAACGCTGATTGCAACCATCGCTGATGTTGCGGTGGCTCCCGAGCCGATAATCAGGGCTCGCTTAACCAAACCGATTCTCGCCTCGGTGACGGCCTGAACAATGCCGAACACATCGGTATTGAAGCCGTGCCACTTACCGAACTCATCCAAGTAAAGGGTGTTGGTAGCTCCAGTAAGTTTTGCGTAGTCATCCAGACTTTCAGCGAATCGAGTCGCCTCTTCCTTCAGTGGCATGGTCACTGAAAAACCGTTCCAGGTCTCCCCTAATCCGGCAATAAAGGTGCGCATCAGGCCCTTTTGAACCTCGGCGCGACCGTACTCCCAGTTCAAGCCGAGCACGCGATAGGCCGCCAGGTGAATCGCAGGCGACTTGGAGTGAGCAATCGGTGAACCGAGCACCGCAAAACGCTTATTCATACTGCGGGTGCTCCTTCATCCAAGCTCGCCATTTGGCAACGGCTTTTTCGTGATCGGCGATGGTGGTGCTGAAAACAGTTTCGCCGGTCTCGAGATTCACTGCACAAAAGAATAGCCAAGTTCCATCGGCGGGGTGCAATGCTGCATCGATAGCAACTGCTCCCGGTGAGCTGATTGGGCCGATTGGTAGTCCCGCGTGAAGATAGGTGTTGAAGCCGTTGTTGTTAGCGCGATCGGCGGCTGAGGTGTTTACCGTGTTTCCGTCCACGCCATAGCTAACGGTCGCATCTGATTGCAGGTGCATTCCAGCCTTGATTCGGTTCTGGAAGACCCGGCTTACCTTGTAGAAGTCGGGCTCCTGGCGAGCCTCCTTCTGGATGATCGACGCCAAAGTGAGCACTCGGTGTCGGTCGGCATCCTTGACGCCGAACTTGTCGAGCTCTTCTTGCATTCGGCTAATCATGGTCTTCAAAATGTCTACGGCGGTTGCCTTAGGCGAGAAGGTATAGGTCGCCGGAAACAGGTATCCCTCGATTGAGACGGCATCGGCAGGCAACCCGATCGCCGTTCGCTGCTTCGCCGCAGCGCTGAATTCGCTTCGGGCTATGCCTGTTGCAGCCGAGAGCTTGTCGAGGATGACGTTTGCTCGAAGACCCTCTTTGATGAGGATTCGGTCAGTTATTGAACCGTTCGGATTTAGCAGGGCATCGAGCGCCGACTGGGAAGACATGTGCAATCGCAGCTTGTAGGTACCCGGGTAGAATTTCGGGTTGGCTTCAAGAATTAGCTTGTAGATGGTTCTGAAATTCTTAACAACACCCATGTCTACTAGCGAGCGGGCAACGGTTTCACCGTTATCGCCGGGTTGAATATCAACTAGCACCGAGCTGTAACCCTGACCCTGGTAGTCATTGCCAATCAGTTGATCAAAACCAGAGCGAAGCGCCGAGCGGTTGGCATAGCCCGCGATTCCCAGGATGACGGCCGCAACCGCAACGATCGCAAAGAGCCGGCGACGAGCAAATTTAGACATCCAGATCACCAATTTCGATTCCTGGTTGACGCCCGGAGTGCTTTTCAATCGCCAGCGCCTGCTCGAGAATCGTTGTGGCCGCTACTTGGTCAATTATCTTGCGACCATCCTTTGAATTCTTACCGGAACTTCGCAGCGCTGCGGAGGCAGAAACAGTTGTTAGACGTTCGTCTACTAGACGAACAGGTATCGAAACGGACTGTGCTAGAAGTTCGGCGATGGCAAGTGCATCGTCGGTAGATGCAGTTGCCTTCCCGGCCATCGAGACCGGCAATCCAACGTAAATTTCAATGATTTCCGCATCCGAAATCGCCTGTTGGATCAGCTTGATTGTCTCGGAGTCATGTGCTTGACGCGCCACGTTTTGCAACGGAGAAGCCAGGATGCCGTGGAAATCTGAAATCGCAAGGCCAACTCTGACCTTGCCAACGTCAACTGCTAGTCGACGACCTGAGCGCACTACGCTCCCAGCGCTCCGCGAACGGCTGCCTGCGCGTCACTGATCTTCTTGACGTCACTTCCGCCACCCTGAGCTAGGTCATCCTTGCCGCCACCGCCACCGCCAAGGATCTGGCTTGCGGTGCGCACGAGGTTACCGGCCTTGTGACCGACGGCGCGCGCGGCTTCGGTGGTTGCAACGAGAACCATTGGCTTCTCGGCTACTACGCCAAACAGCGCTACAACACCAGACTCGGTGCCGAGCTTTTCGCGAATCTGGGTAGCCAAACCGCGAAGGTCTTCGACCGAGCCAATTTCGCCAAGGTTTGACTCAACGAACTTGGTAGAACCGATGGTGGTGGCTGCCGAAATCAACTCTGGGATGCGAGTTGCAAGTTGTGCCGCCTGAAGTTGCGCCAACTTACGCTGAGCGATCTTGAGTTCTTCAATGGTCGCGGTTAGGCGCTCTTCGATCTCAGCCTTAGGACTCTTGAGCGCCTCGCCAAGACGCGCAACTAGGGCGCGCTCAGTCGCAAGCGAGCGGAAGGCTTCGATACCAACAAGAGCCTCGAGGCGACGTGATCCAGAACCTACCGAAGACTCGCCGATGATCGAAACAAGACCGACCTGTGAGCTACGTGAAACGTGGGTTCCACCACATAGCTCGCGTGACCATGGGCCACCGACCTGGATGACTCGAACGCTCTCGTCATAGGTCTCACCGAATAGTGCAACCGCTCCCCATTCGCGAGCTTCTGGAAGGCTCATGTGCTGAGCGCTAACGGCCAAATCGCGACGAATAGCAAGGTTGGTCACCTCTTCGATTTCGCTTCGTGTTTCAAGCGACAGAGCCTGAGCCCAGGCGAAGTCAAGGCGCAGATAGCCTGGCTTGTTATATGAGCCGCTCTGCAGGGCAGATGGGCCAAGCACTTCGCGTAGTGCTGCGTGAACAATGTGAGTACCCGAGTGGGCCTGACATGCGCCTAGGCGCCAGTCGGCGTCAACCTCGGTTGAAGCCTTTGCCCCAACCGAAACCTCACCAGAGCGAACCAAAACCTTGTGGCTGATTAGGCCCTTTACCGGCTTCTGAACATCCAAAACCTCGAGCGAGAAGCCGTCGCCGTTGATGAAACCAGCATCTGAATCCTGGCCACCAGACTCTGCGTAGAACGAGGTCTCATCGAGAATAACCTCGGCTATCTGACCGGCGGTTGCGACCGAGGCATCCTTGCCGTCAACAATGAGTCCCAGGATGCGACCCTCGGATGAAAGTTCTTCGTAACCGGTGAACTTGGTAACACCCTTGGCGCGGAATGCCGAGTAGACCGAAAGGTCGGTGCCGCCCAACTTCTTCTCACGGGCATCCGCCTTGGCGCGATCACGCTGCTCGGTCATCAGTGCCTTGAAGCCATCTCGGTCGACGCTAAGGCCGGCCTCTTCGGCGACCTCGAGGGTTAGATCAATAGGGAAACCGTAGGTGTCGTGCAATAGGAACGCAGCATCACCCTTGAGTTCCTTGCCGCCTCCCTGCTTTGCTTTGGCGATTGCCTCGTCCAAGAAAACAGTTCCAGCGACCAGTGTGCGAAGGAAGGTCTCCTCTTCGGCAACGGCGGTCTTTAGGATGCGATCAAAGTCGGTTTCGAGCTCTGGGTAAGCGGCCTTCATGGCCTCTTTCGAAGCGGTGAAAAGCTCGGTGAAGGTTGGCGCTTCAACGCCCAAGAGACGCATTGCACGAACAGAACGGCGAAGCAGGCGACGAAGTACGTAGCCGCGACCATCGTTGGCAGGGGTGACTCCATCGCCGATCAGCATTAGCGCCGAGCGAATGTGGTCGGCCACCACGCGCATGCGCACGTCGTCTTCGACAACAGCGCCGTAGGTCTTGCCAGAAAGTTTTGCCGCTAGGTCTAGAACCGGGCGAACCTGATCGATCTCATAGAGGTTCTCTACGCCCTGCATCAGGAATGCAACGCGCTCGAGACCCATCCCGGTGTCGATGTTCTTCTTCGGAAGTTCGCGAAGAATCTCGAAGTTGTCCTTGCCGGTACCCTGGCCGCGCTCGTACTGCATGAATACGAGGTTCCAGATTTCGATGTAACGGTCTTCATCGGCTTCAGGGCCACCTTCGCGGCCATAGGCAGGTCCGCGGTCGTAGTAAATCTCAGAGCAAGGGCCGGCTGGGCCAGGCTGGCCTGTTGACCAGTAGTTGTCCTTCATGCCGCGACGCTGAATGCGCTCCATCGGGATTCCTGCGACATCACGCCAGATTGCGATCGACTCGTCATCATCCTGGAAAACAGTCACCCAAAGCAGCTGCTTGTCCAGTTCGAGGCCGCCCTCAGACTGAGGCTTGGTCAGGAATTCCCACGCGTAAGCGATGGCTTCCTTCTTGAAGTAGTCGCCGAACGAGAAGTTTCCGTTCATCTGGAAGAAGGTTCCGTGACGAGTGGTTTTACCCACTTCTTCGATGTCCAGGGTTCGAACACACTTCTGGACGCTGGTGGCGCGTGGGAACGGCGCTGGCACCAAACCGCTCATGTAAGGAATGAACGGAACCATACCGGCGACGGTGAAAAGTAGAGATGGGTCCTCGCTAATCAGCGAAGCCGAAGGAACAACTGTGTGGCCTTTGCCCTCGAAAAAGTCGAGCCAGCGCTGGCGGATTTCCGCAGTCTGCATGCTTATGCGTTCGAAGCAGGCTTTGCAGCCTTGGTTGCTGCTGGCTTCTTTTCGGCAGCAAGCTCTGCCTCGCGCTCACGGAAGCCCTCGGCGACAACATCGCCTAGCTCGCGAACACGAACCATTACGTCATCGACGATGGCCTTAGTCTTCGGGTTTTCCTGAAGCTGCTTAGCTGCAACTAGTCCGGCTGCGATTCCGGTGATGAACCAAAATGCTTTTTTCATCGACTTACCTACTTCTTCTTGCCAAGCAATGCGCTTCGTAGGCCCTGGGTAAGGCCAGCGATCTTCACCAACGGTGAGCCTAGGGTTGCCGCAAAAACAGCGACCAACGAGCTCACATTGGTGGTGACCTCCGAGATGTTCTCGGTGATCTGGTCAACCTTGGCCAACTGCTTGTTGGTCGAGGTGACGGTCTCGGTAAGTTCAGTGAGAAGTGGAGAAACGCTTTCGTTGAGGTCGCGAATTGAATTGCGAGTCTCGTCTAGAACGCGTCCCAGCTTTAGCAATGGCACAGCAACAAATAGCACCAAGAGGACGAATCCTCCTGCTGCGATCAATGCCGCTACGTCTCCACCGCTCATCTGAACTCCTAAACCGATTTTATTTATCGAGCTGCGTAGTACTCAACAACGAGCTGAACTTCACAGGTAACTGGAACTTCAGCGCGCTTTGGACGACGAACTAGTGTTGCGTGAAGCTTGTCTAGCTGAACGTCTAGGTAACCAGGAACCGGTGGAAGAACGTCGACGTGACCGCCGGCTGCTGCAACCTGGAATGGCTCGGTAACTTCTGACTTCTCGTGAACGTGCACGAGCTGGCCTGGCTTTACGCGGAATGAAGGGCGGTCAACGCGCTCTCCGTTTACAAGGATGTGGCGGTGAACAACCATCTGGCGAGCCTGTGCGATGGTACGTGCAAAACCTGCACGTAGAACTAGAGCGTCAAGACGCATTTCTAGTAGCTCGACTAGGTTCTCACCGGTTAGGCCTTCGGCGCGCTTGGCTTCCTGGAAGGTCTTGCGAAGCTGTGCTTCACGGATGCCGTACTGGGCGCGTAGACGCTGCTTCTCGCGAAGACGAACGGCGTAGTCGCTGTCAGCCTTCTTCTTGGTGCGTCCGTGCTCACCTGGAGCGTATGGACGCTTCTCAAGGTACTTAGCAGCCTTTGGGGTTAGGGCTAGGCCCAATGCGCGAGACAAGCGAGTCTTGCTGCGCGTACGTGTGGTCTTTGACACGTTTTCCTTTCAATGGATCCATTTGGATCACTCATAGCGGTTTTTGTTCACAAGTCGGATCGAGGTGATCCTCTGCCACGGACTGTCTGGCTATTGGACAGTCGCACCGTAGGTGAACACTCGCACAGCCGCGATTGAGTGTTCCAGTCGGCAACCTGACAATCCTAGCAGTTGGATGCCTTTGAAACCAAGGACCTTAAGCCAGTAAAAGTGCTACTTGGATTTGAAAGAACGAACGATCTCTCGAAGTTTGGCCCAACGCTCCCCTAGGTCACGTTCTTGGCCGACATCCTTGGGCACGTAGTAGCGACGACTCATGACCTTGTCATCAAGATAGCGCTGCGGAATTACGGCTCTGCTGGAATCGTGAGGGTACTCGTACCCGACCCCGGCGCCTTGATCCTGAGCCTTGGCAAAGTTGGAACTCTTGAGCGCGTTTGGCACCTGTCCGACAACCCCATTTCTAACGTCGGCCAGGGCAGAGTTAATTGCGTTGTATGCGGTATTAGATTTCGGAGCCAAGGCGAGGTAAATGGTGGCCTCGGCAAGCGGAATGCGCCCCTCGGGCATGCCGATCATGGCAACAGTTTCGGCGGCGGCAACAGCCAGCGGTAACGCTTGCGGATCTGCGAGACCGATATCCTCGGCGGCAAGGATCATTAGGCGTCTCGCAATGAATCGAGGGTCTTCCCCACCCTCGATCATTCGAGCTAAGTAGTGAATTGCCGCGTCAGCGTCGGAGCCACGTACCGACTTGATGAAGGCCGAGATGATGTCGTAGTGCTGGTCGCCATCCTTGTCGTATCTGATTAGGGCTCGATCGGCAGCGGCCTCGATATCAGCAAGTTCGATTGCAACCGCAAGCTGCCCAGCTTCTTTGACGCTCGATTTGGTTGCCTTGGAAGGTTTTTTAGGCCTAGAAAGCGCCGAAATGGCAGCCGATTCCAAAATGGTCAGGGCTCGGCGGGCGTCGCCAAGCGCTAGTCGAAGAATTTGATCAAGGATGTCGTCGGCAGCCGAGACGGCTCCGCCAAGGCCCTGGGGCTCTGAAATCGCGCGAAGCAACAAGACCTTGATTTCGCTGTCTTGCAACGATTCAAGCGTCAGCACGAGTGAACGACTTAGCAGTGGGCTGATTACCGAGAAGGAAGGGTTCTCAGTGGTCGCGGCAATCAGTACGACGACGCCGGCCTCCACACCGGGAAGCAGTGCGTCTTGCTGTGCCTTCGAAAAGCGGTGGATCTCATCAAGAAATAGAACCGTGCTGACACCGTAAAGGTCCTTGTCGTTTCGTGCTCTATCGAGCACTTCACGAACCTCTTTTACGCCGGCGGTGATAGCGCTAAGTTCCACGAACCTGCGGCCACTGCTGCGAGCAACCACCTGGGCCAAAGTGGTTTTACCGGTTCCCGGCGGCCCCCAAAGAATTACCGATGCGGCTGAAACGCGTGTTCCCTGCTCTACCGGCGTGGATAGTGCAATCAGTGGTGAGCCGGGCTTCAGAATGTGGGTCTGGCCGACAACTTCGCTAATGCTGCTGGGGCGCATGCGAGCGGCAAGCGGCGTGGTGCTGGCGATGACGCTCGGCTGTTCAGACATGCATTTAGGTTAGACGATGCCTTGACAGCTTCAGGTGCCATTAGCGCGTAATATTTCAGGGAGTTTGATAGCGAAGGGCAATCATGGCATCGAAGAAGAAGCACCAAAACATCCACACCAGCGCAAATGCGGTTTTGGCGGGCTACGAAGCTAAGCAGGCGCAGGCGAAAGCCTTGGCAGACCAGAAAAAAATCGACAACAAGCGAGCGCTTTTGATTGGCGCAGGTGCCTTGGTTCTAGCGGTTCTGCTTCAGCTTGCATACTTCGGTTTCGGCCCTGGTCACGTTGACCCTAAGGCCGTAGCAACCAGCAGCGCCAGCCCAAGCGCCGCTGCGTCAAACTCGAAGCTCGTTCCTAGCCCAGCACTAGCGGAAGGTCGCACCTGGTCGGGCACGATGAATGTGGCCGGCACTGATCTTGGAATTGAGCTCGATGGCAAGGCTGCTCCTCAAGCCGTATCGAATTTCATTACCCTCTCGAAGCAGGGCTTCTTCAACGGCCTGAAGTGCCACCGTCTAACCACCGCCGGGATTTTCGTGTTGCAGTGCGGTGACCCAAACGGCGATGGTACCGGTGGCCCGGGCTATAACTGGGGTCCAATTGAGAACGCTCCAACCGACAACCTTTACAAGACAGGCGTGCTTGCCATGGCGCGAGTTGGAAACAATGCCAGCAGCATGGGAAGTCAATTCTTCATCGTCTATAAGGACAGCCCAATTCCAGCCGACTCAGTCGGTGGGTACACAGTGTTCGGAAAGGTCACTTCTGGCCTTTCTGCCGTAACCAAGATCGCAAAAGCGGGTGTGGCCGGCGGAGGATCTGACGGAAAGCCAGCGCTTGAAGCCAAGCTTGGCGCAATCAACCTAAAATAGACCTAGTCCAATGGTGTTGGACATAAACCTCAGGAGCTAGAAGTGTCAACCTCTAAGAACGCATTCGGTCGCGTAGACGCCGATAACAACGTATTCGTAACCGTAGCCGGTGCTGAGCGACAGGTTGGCCAGTACCCTGGCGTTGCTCCTGAAGCCGCCCTCGGCTACTTCGAGCGCAAGTTCGCAGATCTTGAGGCTCAGGTGCGAATCCTTGAACAGCGCGTAGCAAACAAGGTTGATGCCGCCGGACTGAAGAAGGTCGCTTCGAAGCTGGCAGAGGACTTGGTCGAACCGGCAGCTGTTGGTGACATCGCAGATCTTCGTCGCCGTGTTGCAAACCTTGACCCGAAGATCGCATCGCTAGTCAGCGAAAAGCAGGAGGCTTCAAAGGGTGAAACCACCGAAGCGCTAGCCAAGCGCGAGGCTATCGCAGTCAAGGCCGAGGCAATCGCCAACCAGGATGCTGCAAAGACCCAGTGGAAGAACTCTGGCGCCGAGATGACCAAGCTCTTCGAAGAGTGGCAGGCGCTTCAGAAGTCTGGCCCTAAGGTCCCTAAGTCTGAAGCCGACGCTATCTGGCGTCGATTCTCCACCGCTCGCACCCGTTTTGAGGCGGCTAAGCGTCAGTACTTCGCCAGCCTTGACTCGGTTACTAAAGCAGCGAAGGCTAAGAAGGTTGCGATCGTTGAGGCAGCCGAGGCGCTAGTCGCCAAGGGCAGCGACGCCGTCACCGACTACCGCAAGCTCCTCGATGACTGGAAGGCTGCCGGCCGCACTCCTGGTAAGCAGGACGACACGCTTTGGAACCGCTTCAAGGCAGCCGGAGACGCGATTTACGCGGCGAAAGCTGAGGTGGTTGCAGTCGAAAACGTTGAGTTTGCCGCCAACCTAGAGGTCAAGCTCGAGCTGCTCAAGGAAGTAGCCAAGATCGACGCCACCAAGGACCTAGAGGGAGCGAAGAAGGCTCTCGCCGCGATCCAGCAGAAGTGGGAGAAGGCCGGTAAGGTTCCTCGCGAGAAGCTTCGTGAAACCGAGGACAAGCTGCGTGCAATTGAAGCCAAGGTCCGTGAGGCCGAAGCTGAGCACTGGCGCAAGACCGATCCTGCCGCGCAGGCTCGTTCAAACGCCGTCATTGAACAGCTTGAGGCTTCAATCTTGAAGCTTGAGGCTGAACTCGAGGCTGCCAAGGCTAAGAAGGACAAGAAGAAGACCGACGAGGCTACTGAGGCCCTAAAGGCTCGCAAGGCCTGGCTAGAGGTTGTCAAGGCTGCTTCATAGTCAACAGATTTTAAAAAGGTCCCCGAGCTAATCGGGGACCTTTTGCTTTAACGCCGCTTTATGGTTTAAACGTTGCTGACGCGATAGACGTCGTAGACGGCTTCGATTCGTCGAACCGCGTTGAGCAAGTGCTCAAGAACTCCGGCATCGCCCATTTCAAAAACGAATCTGCTCAGTGCTACTCGGTCTGAACGCGTCGATACCGAAGCCGAAAGAATGTTGACGTGATGTTCAGAAAGCACTCGAGTAACATCCGACAAAAGTCCGGAGCGATCGAGAGCTTCAATCTGAATTTGAACCAGGAAGAGACTCTTGGTAGTTGGAGCCCAAGAAACATCCATGATTCGCTCAGGCTGCGCCATCAGTTCGCTGACATTCTTGCAGTCTGTGCGGTGCACTGAAACGCCTGAGCCGCGAGTTACGAAGCCGACAATTGGGTCGCCCGGCACCGGTGTGCAGCAACGAGCAAGCTTCGCCATGACGTCGGCGTCTCCCCTGACCAAAACACCTGAGTCGTTAGAACGCTGGCGGTTTACGCTGCGAGACTGCTGTGGAAGTTGGAACTGGGTATCTTCGTTGTCTTCCTCGACGTTGATAGCCGCGGCGAGCTTCTCAACCACGGATTGCGCCGAGAGGTGGTTGTCGCCGATTGCCGCGTATAAGCCCGAAACGTCTGGGAATCGGAGTTCACCGGCAAGTTTTACCAAAACGTCGGCCGACATTAGTCGTTGTAGCGGAAGGTTCTGCTTGCGCATTGCCTTAGCGAGCATCTCTTTACCGTGCTCGGTGGATTCTTCTTTGCGCTCTTCGGCGAACCACTGCTTGATCTTGGCTCTTGCACGTGGCGAGGCAACGAAGTTCAGCCAGTCTTTTGAAGGCGATGCCTCCGGCGACTTGGAGGTGAATATCTCCACCACGTCACCGGATTGAAGTTTGCTCTCGAGTGGAACGAGTCGACCGTTTACCTTAGCGCCCATGGTGCGATGACCAACTTCGGTGTGAACGGCATAGGCAAAGTCGACCGGGGTGGCGCCTCCACTGAGGCCGATTACCTTGCCCTTTGGAGTGAAGACATAAACCTCTTTGGCGCCGATTTCGAAGCGAAGTGAGTCTAGGAACTCGGTAGGGTCCTGGGTCTCAGCTTGCCAGTCGGTGAGGTGCTTTAGCCAGGCAAGGTCTTCTTCGCGAGTCTCCGTCGACTTGCCAACTTGCTCCTTGTACTTCCAGTGAGCTGCGACACCATATTCGGCTCGCTGGTGCATTTCGAAGGTTCGAATCTGGATCTCAACCGGCCGACCCTGCGGACCCATCACCGTGGTGTGCAGCGATTGATAGAGATTGAACTTAGGCATCGCGATGTAGTCTTTGAAGCGACCAGGAACCGGGTTCCAACGGGCGTGGATGGCTCCAAGAACGGCGTAGCAGTCCTTTACTTCGTTCACCAAGACGCGGATGCCAACCAGGTCATAAATGTCATCGAATTCACGACCGCGAACCACCATCTTCTGATAGATGCTGTAGTACTGCTTTGGTCGGCCGGCAACCTTGCCCTTGATGCGATTGTCGCGGAGATCTTCTTCAATTGAGCCAATAACGCTCTCAATGAATTCGGCGCGCTTTGGTGTGCGTTGCTTTACAAGATTGACGATCTCCTCGTAAACCTTTGGGTATAGCACCGAGAACGAGATGTCTTCCAGTTCCCACTTGATGGTGTTGATTCCCAGGCGGTGCGCAAGCGGAGCGTAAATCTCGAGGGTCTCTTGGGCTTTGCGTCGTGCGCTCTCCTCAGGCACGAAGGCCCAGGTTCGAGCGTTGTGTAGGCGGTCAGCCAGTTTGATGACCAATACTCGGATGTCTTTTGACATCGCTACGACCATCTTGCGAACGGTCTCCGCCTGCGCGTTGTCGCCGAACTTTACCTTGTCGAGTTTGGTGACACCGTCGACCAACATGGCAACTTCTTCACCGAAATCGGCGGTGAGTCGCTCGAGGCTGTAATCGGTGTCTTCAACGGTGTCATGAAGCAGTGCGGCTGCAAGGGTGACCGGGCCGATTCCAAGCTCGGCGAGGATTCGAGTCACCTCGAGCGGGTGGGTGATGTAAGGCTCCCCCGACTTGCGCATTTGCGGCCGGTGAGCCAGTTCTGCAACCACGAAGGCGCGATCGATGATCGAAAGGTCGGCCTTGGGGTGGTTTAGTTTGGCGAGCCGCAGGATCTCATTGAGCTCAGACGAGTAAGGCCCAGATCTCGTGAACAACCTAGGCAGCTTGCTCCTAAGAACATTGATGCTGCTGGTAGGTGTTACATCACTCAATCTGGGCCAATCCTCTACTGCTAGACCAGCCAATCCCGAACGGGATTAAGCCTTAGCCAAAACCTTCTGCTCAGCCTTGCGGTACTTTGCTTCACCCTCGCGGAATGCTGAGTAAGCAGGAGCCGCGATGAATAAGGTCGAGTAGGTACCCACGATGATACCGATGAACAGAGCCAAAGCGATGTCGCGAAGAGTTCCGGCTCCGAGCAGGGTTGCACCGATAAACAGAATTGAAGCAACTGGAAGAACGGCAACAATCGAGGTGTTGATCGAACGAACCAAAGTCTGGTTGATCGCCAGGTTTACCTGCTGCTTGAAGGTGACCTTCTCACTGAACTCAACCTCGAAGGTGTTTTCACGAATCTTGTCGAAGACAACCACGGTGTCGTATAGCGAGTAGCCAAGGATCGTCAAGAAACCGATAACAGCTGCTGGAGTAACCTCGAAGCCAAGAGCGCCGTAAACACCCGCGGTAATGACGAGGTCGTGAAGCAAGGCTAGAACTGCCGCCAACGACATCTTTAGAGTTCGGAAGTACAGCGCCATCAATAGAGCTGCAAGGATGATGAAGACGATGAGACCGTTGAGGGCCTTGCCGGTAACATCGGCACCCCAGTTGGCTCCAATGAATGAGCTGGCTACAGATGAGCTCTCAACCTTGTAGGCCTTGGCCAAGGCAACGCGAACATCTTCAGACTTCAGGTCGGTCAGCTGCTTAGTCTGAACGCGGATGCTGTCGGTACCTACGTTTGAAACCAGTGGTTCGGTGTCAGGTACAACAGAGTGAACTGCGTCGATGGCAATCTGCTGAGACTGGCTAGATACACCGGCAACGCGGAATTCAGAGCCTCCACGGAATTCGATTCCAAAGTTGTATCCACCGCGAAGAATCGGCAGCACAATCGCTAGCACGAGCATTAGAGAGGCTACGCCGAACCAGACCTTGCGGCGTCCAACGAAGTCGAACGAGCGAGCACCGGTGTATAGGTCGTTACCTAGGTCACTGAACTTAGACATTAGTTGCTCTTTTCTGACTTCGAAACGGAAGCTGCATTTTCTGCGGCTTTGCGCTCTGCTAGGGTCTGGCGCTTGTTGGCTTCCTTAGAAGCCTTTGCTGCCTTGCCAGCTGGAACCGCTCCTGAGACGCGGAAAGCACCGCGACCGACGTAGCTGGTCGCTCCCAAGGCCTTCGAGTCGAAACCTGACCATGGGTGACCCGAGCTGAAGAACTTGGTCTTGGCCAAGAGCTCGAGCATTGGGTGGGTGAACAGGATTACGACTGCAAGGTCGATCAGTGTCGTTAGTCCGAGGGTGAAAGCGAATCCGCGAACGTTACCAACGGTTAGGGCATAGAGGACAATCGCCGCAAGCAAGCTGACACCGTCTGAAACCAGGATGGTGCGGATTGCGCGCTTCCAACCTGATTCGACTGAAGCTCCGAGTGAGCGACCATCGCGAAGCTCATCGCGAACACGTTCGAAGTAAACAATGAATGAGTCGGCGGTAATACCGATAGCCACGATCAAACCGGCGACACCCGAGAGTGATAGGTGGTAACCCTGTCGCCATGAAAGCAGGGCGATCATGAGGTAGGTGATAATCGCTGCAACTACCAGTGAACCGACGGTGACGATTGCGAGGCCACGGTACTGGAAGAACGAGTAAATGATGACCAGAAGCAGACCGATTGCGCCTGCAAGAAGACCACTCTGCAACTGCTCGGTTCCGAGGGTTGCCGAGATGTTCTCTTGGCTCTGAACCTCAAAACCAATTGGCAACGAACCGTACTTCAGCTGGTCTGCAAGAGCCTTTGAGGTGTTCTTGTCGAAGTTACCGGTGATCTGCGCGGTTCCGCCGGTGATGACAGCCTGCAGGGTTGGCGCGGTAATTACGTAACCGTCAAGGGTAATGGCGAAGCGGTTCTGTGGGTCCTTCAGTGGGAACAAGTGACCAGTGGTGTTTGCAAACTTGGTGGTGCCGTTTGCGGTGAACTTAAGGTTTACCGCCCAAGTGTTAGTTGAAGCACCAGTTGAAGTGGTTACGGTTCCAGCGTTTGCGTCTGCAACATCGGTACCTTCAACCTCTACCGGACCAAGAACATACTTGCTGTAACCATTGGTGTCACAGGTAGCAACTGGAAGCGTCGGGTCGTCAACCTGACCAGCGGCGCGGAATGGCTTGCTGCAGTCAAGAGAATCGAAGAACTTCTGGGTCGCAGCATCGACACCGGCTACCGCTGGAGTTGCCGAGGCTGAAGCCGATGGCTTCGCGCTAGCGGTGGCCTTTGAGCTGGCAGCGGTCGGTGAAGCCGAAGGAGTCGCCGAAGTGCCTGCGCTTGCTGCCGGCACGCCCTGAGAGGTCTCGAGGACCGGACGGAACTCAAGCTTGGCCGAGCTGCGGATGAGGCGAAGAGTGTTTTCGTCTGGAGTTCCAGGGATCGAGACAACGATGTTGTTGTTTCCCTGGGTGTTGATCTGGGCTTCGCTGACACCGCTGGCGTCAACGCGCTGGCGAATGATCGCCACTGCCTGAGTCAGCTGCTGCTCGGTTACCTTGGTGCCGGCTTGAACAACCGGAGCAAGGATGATCTGGGTTCCACCCTGGAGGTCAAGGGCCAATTTTGGCGCAAATGATGCTCCGGCGTTGGTTGCAGTGCCTAGGCCGATAATGGCGACTAGGCCAATAATCAATACACCAAGCCAGGTGAGGCGCTTACGAGCGCCCTTAGTTACAGCTGATTCAGACAAGATCTTCCTCTATTTACTTAGCAGGCTTTGCTGCAGGCTTCTTGGCTACTGGCTTCTTTGCTGCAGGCTTAGCGGCAGTCTTAGTCGCAGTAGATGACTTTGCTGCTGCTGGCTTTGCAGCTGCAGGCTTCTTTGGTGCCTCTTCGATTGAGCGAACAGCGGCCTTTAGAACGGTCAGCTTGGTTCCTGGGGTGGTCTCGATGACCACGCTCTTGTCATCCTGGCTAACGATGGCGCCTAGGATGCCGCTGTGCAAAAGAACGTATGCGCCAACCTTGATGCCGGCCTGCATTTCAGCCGCAGCCTTCTTGCGCTTACGACCGTTGAAGAACATCATGAAAATAATGAAAGCCAGTGCGACTAGTAGGAAGATGTCCTGCGAGTTCTTCATTTTGGAGCCTTACGTTAGATGCGAAAAGTTTCTCGTGCCCTAATGGGCAACCTAACGATTATAGGTCAAGGCCCTACCCTAAATCGGCTTCGACAGGCGCATCGAAGCGTGTTTGTTACTAATCCTTGTAATCGACTCCGAGGTGTCGGTACGCGGCCGCGGTTGCTTGTCTACCCCTAGGCGTGCGAGCGATGAGCCCCATTCGTACCAGGAATGGCTCGACCACTGCTTCAATGGTGTCTTGCTCTTCACCAACGGCTACCGCAAGGGTCGAAAGGCCAACCGGCTTGCCATCGAACCTAGAAGTTAGGACCTTCAAGATGTCACGGTCGAGGCGGTCGAGACCGAGTTCGTCAACTTCGTATAGCGTCAGGGCCGCTTTAGCGGTCACCACGTTGATGCTAGGCTCCCCTGCAACGAGCGCAAAATCCCTAACACGACGGAGCAGACGGTTCGCAATGCGCGGAGTTCCGCGGCTTCGAGAAGCGATTTCGACCAGAGCCGGCTGCTCGATTTCTAATCCGAGCTTCAGTGCGGCACGGGCGATCACCTCGCGAAGTTCATCCACCTCATAAAACTCCAAATGGGCGGTGAATCCGAAACGGTCGCGAAGTGGATTCGGTAGCATTCCGGAACGCGTGGTTGCTCCTACCAAGGTGAACGGGGCCAGATCAAGTGGAATCGATGTGGCGCCAGGACCCTTGCCAACCATCACGTCGACTCTGAAATCCTCCATTGCCAGATAAAGCATTTCTTCTGCAGCTCTAGCCATACGGTGAATTTCGTCAATGAAAAGCACTTCACCCGGCGCCAAGGATGACAACACCGCAGCCAAATCGCCGGCGTGCTGAATGGTTGGACCGCTAGTGAGTCGCAGAGGCGCATCACTCTCGTGGGCAACAATCATCGCCAAGGTTGTTTTACCAAGGCCCGGAGGGCCTGCCAGCAAAATATGATCTGCTGTACGGTTTTGAATTCGAGCGGCTTCGATGATGAGCGAGATCTGCTCGCGCACCTTCTGTTGTCCGACGAATTCGTCGAGCGACTTTGGGCGAAGTGCGGATTCGAAGGCTAGTTCTGAATCACCAAGTTCTGGGTTGGTCAGCTCATCCACTAGTTACTGCCCGCCAATGTGGATTTGTTGTTGCCGAGCTTTGACAGCGCCATGCGCAAGACCACGTCGCGGCCCTCGCCGGGCTTCACTGATGCAGCTGCCTCGCGTACCGCTTCCTGTGCTGCGCGTTCCGGCCAACCCAGGCTGACCAGAGCCTCAACCACGGAGCCAAAATCGGTTTCTTTTGAAGTGTTTTCTTGGTTTGAAACGAGCACAAGGTGTGAGAGTTTGCCGGCCAAGGTCACCGTAATCAACTTCGCGGTCTTTGGTCCGATACCCGAAACGGCCTTGAAGGCCGAGTCATTGTCCAGGGCCACCGCAGAGGCTATCTCAGCCGTCGATAGGGCTCCGAGAATTGCAAGCGCAGACTTTGGGCCGACTCCGGTGACAGACCTGAGGAGGTCAAAGAGTTCCTGTTCGAGTGCGCTCATGAACCCAAATAGGGTCATCGCGTCCTCGCGAACAACCATCGCGGTAAACAGGGAAACCTGTTCACCGGTGGATAGTTTGGCGGCGGTAGAGCGCGTGACGTTCAGCAGGTAGCCAACGCCGTTTACGTCAACCACGAGTTGACTCGAGGTCTTAGTGGCGAGGGTTCCGCGGATAGATGCAATCACCCAATAAGACTAACTAAAGCGGCTATTTTGTCTTGGCAGCGCGCTCGGCGGCCAGCCAAGCTTTTTGCGCAGCCGTGAGGTTTGCAGATTCGGTGGCCGCTGGTGACCGCCAGGCGTGGCAAATTGCAATCGCGAGGCTATCGGCGGCGTCGGCCGGTTTGGGAATTTCTTTTAGACCCAGAATCTTGGCAACCATGAAACCAACTTGGTCCTTGGCGGCGCGGCCTGAACCGGTAACTGCTGCTTTAACCTGGGTTGGTGTGTACATAACCACCGGGATGCCGTGCTTGTGCGCCAGCATCAGAACAGCTCCCGAGATTTGGGCAGTGCCCATCACCGTTGAAACGTTTTGCTGAGAGAAGACTCTCTCGATGGCTATCACGGCTGGTTGGTGAGATTGAATCAGCGCTTCTATCTGAAGGCCGATTCTGCCAACTCGAGAAGTTAATTCCTCGCTCGGTTCCGAGCGGTAGGTATCAACCGCCACCAGGCTCACCTTGCGCGAGCTACCAAGCTCAATGAGGCCGATTCCGCATCTAGTCAGACCTGGGTCGATGCCTAGAATGCGCGTGGTCAATTTAGTCGTTCTCTAGTTCGGCCATAACCTCGGCCGACATGTCAAAGTTCGAGTAGACGTTCTGGACGTCATCCGAGTCTTCTAGAGCATCGATGAGCTTGATCACCTTGCGAGCGGTATCTGCGTCGGTTTGAACCGGCATTGAAGAAACAAACTCAACGTCGGCACTTTCGTAGTCAATGCCGGCATCCTGAAGTGCGGTTCGAACCGCAACCATTGCGCTTGGGTCAGTGGTGATTACGAATTGTTCACCGCGATCTTCTAGGTCGTCGATTCCAACCTCTAGAACTGCCTCAAGGATGCTGTCCTCGTCGGTGCCCTCGGTCTTGGCGACAACGATTACACCCTTGCGGCCGAACTGGTACGAAACGCTGCCAGGGTCGGCCATGGTTCCACCGTTGCGAGAAACTGCCAGACGCACTTCAGCAGCCGCGCGGTTCTTGTTGTCGGTTAGACACTCGATCAGAATCGCTACACCGTTAGGTCCGTAACCTTCGTACATGATGGTCTGGTACTCGACTGCGTCCGCGCCAACGCCTGAGCCACGCTTGATAGCGCGTTCGATGTTGTCGTTCGGCAGTGAGCTCTTGCGGCCCTTCTGGACAGCATCGTAAAGAGTAGGGTTTCCGTCTAGGTCTGGTCCGCCGAGTCGCGCAGCAACTTCGATGTTCTTGATTAGCTTCGCGAATAGTTTCGCGCGACGGCCATCGATTACAGCCTTCTTGTGCTTGGTGGTTGCCCATTTGGAGTGGCCAGACATACTGCTCCTACTAAAGAATCTTGGATTGGAATAAGTCTAAAGCAGGCTACCCGTGAACCATAGACACGAACAACTCGTGAATGCGTGTTTCACCGGTTACCTCTGGGTGGAAAGAGATTCCCATTAGGTTGCCCTGTCGAACTCCGACAACGCGCCCATCTGCAAGCTGCGATAGGACTTCGACCTGCTCCCCCACGCGCTCGACGATTGGTGCACGAATGAAGGCAGCGTGAACCGCCGGACCTTCGACACCTTTGAATTCGAGGTCAACTTCAAATGAATCAAGTTGATTTCCAAAAGCGTTCCTGCGAACGCTGACGTCAAGGCCACCGAAACCAGACTGTCCAACGATGCCATCCAAAATTTCATCGGCCAGCATGATTAAACCCGCGCAGGTGCCAAATGTCGGTAGGCCGGACTTTAGGGCGTCGTGAATTGGATCGAAAAGATCGTAGGCAACCGCAAGTTTCTGCATAACGGTAGATTCGCCACCGGGAATGATTAGCCCTGCCGACTTCGCGAGGTCAGCTAGCGTGCGAACCTCAATGGATTCGACACCAATGGCGTTGAGAGTCTGACGGTGTTCTCTAAAGTCGCCCTGAAGTGCGAGGACTCCGATAGGGGCCGGCAAATTACCAGCCGCGCTCGGCTAGACGGTGAGGTGCTGGAAGGTCGGCAACGTTGATGCCAACCATGGCCTCGCCCAGCCCGCGACTAACTTCGGCTAGAACAGATGGGTCGTTGTAGAAGGTGGTGGCCTTAACGATTGCCTTTGCGCGAGCCTCTGGATTACCCGACTTGAAGATACCTGAACCGACGAATACGCCGTCAGCACCAAGCTGCATCATTAGGGCTGCGTCAGCAGGAGTTGCCACACCACCGGCAACGAACATGGTTACTGGAAGCTTGCCGGTAGTCGCAATCTCACGAACCAATTCGAACGGAGCTTGAAGCTCCTTTGCCGCAACGAAAAGCTCGTCTTCGGTCTTAGCCGAAAGATCGCGGATCTGGCCCGAGATGGTTCGGATGTGCTTCATGGCCTCTGATACGTCACCGGTGCCAGCCTCGCCCTTTGAGCGAATCATTGCTGCACCCTCGGTAATGCGACGAAGTGCCTCGCCGAGGTTGGTAGCGCCACAAACGAAAGGAACCTTGAAGTTCCACTTGTTGATGTGGTGAACGTAGTCGGCTGGGCTAAGAACCTCTGACTCATCAATGTAGTCAACGCCTAGTGATTCAAGAATCTGTGCCTCAACGAAGTGACCGATGCGAGCCTTCGCCATAACCGGGATCGAAACCGCATTGATGATGCTGTCGATCATGTCTGGGTCGCTCATGCGAGAAACGCCACCCTGGGCACGGATGTCGGCCGGAACACGCTCTAGAGCCATAACGGCTACTGCACCGGCGTCTTCGGCAATCTTTGCCTGTTCTGCGGTTACGACGTCCATGATGACGCCGCCCTTCATCATCTCAGCAAGACCGCGCTTGACGAGTGGAGTACCGGTGGTTGAGGTAGGGATTGATGAGCTCATAGAGACAAGTCTAAACCTTGTCCCAGCCCTCGGCGATATCTTTACGAACTTCGCCAAGCAATCTTGGTAAAGCCTTGGTCTCAGCGATGATTGGGAAGAAATTAGCGTCGTGTAGCCAGCGCGGAACAATGTGCTGATGAAGGTGACCAGCGATGCCGGCCCCAGCCAACTCCCCCTGGTTCATGCCGATGTTGAAACCCTGCGCTCGAGAAACATGCTTCAGAACACGCATCGCCTGCTGAGTGATGGTACCGATCTCGGCGATCTCTTCTGGAGTTGCCTGATCATAGGTCGCTATGTGTCGATAAGGGCAAACCAGTAGGTGCCCCGAGTTGTATGGGAAAAGGTTCAATAGAGCGTAGGCGTGCTTGCCTCGATAGACGATGAGCGAATCCTCATCCGATTTATCGACTGCAAGGCAAAATGGGCATTCGTGCTCGGGAGGTTGTTGCCCGTGCTGGATGTAGACCATGCGGTGTGGGGTCCAGAGGTGCTGAAAGGCGTTTGGCACGCCCGGCAGCTCGCTCGAGAACTCCATCCGCGGTTCGGTCATTTTTAGACCTGAACCTTGTCTTCGATCGCCTTGAGAATGCGTGCCACGGCTTCATCAACCTGGATGCCGTTCTCTTGGTGACCGTCGCGGAAGCGGAAGCTAACTGCACCAGCTGCCTCGTCTTCACCGCCGGCAAGCAGGATGAACGGAACCTTCGCCATGGTGTGGTTGCGAATCTTCTTCTGCATGCGGTCATCCGAGTCATCGATGGTGACACGCACGCCAGCAGCCTTTAGTCGGTCGGCAATCGAGTGCAAGTATGGCGAGAAGGCCTCGGCGATCGGAACCCCAACCACCTGAACCGGTGCCAACCATGGTGGGAAGTGACCGGCGTAGTGCTCGGTCAAGACACCAAAGAAACGCTCGATCGAACCGAAGAGTGCGCGGTGAATCATGACCGGGCGCTGCTTGCTGCCGTCTGGAGCGGTGTATTCGAGATCAAAGCGCTCTGGAAGGTTGAAGTCGAGCTGAATGGTCGACATCTGCCAGGTGCGGCCGATTGCGTCTCGTGCCTGAACCGAGATCTTCGGACCATAGAAGGCAGCGCCTCCTGGGTCTGGAACCAATTCGAGGCCTGAAGCGGTGGCAACCTTCTGTAGGGTCGCGGTCGCGGTCTCCCAGATAGCCGGGTCGCCAACGAACTTAGGGTTGCCCTCTTCCTTGGTTGAAAGTTCTAGGTAGAAGTCATCCAAGCCGTAGTCGCGGAGCAGACCAAGCACGAAGCCGAGAACCTTGGTCAGTTCCTCTTCCATGTTGTCTGGGGTGACGAAAAGATGGGCGTCGTCTTGGGTCATTCCGCGCACGCGGGTCAGACCGTGAAGTACACCAGACTTTTCGTAACGGTAAACCGAACCGAACTCGAACATGCGCAGCGGTAGGTCACGGTAGCTTCGCGCCTGTGACTTGAAAATCAAGATGTGGAACGGGCAGTTCATTGGCTTGAGATAGTAGTTCTGGCCCTGCTTGCGAACCACACCATTGGCATCTACTTCTTCATCCATGACCATTGGTGGGAACATGCCGTCGGCGTACCAGGCAAGGTGACCCGACTGTTCGAAAAGGTTCGACTTGGTGATGTGTGGCGAGTAAACGAACTCGTAGCCCGATTCCTCGTGGCGCTTACGGCTGTAGTCCTCCATCACACGGCGCATGATGCCACCCTTCGGGTGGAAGACAGCGAGACCCGAGCCGATTTCCTCTGGGAATGAGAATAGGTCTAGTTCGGCACCCAGGCGTCGGTGATCGCGACGGGCGGCCTCCTCGAGACGTTCCTGGTGTGCGCGCAGCTCATCTTTGGTCGGCCAAGCGGTGCCGTAGATGCGCTGAAGTTGTTTGTTGTTTTCGTTTCCGCGCCAGTAGGCAGCGGCCGAGCGGGTCAGGGCGTAGCCGTTGCCGATCATTCGGGTGTTTGGCAGGTGTGGGCCTCGGCAGAGGTCTTTCCAGACCACGTTGCCGGTCTGTGGGTCAACGTTGTCGTAGATGGTTAGTTCGCCGGCGCCAACTTCGGCTGAGCCCTCGCCCACAGCATCCTGATTGCCCTTTAGGCCGATCAGTTCAATCTTGTATGGCTCGTTTGAAAGCTCGACAGTCGCTTCGCCATCGCTGGTTACTCGGCGAATAAAGCGTTGGCCCTGGCGAATGATTCGATCCATGGCCTTTTCAAGGGCTTTAAGGTCTTCTGGGGCAAACGGGGTCTCCACGTCGAAGTCGTAGTAGAAACCATCGGTGATCGGAGGGCCGATGCCGAGCTTCGCCTCCGGGTTGATTGACTGAACCGCTTGGGCAAGAACGTGAGCAGCAGAGTGACGAAGAATGTTTAGGCCATCAGGCGAAGAGATCTGGACGCCCTCGGTGACGTCACCGTCCTGGAGTTTGTGTGCAAGGTCGCGAAGTTCACCGTTCACACGTTGCGCGACGATCGTCTTGTCTGTGAAAAGGCCAAATCCATCGGCTCCCGCGGCGAGTTCGCGCTCGGTTCCATCGACGGTTACTTTGATCACTGACACATGCACTCCAATAGCTTGCTGAACTCTCCAATCCTAGCCATTCAACTTAGGCGTGCCTTGCTAGCCAAAGTGCATTTCATTGTGTTTGATAGACCCATGACTGAAAAAGCGGCCAAGGCTGGCGTTGTAAATGAAGCTGTTGACGAGCAGGTGCTTGCCACCAAGGATTCATCAAAGTCAGATTTGGCACACAAGTTGAACTGGCTTCGAGCAGGTGTGCTCGGTGCAAACGATGGAATCATGTCTACTTCCGGCTTGCTGCTGGGTGTTTCGGCAGCCGCTAACTCGACCTCGGGAACAATCCTGGTTGCCGGCGTTGCCGCCCTAGTCGCGGGTTCTATTTCGATGGCTGGAGGCGAATACACCTCGGTCAGCGCTCAGCGTGACAGCGAAATCGCTGCGCTCGAAGAAGAGCGTCAGAGCCTCAAAGACAACCCGGCTGCCGAACTTCGCGAACTCGCCGTGTTCTACGAAGAAAAGGGGCTTTCGTTCGAATTGGCGACGAAGGTTGCTCAAGAACTTACCGAAAAGGATGCTCTCAAGGCCCACGCGGACGCCGAACTCGGCATTACCGAGGGTGAGCACGTTAGTCCGCTTGCAGCGGCTGTGTCCTCCTTCGTGGCATTCGCCGGTGGTTCGATCCTCCCGCTACTTGCCATGGTTGGCCCTTGGCAGCAGTTCAGAAACCAAGCAACCATTTTTGCGGTCGTAATTGCACTAGCCATCACCGGCTACGTTGGTGCGAAAATCGGTGGTGCTCGCGCCGGTCGTTCGGTGATTAGAAACCTAGCTGTCTCGCTCCTGACCATGGGTGTTACCTACCTAATTGGTAACCTCGTAGGCACCCACCTGGCATAGAAATCGGCTCTCTCGAGGTTATGCTTGACCTGTGAGTAAATCAGAAAATCCAGACGTAATCCTCATCGGTGCGGGCGTCATGAGTGCCACTTTGGGCACATTCCTGAAGTTGCTATCGCCAAAGCTCAAAATTGAGGTTTATGAGCGACTTGATGGCGTAGCTCTAGAGAGCTCAAATCCTTGGAATAACGCAGGTACCGGCCACGCCGCTCTGTGCGAGCTAAATTACATGCCCGATTCAAAGGATGGTTCGCTGCCGAATGCGGCCAAAGCGGTTGCCATCAACGAGCAATTCCAACTTTCACGTCAGTTCTGGTCTTACCTAGTCGACAAAAAGATTCTCGGCGCTCCAGAGACCTTCATCAATCCCACCCCACACATGACCTTTGTTCGCGGTGCCAAGGATGTCGACTACCTAGCCCGTCGATTTGAGGCCCTCAAAGACCAGCCGCTGTTTGCAGGAATGCAGTTCTCTACGGACCCTAAGCAGATCGCAAAATGGGCACCGCTTTTAATCCAGGGCCGTAAGGGCGATGAGCCGATTGCCGCGACCTACATCGCTTCTGGAACCGACGTAGATTTCGGATCAATCACCCGCCAGCTCTTTGACTACCTTGAGGGGCAAGGCGTGTCGGTGGAAACCAACCATGAGGTCCAGGGCCTAAATCGTCTCAAGGGCGGCGCCTGGGAGGTCACAGTCCGTGACACCAAGACCGGTCAGAGAAACTATCGTCAGGCAAAGTTTGTCTTCGTCGGCGCTGGCGGCTGGGCGCTCAAGTTGCTTCAGAAGTCTGGCATTGGCGAAGCAAAGGGCTACGGAACCTTCCCGGTTGGCGGTCAGTGGCTCCGCACGGATAACCAGGCTTTGGTTGCCAAACACCAGGCCAAGGTTTACAGCCAGGCTAGCGTCGGTGCTCCCCCAATGTCGGTGCCGCACCTAGACACTCGTGTTGTTGACGGCAAGGCCAGTTTGCTCTTTGGCCCATACGCAACCGCAAACCCTAAGTTCTTGAAGAATGGTTCAATCCTGGATCTCCCTGCCTCTCTGCGCCCGGCAAATCTAATTCCGTATTTAGCCGTTGGTCTAGGAAATTTCCCGCTAATCAAGTACTTGGTTGGCGAGCTCGTGAAGTCTAAGGACAAGAAGTTCGAGTCGCTTCTCGAGTTCATGCCAGAGGCTAAGCCAGAGGATTGGCGCCTACTAAACGCTGGTCAGCGCGCACAGGTCATCAAGAAAGACCGTAAGAAGGGCGGTGTACTTCAGTTTGGTACCGAAGTGGTCACCTCTGCCGATGGCTCGATCTCGGGCCTTCTAGGTGCCTCTCCGGGTGCATCTACCGCGGTGTTCGTGATGCTTCAGGTTCTCGAGCGCAGCTTCGCGCGCGAGTTCGACGGTTGGCAAGACAAGCTAAAGCAGATCATCCCTAGTTTCGGCACCAAGCTCTCGGCAGACCCGGCAAAGGCAGCGGCTTCGCTTGCGGCGACCGCGAAGACGCTAAAGATCAACTAGTTAGTTTAAAAAGAAAAGCCCCGACTCTGTCGGGGCTTTTTTCTTGGTGGTCGATACTGGGATCGAACCAGTGACCCCTTCCATGTCAAGGAAGTGCGCTACCGCTGCGCCAATCGACCATTTATTTGATTATTTGAA
>Ga0228702_1000596_pt1 | contig 26677 bp, 23 predicted proteins | sample McNCre217_Aug_MG_2_FD_178018 | JGI IMG/M metagenome (GOLD analysis project Ga0228702, IMG submission 178018) | Freshwater microbial communities from McNutts Creek, Athens, Georgia, United States - 20-17_Aug_MG | ecosystem: Environmental > Aquatic > Freshwater > Creek | place: USA: Georgia...
CTTCCCGCAGGGCGGTGGCTTTGGCCCAACTCCGGGATCCGACGTAACCGCCGAGGTCACGATTGACTTCATCGATGGGGTTCGCGGCGTTACCCGCAAGCTGACCGCACCAGGGCTGGAGCCAATTTCTTTTAAGGTTCCCGCCGGCGTGAAGGATGGTCAAAAGATCAAGCTTCGCGGCAAGGGCAAGGCCAGCCTCAACGGTGGTGTAAACGGCGACCTGATAATCACGGTTCACGTGAAACCGCACGCTGTGTTCACTCGCGAGGGGCACAACCTGCGCGTTACCGTGCCAATTACCTTTACCGAGGCCACCCTGGGTGCCACCATACAGGTGCCAACCCTGGGCGGCGAGCCGGTGAAGCTAAAAGTGGCGGCCGGAACCCCAAACGGGCGAGTGTTGCGCGTGAAGGGCAAGGGCGTGGTGACCGACAAGCACCAGGGCGACCTACTGGCCACCGTGGAGATTGTTGTGCCACAGGTTCTCACCAACAAGTCAATGGACCTACTTCGTCGTTTTGAGGAATCGCTGCCACGCACCGACCCTCGAGCCGACCTTTTGAATAAGGCCGGGTTGCTCTAGCAACCATCGGTGTCTAGCGAAAGGCAGTGGAGATGGAAGATATCAACGAAGAGACTCCGCTTTTTGTGATTTCGGTTGCGGCCGAACTGGCCGTGATGCACCCACAGACCCTGCGGCAATACGACCGCATGGGCCTGGTGAGTCCAAGCCGCACGTCGGGACAGAGCCGCAGGTACACCTTGCGAAACGTGGCCCAGCTCAAGGAGATTGCACGGCTGAGTGCCGAGGGTGTGAGCCTTGAGGGCATTCGCCGGATTCTTGAGTTGGAGAACCAAAACGCCGAACTACGTAAGCAGGTGCGCGAACTGGAGAGCGCACTAGCCAACGAAATGATGAACCGTCCCGGTGCTCGCGTATTTGCCGCGGGAGACCAGGGAGTTGTGAGCCTTGCACAGGGCAAACGACCAGCCAAGCAAACTTCGGTTGTGCTTTGGCGTGCCAAATAAAGCCGGCACCCCCTTAAACAACAAACAATCCGCTCGCTAGCAAAGGAGCAAACCATGAATCAGCACAACCAACAAGAGCAGAAATCCGCACTTGAGCAATACGGTGTGAACCTCACCGAGATTGCTAAGTCTGGAAAACTCGACCCGGTGATTGGCCGTGACGCCGAGATTCGCCGCGTGTCTCAGGTGCTTAGCCGCCGAACTAAAAACAACCCGGTGCTCATTGGAGAGCCCGGCGTTGGAAAGACCGCGGTGGTGGAGGGCCTGGCGCAACGCATCGTTGCGGGCGACGTGCCCGAGAGCCTCAAGGGCAAGCAACTCATTTCGCTCGATCTGGCATCGATGGTTGCCGGAGCAAAATACCGCGGCGAATTCGAGGAGCGCCTCAAGGCCGTGCTGGCCGAGATTAACGCGGCCGAGGGTCAGGTCATTACCTTCATCGATGAGTTGCACACCCTGGTTGGTGCCGGCGGTGGCGACGGATCCATGGACGCAAGCAACATGCTCAAGCCGATGCTGGCCCGCGGCGAGCTGCGACTGATTGGCGCAACCACTCTGGACGAATACCGTGAGCGAATCGAGCGTGACCCGGCGTTGGAGCGCCGATTCCAACAGGTTTACGTGGGTGAGCCATCGGTGGTGGATACCGTTGCCATTTTGCGTGGACTCAAGGAGCGCTACGAGGCTCACCACAAGGTGGCCATTGCCGACAACGCTTTGGTGGCCGCGGCAAACCTGAGCAACCGTTACATCACCGGACGACAGTTGCCGGACAAGGCGATTGACCTTGTGGATGAAGCGGCCTCGCGTCTGCGCATGGAGATTGACTCCGCACCGGTTGAGATTGACGAGCTCAAGCGCCAGGTGGACCGACTCAAGTTGGAGGAGCTCGCTCTTGCCAAGGAGAAGGATGCAGCCAGCAAGGAGCGTTTGGCCAAACTTCGCGAGGATTTGGCCTCAAAGGGCGCCGAACTCAAGGAACTGAGCGCCCGCTGGGAGCAGGAGCGGTCGCAACTCAACCGCATTGGTGAGCTAAAGACCAAGCTGGACCAACTTCGTATTGACGCGGAGCGTGCACAGCGCGAAGGCAACCTCGAGCGCGCCAGCCGCCTGCTTTACGGTGAGATTCCGGCACTCGAGAAAGAACTGGCAACCGCTGAAAGTGCCGAAGCAGGCGACACCGATCGTATGGTGGGCGACCAGGTGACCGAACAAGACATCGCTTCGGTGGTTGCGGCATGGACCGGAATCCCGGTTGGTCGTTTGCTAGCAGGCGAGACTCAGAAGCTCTTGAATCTGGAAGCCGAACTTGGCAAACGCCTGATTGGTCAAAAGCGTGCCGTGAAGAGCGTGAGCGATGCGGTTCGCCGCACCAAGGCCGGCATTGCCGACCCAGGGCGCCCAACGGGTTCGTTCCTGTTCCTTGGCCCAACCGGAGTTGGCAAGACCGAGCTGGCCAAGAGCCTTGCCGCATTCTTGTTCGACGACGAAAAAGCCATGGTCCGCATCGACATGAGCGAATACGGCGAGAAGCACTCCGTTAGCCGCCTGCTTGGTGCGCCTCCGGGATACGTGGGCTACGAGCAGGGTGGCCAGTTAACCGAGGCAGTGCGCCGTCGCCCATACTCCGTGGTGCTGCTCGACGAAGTTGAGAAAGCACACCCCGAGGTGTTTGACGTGCTGCTCCAGGTGCTGGACGACGGGCGTCTTACCGACGGCCAGGGCAGAACCGTGGACTTTAAGAACGTGATTCTGATTCTCACCAGCAACCTGGGCAGCCAGTTCTTGGTTGACCAGGAACTCACCACCGAGCAGAAGGATCAGGCCGTGCTGGCCACCGTTCGCGCAGCGTTCAAACCGGAGTTCCTAAACCGCCTCGACGACATTGTGATCTTCAGCGCGCTTGACCAAAGCGAACTGGGTCAGATTGTTGAGCTCAACATTGACCGCCTCACCAAGCGGCTCGAGGAGCGCCGCCTCAACCTGGCGGTTACCCCTGCAGCCAGAGCTTGGCTAAGCGAACACGGCTACGACCCCATCTATGGAGCTCGTCCGCTCCGCAGACTCATGCAGCAGCAGATCGACGACCAGTTGGCAAACCTGTTGCTAGCCGGGTCGGTCATCGATGGTTCTATGGTCAAGGTTGATGTTGCACCAGATGGCCAGGCGCTCGCCGTGACCCCAATGCAGGCGGAACTTTAACCCAATAGAGTTGCCCCATGACCACGCACACGGCGGCCGAGGCCCAGAAAGCTTTGGCCGCCTTTGCTAATCCCGGGCGTTCGCGCGACCTGGGCTCGTTCTTCAAAACCGGACCCGGCGAATACGCCGAAGGCGACCAGTTCATTGGCGCCAAGGTTCCCGAAACCCGCAAGGTTGCTGCGGAGTTTGCCTCCCTTCCGCTGAACCAGGTGGAGTTGTTAGCGCACTCGCCCATCCATGAGGAACGCCTGCTGGCGGACCTGCTGTTGGTTGGCCGCTACAAGAAGGCCAAGACCGATCAGGTTCGCGGCGAAGTCTTTGACCTGTGGCTCAAGTTGGCGTACCAAAACTGCTGGAACAACTGGGATCTGGTGGACACCACCTGGCTCATGGGAGACTGGCTGATCCGTTACCCCAAAAATAATTTGCTCGTGAGCCTGGCGCACTCGGAGGTGCTTTGGGAACGCAGGATGGCCATCATCCTCACCTTTGCCAGCATCAAGGACGGCCGCTTTGACGAGGCCTTTCAGGTTGCCGAGATCCTGCACAACGACCCGCACGACCTGATTCACAAGGCTGTGGGTTGGATGCTTAGGGAGATTGGCAAAATCACCGATGATGCCCTGCGCAACTATCTTGACCGCATGGCGGTTACCATGCCTCGCACCATGTTGCGTTACGCGATTGAAAAGCAGCCCGAAAGCTTGCGTCAGCACTACCTTGGTTTGGCCAAGCAGGCCGGGTTGGCGGGCAAAACCAATAACCGCTAAACTTGGAGGGCAACAAGGAGACGTCGCATAGCCCGGTCGAGTGCGCCTCACTGCTAATGAGGTAGGGATCTTAAAGTCCCTCGGAGGTTCAAATCCTCTCGTCTCCGCGAGCACAACCGAGTGTCACAGACACTCTAGTGCGAGACCGCCGAATAGCTGGATTCTTAGATTCACATCTGGGAACCCGCTAGGTCGGCGGTTTTTTGCTTTCCGGAGCAGGCCTCTTAGGTAGTCTTGGTAAGCGCAACAAGGGGGCAACGTGAAACAGTTTTGGTTTAAGTTCGCAGCAGCGTTCGCAGCAGCCGGTTGGCTGTACGCCCTACTCCATTTGGCCGTTATGGGTTCTTTCGCATTCCAGCAGAATCCAACTATCAGCGGTGCAGTGCAAGCCTTCCTGACTCAGGCACTTTATGAGCTGATCCCGACCCTTGGTGTTGTGGCGGGCTTCTTGTTGGTGGTTGCGTATCCCCTAGAGAGGCACTGGGATAAGAAGCAGCGAGCCCTGGCCTACCGCATGGTTTTCTACGTGGTATCGCTCGTTACATTTGGTATTGCTGTGTTCGCTCTGTGGACAACCCTCGCCGGACTCAACCTGTGGCCAGACCTTATTGGTTATCCAAACAACACTTGGTTCATTGTCTTTGCCATCGGCTCGGTGGTGGCAGCTGTAATCTCGCTGATTGCTCGCCCCCTTTACCCACTGCTACTGAAGCGCCCAGTCTTGAGCATTGCACTGGTGGCGGGGCTGCTTGTGCTCTGCGTCATCGGTGCTGTAAATCGGCCAACACTTATGAACATGCAATCAAATACGGCACCGGTGGGCGGCAGCTTTTACCCAGAGCGCCTGGACGGCGAGCTGGCCCGAGGCACTTGGACTCACAACCCAAACAACGGCAGCTTTGGCACCGAGTTCTACATTTCGGGCAAGCCAATGGAAGTCAACGGTCAATACGAAATTACCTTTGCGTGCAAGCCAGGAAAGAACCCAATCAAGTTTGAGGCCGTAGTAAACAATGTGGAGAACTTCAAACAGGTTTACAAAATTGACATCACATGCAAAGACTCCAAGGTTCAGCACTTCGCGTTAAAGCCGCGCCAAAAGGCATTCATTCCGCGCCTCATGCTGTCACACATTGAGGGCACCAATGCGTATCACGAAGCCTGGGCTGTAGTGGCGCCCTGGCACGACTAACGTTGCTCTACTGAATCGGCCAGCTGGTCCGAGTCACCCGGTGCACCAGGTACCCGAGCAGCAAAATCGCCAACGCCCCAACCGCCAACGATGGCAGCACCACCAGCCAACTGCCCTGCGTGAGATAAATCACAATGGGGTTGGCGCCGGCGGGCGGGTGCGTGAGCCGAGTCACGCGCATCGCTGCAATCACAACGCCAACAATCACCATCAGTGACCAAGTGTTGTGCGGCAGAATCCAAACCAAGAGCAAGCTGATCACCGCCGAAAGCAGGTGTCCGCCAAGCACGTTGATTGGCTGCGCAAAAGGCGACTTGTGGGCTGCGAACATCAAAACCAGCGTGCCGCCAAAAGGTGCCCAAAGCAACGGCATGTTGGTGGTGTCGGTAATTAAAACCAACACACCGATGGCCGCCGCGCTACCCACCAGGTCAACCACAATCTCTTGCCAGCTGGCTCGTGGTTGATGAAGTTTGATTAGGCGGCGCATGCGGTCCTTTCGGGTCGCTGCCTAATTTAGCCCAGCAGGCTGGCCATCTGCTTGTAGATCAAGGCCGCAGCACGCTCAGGCATGAGGCGAATCAGGCGGTCCATCATCTTGGCGTCGCTGCCCACAAACACGTGGTACGCGTTGGATTCAACACCATCAACAATGATTCGCCCGGCAACCGGGGCCTCGGTCATCTTGAACTTGGCGGCCTCTCCGCTCTGCGCCATCTTCTCCGCCTCGGCCGAAGTGGTGGCACCCGAGTTGATGGAGATGTTGGTCTTCACGGCCCCGGGGAAAATGGTGGTCACGTGAACATTGGTGCCCATGAGCTCCGAGTGCAGACCCTCGGTTAACAAACGCACGGCGGCCTTGGTTGCGCCGTAAATGGTTTGGCCGGGAACCGGTGCATAACCGCCCATGCTGGAAACGTGTGCAATGTGAGCCTCGGGACGCTTCTTGAGCTCCGGCAGGAACGCCTTCACCAGGTGCACGGTACCCCACCAGTTCACGTTGACAACACGCTCAATCTCGGCGTAATCCAACTCCACCACGCGCTTGAACTTGTGAATGATTCCCGCCACATTGATGTAGCCGTCAACCTGGCCGTGTGCACCGATGACCGCCGCAGGCAAAGCCTCAACGGCTGCGCGGTCGGCAATGTTCACCGTGTGCAAGCTGAGACTCTTGCCAAGGCCACCGGCCAACTTCTGGGTCTCGGCCAACCCTTCGGCGCTCAAGTCAACCGCGGCCACCTTGGCACCACGACGCAGGCTCTCCAGCACAACTTCGCGACCAATCCCGGCACCACCACCGGTGACAACAACAACCTTGTTTGCAAGCTTCACAACTACTCCTAAAACCGAATCGTTCGGAACCTTATGGATTCCAATTTCACGCTAACACTCGCAGCATCCACCTCGCACCAAACCGACCTTCTATCTAGTTAGGCCGCCCTCACCAAACAGCTAAGGCGCCTGTTCAAGAGGCGCCACACTAGGGTTTTAGCATGCCTCCAGTAGCAAAAACCAAGAACGGTCACCCACCCAAGATTTGCGAGCGCTGCGGGTTACCTTTTGAATGGCGCAAAAAGTGGGCCAAAGACTGGCCAAACGTGAAGTACTGCTCGCAAAAATGCAAGGGTTAGACATCGCAAGCAAACTCGGCTAAAATAAGACCTTGTTGTTCTAAACAACACCCAACGCGTTTGTAGCTCAACGGATAGAGCATCTGACTACGGATCAGAAGGTTGGGGGTTCGAGTCCCTCCAAGCGCACAAATAATAGCCCTGCTTCGGCAGGGCCTTTTTTGTTGCCCGCGGGCCGCCCTTAATCCAATGGCAATCATTCGCCATTGCGATAACCGTGCAGCGGTAGGCGAAAGTAAATTACCCATTAGACACGTGTGCTCGCACGCTGCCAGTTAGATGGGATAACAAATGGCCGATTACACCAATTTCTCCGCCGAGCAGAAGGCCGAGTTTGAGCGCCGCCTCAACATTGTGATTGCCGAAGAGGAGGAGCTGATTTTCCCTCGCTTTGACTCCGAGACCGCCTGGGACATTGGCCACCTGATTATTGAAGAGGGCAAAAAGCGCGGTTACAAAATGGCTCTTCGCATTTCCATGGGCGAACAGATCCTGTTCCAATACTCGCTGCCCGGCACTAAGGCCGGCAACGAGGTTTGGTTGAACCGCAAGACCCGAACCGTTTACGAGTTTGGCGAGAGCACCGAAAAGGTTGGCCTGTATCACGCCTACATGGGTCGCGACTTTTACGAGACACCATGGATTGACCCATTCACGGTGACCAAGCACGGCGGCGGCTTCCCGATTCGCGTTCAGAACTCCTCGGCGGTCATCGGTGCATTTGCAATGTCCGGCGCACACGGAGCCGAGCACGGGTTCATTGTGGAAATGATTCGCGAGTTCCTAAAAACTGCAAAGTAGCGCTCAGCTTAAAGAAAAACTCGGTCAGAAAGCCCTGACCGAGTTTTTGCTTTTGCGCCGATTTATATTGGTGCTGGAATGAACAGGCCGGTGTCCGGGTCGTTGAAAGACTCACGGGCCACAAACTCGCTCATTGGGTTTGCGGTTCCCCACTTGTCGGCGTTGTCAATGTTGGTGATGTCCAACACCGATGGGTGCCAGAGGTCCTCATCTTGAATGGTGCTGAGCTCGGTGGTGTACTCAACGGTGTTGCCGGCCGGGTCAATGAAGTAGGCAAAGGTGTTGTCACCCGCGTTGTGGCGGCCAGGACCCCAAACCATACGAGCACCCGAGCGAAGGATCTTGCCGGTGCCGCGCATCCATTCTTCAATGCCGCGCATTTCAAACGAGATGTGGTGCAGCGAGAAGTGAGGACCCTGAACAATGGCCAGCGAGTGGTGAGCGGTGTTACAGCGCATGAAGTTCATCATGAGGCCCATCACCGGGTGAGACAGGCTGTCGCTGATGTCAAAGTCAAGGTGGTCAATGTACCACTGGGTGGTCGCCGGCATGTTCTTGGTGTTAATCACCACGTGGCTCAGCTTCACCGGAATCGGCTCGCGCTCGTTGATCTTGCGGCTGGCCTTGAGCTTTACGTCGCAGCTAACTTCGAGGGTGCGGCCATCGATGTCAAAAAAGCGGAATCCGTAGCCACCCGAATACTGGGTGAGGTCCTTTGGGGCATGGATGATCTGAACGCCCTTGGCAACTAGCTCAGCGTGAAGCGCGTCCACGTCTGCTTTATTGGCGGCGCCGTAACCGATTAGGTCAATGCGCTTGTCGCCTTTGCGAATGCGCACCTGGAATGGCTCGGGAGAACCCTCGAGGCCCAGGTACATTACGTCATCGCCTTCTTGGTGAACGTTGGTGAGTCCCCAGTGGTTCAAGAAAAAGTCGCGCTCTTCCTCGTAGTTAGGCATGGCCAAACCAACGTAGCGAAGGTGCGAGATTTTGCGAACTTTATTTGCCACAGTGGAGCTCCGTTTCGTCAAACATAAAGGTGGACTTTGATTAGGCTATGGCACCTCCGCGGGCTTTAGTTATGGGCGCATGGAATGGTAAGCATTTTGCTTGGTTAGTGTTCGGCTACAAGTTGTTCCAATAACTTTCATTGCAGGTCGCATTTTTGTATGCGTGGAAATGGAGTCGTAACCAATGTCGGTTAAGAACGTTTTGGTTGTTGGTGGTGGCATCACCGGTACGGTGGCCGCAGTTGCATTTGCTCAGCGTGGAGTGAAGGTTACGTTGGTTGAGCGTTCGCCGGAATGGTACGGCGTTGGCCACGGCATTACTTTGCAGGGCAACGCGCTGCGCGTGTTCAACGAGATTGGCGCCTTTGCCAAGATGGCTGAGCACGGCCACGGCTTCAACGATGTGGAAATGTTCCTGGCTAACGGCCACCAGATTGGTCGTATGCCTGCAGCCAAGACCGGCGGCGAAGATCTGCCTTCAACCATGGGTGCATTGCGTTCCGACATTCAGACCGTGCTCGTGGACATGATTCACGACCTAGGTGTTGAGGTCCGTTTGAGCACCGAGATGGTTGGCTTTGACAACCACGAGAACAGCGTGACAGCGCACCTGAGCAACGGCACCTCGGAGGAATTCGACCTAATCGTTGCCGCCGACGGCATCAAGAGCACCGCACGCAAACTCCTTGGCATTCACCACGACAAGCAGACCTCCGGTTTGGGAATCTGGCGCGTGGTCACCAAGCGCACCCCAGAGATGGACTGCTCGGGCCTCGCCTTTGGCGGCCCAGAGTACAAGGCCGGCTACACCCCAATCAGCAAGGATCTTTGCTACGCCTTTGTTCTTACCAACCCAAAGCGCCCGGACAACGGCCTGAGCGACGCCGACGAAATGCGCCGCCTGCTAGAGGGATACCACGGCAACTGGGACTTCATCCGCGGCAACATCAAGGATGACGACTACATGAGCTTCCAGGAAATTGAATGGCTGTTTGTTGACGACCAGCCATGGCACCAGGGCCGCGTAATCGCCATCGGCGACGCGGTTCACGCTTGCCCTCCACTCATTGCTCAGGGTGGCGCCGTTTGCTCCGAGGACGCACTCCTCCTGGTTCAGGCAGTTACCAAGGATGGCGACATCGACAAGCAGCTCACCGACTACACGCAGGCCCGCAAGGATCGCGTTGGCATTGTGGTTCGCAACACTTTGGCGCTCGCCGCACTCGAACTTGAGGGTGGTCCGGAAGCCGGTCAGGAAGCCGCAAAGATCATGGGCGAGACCCTAACCGCCATGGCTGTTCCTGCCTGGTAATCACTAACTTCTTTCGCACTCGGCCAAACCAGATCTAAGGACTCGCATCCATGTTTATGTATTTCCCCACCAACTATGTGTGGAGCCTCTCGGTTGTGGCCACCCTCAACAACGGTGGCTACATTGATGAAGTTGACCGCGCTTGCAGACCCGTGCTCGAGGCCTCCAAGAACGGCGACGACGTTGGCACCGAGCTGCTTTACGCATCTTGGGAAGCAGTTGCCAACCGCGTGCTTGAAGCAGCCAAGGAAGACGAGGCAGCCGGCCGTTTGGTGAGTGCGGGCGAGAAGTACTACCGCGCCAGCCTCTACACCAGCCAGGCCGAGCGCCTGCAGAGCCCAAAGTGGGAGGGTCGCAACGCGGCCTACCAAAAGTCCATCGACCTACTGCTAAAGCATGTTGAGATTGCGGGCGTTCCAATGGAGCGCGTGGACATTCCCTACGAGGGCACCTCGCTTCCGGGCTACCTGTACCGAGCGCCAAGCATCGATGGCAAACCAACTCCAGTGGTGATTCAGCTGAATGGCTTGGACTCCACCAAGGAGATGATGTACTACTCGCAGTTCCCACAGATGCTCGCCAAGCGCGGCATCAGCACCCTGATGATTGACCACGGCGGCACCGGTGAGGCCCTGCGCCTGCGCAACATCAAGGCGCGCGTTGACACCGAGGCGTTTGTTTCACCGATGATTGACTGGCTTGAAGAGCAGCCGGGCATTGATGGGAACATGGTTGGCGTGGTTGGCTGGTCGCTTGGCGGCTACTACGCGCCACGCACCGCAGCCTTTGAAAAGCGCGTGAAGCTTGCAGTTGCCTGGGGCGCAAACCACAACTGGGCCGAGGTTCAGGTTGGTCGCCGTCAGCGCGAGGGCGAGAACCCGGTTCCTCACTACTGGGATCACGTGTACTGGGTTTGGGGCGTGAACGGCATTGACGAGTTCATGGAAGTGACCAAGGGCATGCACCTCAACGGCGTTGCCGAAAAAATCACCTGCCCAATCTTGATCACCCACGGCGCCAACGACCGCCAGATCAACGTTAAGTACGCAAACCAGACCTACGACCAGGTGACCAACGCCGCCAAGCGCACCTTGCGCATTTTTGACGAGCCAGAGGGCGGCACCGAGCACATCAGCATTGACAACATGGCCTATGTTGGCGGATTCATTGCCGACTGGGTTCAGGAAACCTACGCCGAACTTGCCTCCGGAAAGTATCAGGCGTAACCGCCAAGACCTACTGACATACCTCTCCTAAGAACCAAAAGCGGGGCACTGAGCAAGCCTCGTTTTTGGCTTAACGGGGGCTAACACGGGTTTGGGCAATAACTCCTATTTGGGGTGCTTAGTGTGAACAACAAGCATCGATGGGTAGTTTGGGCACAAAGGATTGGAAACGGGTAGCCAAATGCACATTGATCACGTGGGTTTGAACGTTGCGGACTTAGACGCCGCCGCTCGCTGGTACGGCGAGGCTTTTAACATGACCACCGCAAAGCCGTTTGTGGTTGAGCCGCTGAATCTTCGCGGCATCTTTATGACCAACGCCGATGGCTTTGCCATTGAACTGCTTGAGCGTTCGGGTTCTACCCCAGGGCTCCAACCCGAATCGGTGCCCGAGGCTCTGCTGACCCGCGGCTTTAGCCACCTGTGCTTCCGCGTTGCCGAGGTTGAGCCGGTGCACACCAAGTTGCTAGCCATGGGCGCCAAGGAAATCATGTCGGTTCGCCCGAGTCCGGAGTCGGGTGTGACCATGAGCTACGTTGCCGACCCCGAGGGCAACCTGATTGAGATCATCGACCGAAAGGATGCAGTGCGCTAATGACAGACCTCAAGAGTTTGAGCCTGCCGGGTCTGAGCGGCAAGACCGTTGTGGTCACCGGTGCCGCCAGCGGCCAAGGCCTGGCCGAGACCACCGTTCTGTTGGAGTCGGGCGCCACGGTGCTGGCCGGCGACCTCTCGCCTGAAATCCCTGAGCCGCTGCAAACGTTGGCCGCCGCCCACGCAGGCAAGCTCCACTACTTTGGCCTGGACGTGTCCAACGAAGAGAACTGGAACAGTCTGGCCTCTTGGATCAAGAACCAGGGGCTCCCGGTTGACGGCCTGGTGAACAACGCCGGCATTCCGTTTCGCGGTCGCATTGGCGAAATGTCTGTTGAGAACTTCAACCGCGTGCTAAGCATCAACCTCACTGGTGCGCTGGTTGGCATTCAGACGCTCATGCCTTTCATGCGCACGGGTTCGTCCATTGTGAACATCGGCTCGGCCGCCGGGCTTGGCGCGCACCACGCGGTGGCATACACCGTGAGCAAGTGGGGTCTGCGTGGCCTCACCCACACCGCCGCCACCGAGCTCGGCCGTCTAGGAATCCGCGTGAACATTGTGCACCCCGGCTACATTGAGACACCGATGATGGCCAGCGCACCTCCCGTTATGTACCAGGCTCAAATGGCGCTCAACCCAATTGAACGTGCGGGCTTGCCAGAAGAGGTTGCAGCCGTGGTGTGCTTCCTGCTCAGCGATGCGGCAGCCTACGTTTCGGGTGCGGAGATTCCAGTTGACGGCGCCTACACCTCGGGCGGTGGCGTGAAATACATGTCCGAACTGATTCGCGCGTCGCAAGCTCCAGCCAAGTAATGTCCCAGAAATTCGTTGAGCGGCTTTCCTATCCGCTGCTACTAACCCTTGGCGCCATTGGCATCATCGGACCGTTTGCCAGTGACCTGTATTTGCCGGCTTTTCCTCAGATCGCGGCGGCGCTACACACAACAGCGGCAGGTGTTCAGTTCACCATTACCTGTTTCACTATTGGGCTTGCGGTTGGACAGTTGCTACTCGGTTCGCTTTCCGACCGAATAGGTCGCAAACCCATCCTGGTCTTGGGTATCGCGCTTATGGGGCTCAGCTCGTTGTATGCGGCTTATGCTCGAGCGCTCTGGATGCTCATGGTTGCACTCGTGTGTATGGGGCTTGCCAGCGCCGCGGTTCAGGTTTCGTCTAGAGCGCTCGTGAGCGATCTAGCCCACGGCCCGGATGCCGCTCGTGCGTTCAGCGTGATGGGCATGCTTCTTGGGTTCGGGCCCATCCTTGGTCCGATAGTTGGTGCCATGCTCATGTCGCTCAGCGACTGGCGCGGAATCTTTTATGGCTTTGCCATCATGTGCGCAGTGTTCACCACCTGGGCGAGCATTGGTATTCGAGAATCGCTCATCCATGAGAACCGCCACTCGGGAGGCTTCCGCCAGATGCTCAGCAACATGGGTGGCATCATTCGCACTAAGAGCTTTATGTGGCATGCCGCCATTATTTGGGTAGGCGTGGGCACGCTCTTTGCCTACATCTCGGCCTCCCCGTTTGTGCTGCAAACCATCTATGGCCTCACGCCTCTTCAGTACACCTTGGTGTTTGGTGTGAACGGCGCAGGGCTATTGGTCACGGGAGTGCTCTCGGGTGCCGTTGTGCACAAGTTCCCACCTCAGCGCCAAGCCCGGCTCGGCATGGGGCTGATTGCACTGGCTGCAGCCATCCTTGGAATTGGTTATGTAACCGGCAACCTGAATTTTTGGCTGGTTGAGGCCGCGTTCTTTCTCACACCAATGAGCATGGGTTTTTTGTTTGGACCGGTTACCGCTCTCAGCATGCGAGAGGTTCGCCACGCAAATGGCACCGCGTTGGCAATTCAGGGCAGCTTTCAGTTTGTGGTGGCTGGCATTACGGCGGTTGCGGTTGGGCTGGCAGGCGCTGCCGAAATTGCCCCACTGGTTGCGGTTTACGCAATCATGGCGTTCGCCGGCGTTTTTGCCACCTGGCGTGCGGGTAAAGTAACGATTCAATAAATCGCTCTGAATACCTGTTATCCATTCAAGGTATGGTGCGGGTGACGCATATGCGGATACTTTTTGAATCGTAAGTGAAGACAACGTCGTCATCCATGGCGATTCGGAAACCGGGATCTCCGGCCTCGAATTTCCCAAGTGGCGGCCAACCCTAGGAGCACATTCGTGAACAAAAACCAATCAAAGGCAGTTCGCGCCCTAGCCGTGGCCAGCGCATTAGCACTCATTGCTTCCGCAACCGTCACCACTAGCGCTAACGCAGCTGACACCACCACCATTGGCTTCTCGCCAATGTCGCTCGACGTACCAGCACTTGCAGGTATGGCCGAAGGAATCAAGGGTTACGGTGGAGGCAAGTACGGCTTTAACGTTGTAACCAGCAACCCAAAGTTTGACCCAGCAACTCAGGCCAGCGACCTCCGCACCTGGATCAACGGCGGAACCGTTAAGGGCTTCTGGTCGCTCGCCGCTTCGTCGGCAGCTCTCGGCCCAGTTCTAAAGGAAGCACAGGCCAAGGGCGTTGTAGCCGTTGTTAACGGTGTTCCAGCAGACTACGGCTTTAGCGGCCTACAGAAGGGCATCACCTTCTCGCGCATCAACTACGAGAAGCTCGGAACCGGTATTGGTACCCAGCTTGCAAAGTGTGCAAACTTCCGCCTCAAGGGCGCTGCCAAGGTTATCTACGTACACAGCCAGGCTGGTCAGGTAGGTTCGCCAGAGCAGGAGAAGGCATTCAAGGCAGCTCTAAAGAAGATCTCGCCTAAGAGCAAGATTGTTGCAACTGTTCTGAACAAGGATGGTGCACAGGCTACCGCTCAGACCGTGGTTCGCGCAGCCCTTCAGGCTCACAAGGATGCCAACGCTGTTATCGCACTAAGCGATGAGGGAACCCTAGGTGCCATCACCGCATTCACCGCAGCAGGCAAGAAGGTAACCAGCATGTGTATGGTTGGCGCCGGCGGTAGCGATGGCTCAAAGGCAATGATCAAGAACGGCAAGCTGTACGCACTTGGTGAGCTTCTGTTTGTGAACGACCTCATGCAGACCGTTGACGAGCTCGCCCGTTTGATCAAGGACCCAACTGCTACTGGTAAGCAGCTTGAAACCCCTGTAAAGATCACCACCAAGAACAACCTCAAGTAATTGAATGAGTGCCCCTGGCCGTTAGGCTAGGGGCACTCTTCATACCCAATACATTCGCACTTTTAAAAAGGCTATTCATGCGCAAACCAGACACCCTTTCAGTTTTGGTGTTTATCCGAAGCTGGGGAATCTTCATTCTCCTTGCATTGCTCTGGGCGATCTTCTCTCTCTGGGCTGCTCCAAACTTTTTTGACTTCGACAACTTCACTCAGATTTTCCAGGCAGCATCTCTGACCGCGGTATTTGCGGCAGCAATTGCCATGGGTGTTTTCTCTGGCGCCTTGGACCTTTCGGTTCCGGGTATCGCCTCGCTCTCCGCAGTGATCATGGCGTGGCTAATGACCCACGGCGTAAACATGTGGGTAGGAATCATTGCCGCAATGGTTACCGGTGTTGCGCTGGGTCTCATCAACGGTGTTATCAGCCTCCGCGGAATCAATCCACTGGCGGTGACCATTGGTATGTTGTCCATCACCTCTGGTGTTGCCGCGCTGATCACCACCGGCCCAGCCATCTATGGTCTTGAGGCTCTAACCCCGATTGGTCTGGACTACTACTTTGGCGTTCCAGTTACTTTCTGGATTGCCGCCGGTGTGTTCATTATCGGCACTGTGTTCCTCACTCAGACTCGCGGTGGCGCACACTTCATGGCCGCCGGTGGCAACCCTGAGGCGCTTCGTCGTGCCGGCGTGAACGCCAATCTGTTCAAGCTCCTCGGCTTTATCCTCTCGGGCTTGCTCAGCGCCGTTGGTGGTGTGGTTTACTCCGCTTACACCCAGCAGGCAGATCCAACTCCAGTAACCGGAACCTTGTTCACCGGCCTTACCGCCGTTGCGCTTTCGGGTATCTCACTGGCAGGCGGACGCGGTTCACTGCCAAAGGTGTTCGTGGGCGCACTGGTAATTCAGTCCATTCAGAACGTGCTGATTCTCAAGGACATTCAGCCTTACGTGGCCGATGCCGTAACCGGCGTTCTGTTGATTGGAGCACTTGGTCTGGAGTTGGCAATCAACAAGGGCGTTAGCAAGCAGGTGGTGCGTTCGCGTACCGCGGCAAACAGCACCGCAACCGGCGTGCTGAACCTGGTTTCAGACAAGAAGAAGGGCTAGCTCATGGCAGAGAAATTTGCACTCGAACTCGAGAACATCGACCTCTACTACGGCTACGTTCGCGCCCTCAGCAGCATTAACCTAACGGTTCGCCCAGGCGAAACCGTTGCGTTGCTGGGAGACAACGGTGCCGGCAAGTCCACCCTGCTAAAGGTTATGTCTGGCGCTCACCGTCAGTCGTCGGGAACCCTCAAGGTTCACGGTGAAGTAAAAGAGTTCCACGCTCCAAAGGACTCGGCTGCCGCCGGCATTGAAATGGTGTACCAGGACCTAGCTCTGGTAGACGCACAAGACACCGCAACCAACATGCTTTTGGGCAAAGAGATTCTCCGCAAGGGACCTCTGGGATGGGCAGGCTTCCTTGACCGCAAGGCAATGCGTGAAGAGGCTCGCAACCAGATTGCTCACCTGGGCGTGAAGATCGATAACCTCGGTCGTCCGGTTGAGATGCTCAGCGGTGGTCAGCGTCAGGGTGTTGCCCTGGCTCGTTCATCGGTGCGTGTTACCGAGCACGAGAGCGGTATCTTGCTCCTCGACGAACCAACTGCTGCACTCGGTTACGAGCAGAAGATGATGGTTGAGCAGATGATTGAGCGCATGGCCAAGCAGGGCATTGCCGTTGTTCTGGTTACCCACGACCTCCCGTTGGCATTCAAGTGTGCCGACCGCATGGTTGTGCTGAACCGCAGCCGCAAGGTAGCGGACATTGCCACCAAGGACACCAACAACGACGAAATCGTTGGTTGGATTACCGGCGCTCGCGCCGATCAGGCTGGCATTAAGTAAGTAGCATTCGGGCGGCGGTTCGTTCGGGAGTCTTAGACTTCACGAGCGGACCGCTCCCGTGTTTTTGAGTAAGGGATTCAGTGTTGAATTTGCAGCAGCTAGCTGGCCAGGCCAAGTGGGTTAGTTACCAGCAGCCGTCGGAGCGCATCGATGCTCGCCGTGCACTCAGCATCTTTGCGGCCGGCATTGAAATTCCTGCCAACGCCCAGGTGGTTTCGGCAACCCTAACCGCCACAGCGCTAGGCGTTTACCGAGGCTTCCTGAACGGCTCGCGCGTGACCGATTCCGAACTGCTACCCGGCTTCACCGAATACAACCACCGCCTGCAGGTGCACAGTTTTGATGTTGCACCACTGCTGCAACCCGGCAACAACGATCTTTGGTTTGAGCTGAGCGACGGCTGGTACCGCGGCCAGATTGGCGTGATGCGTGCCACCGATCAGTGGGGCAGCCAAACCGCCATCGCTGCGGTTTTGACAGTTGAGTTGGCGGGTGGCCAGCAGCTCACATTTGCCACCGATGATTCCTGGCGCTACCGTCACAGTAGCCACCTGGCCGACATGTGCGAGGGCGAGGTTGTGGACTTCAACCGGGATGTGCCTGGAGTTCTGGAGCCGGTTGCCAGTGACGCCGAGCAGCTGGAAGCCGATCTTTGGTTACCCGTTGCCGTGGTCACGCCAAAGCACGGCGAGTTTGTTGGGCCAATCTCCCCAGACGTGCGGGTGATTGAGTCGCTGGCTCCGGTGAACATCACCGATTTTGGCAGCGGCAAGATTGTTGACTTTGGCCAGAACATTGCGGGCTGGGTGCGCCTGAGCAACTTGGGTCCGGCGGGAACCAAGCTCCGTTTGGTTCACGGCGAATCGCTGGATTCCACCGGCGCAGTGACCCAGGAAAACTTCAAGCCCAACGTTCCGTTCCTGCCACATTCTGTGACTGCCGGTCAGATTGACCTGGTCACCAGCGCGGGTGTGCCCGGTCAAGTTTTTGAGCCCGCCCACAGCACCAAGGGTTTCCGCTATCTATTCATCGATGGGTGGCCTGCGGACCTGCCTTTTACCGCAGCAGACGTTACCGCCCAGGTAGTACACACAGACCTCGAAGCTGTGGGTAGCTTTGAGTCTTCGAGTGAAGACCTGAACTGGTTGCACCGTGCTACTCACTGGAGTATGCGCGGCAACGTGATTGACATTCCAACCGACTGCCCAACACGCGAGCGCGCTGGCTGGGCAGCAGACTGGGAGATCTTCTTTCAGAGTGGCGCTTTCCTGTACAACGTGAACGAGTTCACCCTCAAGTGGCTGCGCGACCTGGTGGTGAAGCAGTGGGAGAGCGGTGTGATGCCCAACATGGCTCCGCAACCCGACAGCGAGGGTGAGGGCAGCCCGATAGGGCATCTCAACGGCTCGGCCGGCTGGGGTGACTCGATTGTTCTCATTCCGTGGAAGCACTATCAGCAATACGGCAACGTCGCAGTGCTGGAAGAGTTTTGGCCAAACATGGTGCGCTGGATGGACTACGTGACGAAGCAGGCACAGACCGGCCGCCACTCGAGCCGCGTTGAACGCAACGCTCAACCGCTGCCGCACGAGCGTTACATCTGGGACGCAGGCTTCCACTTTGGTGAGTGGCTGGAACCAGACCCAAGCGGCAAGCCGCTAGATTTTGGAGCGCTGGTTAAGAGCGATCAGGGCATTGTTGCTACCGCTTACTTTGCATACAGCACCGCATTAATGGCGCGCATTGGCGTGCTGCTCGGCCGCGCCGACGAAGCTTGGAAATATGCCGACCTCAGTCAAAAGGTGCGCGATGCCTGGAACACCGAGTTTGTGAACAACGCCGGCCGCCTCACGGTTGCCACCCAGGCTAACTGCGTGCGTGCCCTTAAGTTCTCGCTGCTCAAGCCGCAGCACCAGAAAACCGTTGAAGCCCAGTTGATCGAACTGGTGCACGAGGCAGGTGACCACTTGGGCACCGGCTTCTTGGCAACGCCTTATCTGTTGCCCACGCTGGCAGACATCGGTGCCGGTGACTTGGCCTACAAGGTGCTTACTCAGCACACCTGGCCGAGTTGGATGGGCATGAAAGACCAAGGCGCCACCACGGTTTGGGAGCGCTGGGAGGGCTACGACTCGGAGGGCAACCCTAAAGAGAGCCACAACCATTACTCAAAGGGTGCGGTGATTAGTTTCATGCACCAGTACCTGGCCGGCATCCGCCCAATTGAAGGCCACACCATGGGCGAACGAGTGACCATTCAGCCGGTTCCGCTGGGTGATCTGACCCACGTGAATGCTCATCACATCGTTTCCAATGGGCGAGAACTGGCTGTGGGCTGGACTCGCAAGGGTGGAGAATTCACACTGAACCTCACCGTTCCGGAAGGCTGTGCCGCCGACGTGATTTTGCCCACCGGCGAACGCAGCGTGGCAACCACTGGAACCCATACTTTTAATTGCGAGCTGCCCTAGCGGGCACTGGCCAGATCAGAAAGCAAATAATGTCTCGTAAGAAGTCCGTTGACCCAACCATTGCACGTTCCTGGCTACTCGTGAACGGTGCCCGTCCGGAGCTCTTTGACAAGGCCGCCGCCTCGCGAGCCGACCAGATTGTTCTGGACATTGAAGACGCGGTTGACCCCGCCATAAAGCCCAAGGCGTTGGAACAAGTGGCCGAGTGGCTGGATGCCGGCGGCAAAGCTTGGGTTCGCGTTAACGACCGCAACACCCAGTTCTGGCAGGCGGACCTAGACCGCTTGCGCTCGTGCAACAACCTGCAGGGCGTGATGCTGGCCAAGAGCGAGGCCTCGAGCCACGTTGAAGACACCTACGCAGCGCTCGGCGGACGCTTCCCAGTTCTTGCGCTGGTGGAAACCGCGTTGGGCATTGAAGAGGCCACCAACATTGCCAAGGCTCGCGGCGCTTTCCGTTTGGCATTCGGCAGCGGTGACTATCGCCGCGACACCGGCACCGCCATGAACGACATGGCCATGGCTTATCCACGAAGCCGTCTGGTGGTTGCCAGCCGCGTTGGCAATCTGCCGGGACCCATCGATGGGCCTACCGTGGGCACCAGTCACGCGCTACTCCGCGAGCAAGCGGAACTCGCCGTTGCGCTGGGGCTTACCGGAAAGCTGTGTCTGGATTTGGAGCAGCTGCCGGTGATCAACGAGACCATCAGCCCAACCAAGAGCGACGTAACCTGGGCCGTGAACTTCCTGGATGACTGGGAGGCAGGCGGCCGCGTGATTCGCGACGGCTCCGACCTGCCCCGTCTTGGCCGCGCCGAGAAGATCAAGAAGCTTGCAAAAGCCTTCGGCATCGATCCGGACTAGGCGCCCTTACGGCCGAGGCCGCCACGCCACACGCTTACTGACCCAGCCACTCGCGTTCCACCCGCAAGTTTGAAGGAAACCAAATGAAGATTGTTGTAATTGGAGCCTCTGGCTTCACCGGTTCAAAAATTGCCGCCGAGCTGGTCGCTCGCGGGCACGAGGTGGTTGGCGTGGCACGTAACGTTGACACGCTTGCAGGCATCGATGGCCTGACTGCGGCAGCCGGCAGCATTCACGACCTTGCGTTCTTGGAGCGCGTGGCCACGGGCGCAAACGCCGTGGTGGTTGCCATTCCGGGTAGAGCAACCGAGACCTCGCCCGCGCTGCACGAGGTGATCAAGGATGCCGCGGCCACCGTGGCTAAAGTTGGCGCCCGCCTAGGTGTGGTTGGTGGCGCCGGCAGCCTGTTCACTCACGAGGGCGGACCGCGCCTGTTTGACACCCCAGAGTTCCCCGCGGCTTTCGCCCCCGAAGCCAAGGGTGTTTACGAGGTGCTGGTGCAGTTGCAGCAGACTCCCCATGAAATCGACTGGTTCTTTGTTAGCCCAGCTGCCGGATACGGCAAGCACGCACCGGGCGAGCGCCTAGGGCATTATCGAGTTGGCGGAGACGTGGTTGTGAAAGACGTCGAGGGCAAGTCCTTCATCTCGGTAAACGACTTTGCCATTGCATTTGCCGATGAACTTGAGGCACCTACTCACCACCGCGTGCGTTTCACGGTTGGCTACTAATGGGAAACCTCACGGCGGTTGTTAGCATCGATCGTCCCGCTCGCTGGGGCAAGCAGTTGGCCAGCCACCTGAGCCACAAGGCGGAACTTACCGAACTTGAAAACGGTTGGTCGTTGGCGATTGCCGGCGGAACGGGCCTTGTACTTCCTGGAGAGGACGAGCTCACCTTGGTTGCGGAAGCCGCCGATCCCGAGTCGCTCGAGCGGATTCGCTTTGTTCTGGAGAAACACCTGCGCCAGTTTGCCAACAAAGAAGAACTCCAAATCAACTGGGTTTAAGTTCACAAACATTTATCCAATAAGTGTCATTTCCAATGCGAATGACGATTTGGTCGATTATTTGGACACAAACGACTTATGGCATTTAGACTAATTACAAGCCCAATGCTTTGTATGGCTGGGCTTCCTTGACCGCAATCCAAAACCCCACTGGTTGGGTACTCCATTACCCAAGTAGCACTGCCAACCAGCTTCTCTCACAGTGTTGTGAGTGCCCCAAATAACTGAACAATCATCCACTTTCAAAGGCGAAAGAACAAAGTATGACTGGCTCCACCGTTTCAAACGCACCATTTTCCCAATTAGACCCGCAGGCCCTGGGCCTTGATGAATGGGTCAAACAAGTAGCAGCCCACACCCAACCAGATCGCGTTGTTTGGTGTGACGGCTCAAACCGTGAGTACCAGGAAGCGATCGATGGTTTGGTTGCCGGCGGAACCCTAACCAGGCTCAACCCTGAGCTCCGCCCAAACTCTTACCTGGCTCGCACTAAGCCGAGTGACGTGGCTCGCGTTGAAGAGCGCACCTACATTTGCTCAGAGTTGGAGGCCGATGCCGGGCCAACCAACAACTGGATGGCGCCAGCCGCGATGAAGGAACTTCTGGCTCCACACTTTGCGGGTGCTATGCGCGGCCACACCATGTACGTGATTCCGTTCTCCATGGGTCCGGTGGATTCGCCACTGGCCCGCTACGGCGTTGAGATCACCGATTCCGCCTACGTGGTTGTGAACATGCACATCATGACCCGTGTTGATGTTGAGGTGTTCAACAGGATCCGCAAGGGCGCCCACTGGGTTGCAACCATTCACTCGGTTGGGGCACCAAACGACACCAGCGCCTGGCCCTGCAACGATGAAAAGTACATCTCGCACTTCCCAGACTCCATGGAGGTTTGGTCGTTCGGTTCCGGTTACGGTGGAAACGCTCTACTGGGCAAGAAGTGCATGTCGCTTCGAATCGGTTCGGTGCTAGCCCGCAATGAGGGTTGGCTTGCCGAACACATGCTGATTCTTCGTTTGATCTCGCCAGAGGGCAAGAAATTCCACCTCACCGCCGCGTTCCCTTCGGCCTGTGGCAAGACCAACCTGGCCATGCTGCAACCAAGCATCTCTGGTTGGAAGGTGGAGACCTTTGGCGACGACATTGCTTGGATTGGCCTGGCACCTAACGGCAGATTCCGCGCCATCAACCCCGAGAACGGTTTCTTTGGGGTGGCTCCCGGAACCAGTGTGAAAACCAATCCGGTTGCCATGGAACTGGTTGCCAAAGACACCATCTTTACCAACGTGGCGCTCACGGCAAACGGCGACGTTTGGTGGGAGGGCATGAGCAAAGTTGCACCAGAGGGACTCACCGACTGGCAGGGCAACGCTTGGGACCCGGCCTCGGGTAAGCCCGCGAGCCACCCCAACGGCCGCTTCACCTCGCCTGCGGAAAACTGCCCAACCATCAGCGCCGACTGGGATGACCCCCACGGTGTTGAGCTAGACGCCATTGTGTTCGGTGGCCGCCGCGCCAAGGGCGTACCGCTGGTTACTGAGGCCTCCAACTGGCAGCACGGCGTGTTCTTGGGAGCCACCATGGCATCCGAGCAGACTGCCGCTGCTGAAGGCCCGGTTGGCCAGGTTCGCCGCGATCCGTTTGCCATGCTCCCATTCACCGGCTACAACATGGCCGACTACTGGCAGCACTGGTTGAGCTTTGGCGACCGCACAGATCTCAAGCTGCCTCGAATCTTCCGCGTGAACTGGTTCCTCAAGAACGAAGCAGGGCAGTTCATTTGGCCAGGCTTTGGTGAGAACGCTCGCGTGCTCAAGTGGATTGCCGAGCGCCTCGAGGGTAAGGCCGCCGCCGTTGAGACCCCAATTGGTAACCTGCCAAACCTGAGCGACTTGGGTGTTGACGAACTCAACTTAGACGAGTCCGCCAAGGAGCAACTGTTGGGTTGGAACGCCATCGATGTTGAGGCCGACCTGCAAGACATTCAGACTTACCTGCAGAAGTTTGGCAGCCACACCCCTCAAGCGCTTCTCACCGAGGCGAGCAAGCGCTTAGCATCTCTCAAATAGCGTTAGCGCGGGCAATGTCACCAAGCACTGCGGCGCTCGGTTTTGGCTTGCGCACAAATGTCTCGCGATCAACCTCAATCAGGCCATACTTTGGTTCGTAGCCAAAGATCCACTCAAAGTTGTCTAGCAGCGACCAGTGGATGTAACCCAATACCGGCACTCCCTTGGCAATGGTGTCCTGCAAGCAAACAAGCGCTGCTGGGATGAATGCCGCACGATCTTCATCGTTTGGGGTGCTCAGACCATGCTCGGTAACAAGAATCGGCACGCCGGTCATCTGGTGCCCGTACTCAACGGCGTTGGCTAGCGAAGGAGGGTATATCTCCTCGCCCATATGGGTGCGCTTGGCACCTGCGGGCGGCGGGACCTCGCCGTTGGCGTCGTAAATGTTACGCGCATAGTTCTGAATACCCAAGAACTGGTCGTCGCGGGCCACACGCAACCATCGGCCGTAAACCTCTTCGCGCTTGCGGTCGCGCACGCTGGCGTCCGGACCAACTACCTGGTCATCGATGATTGCAATGCTCAACCCAACGGGCAGGTTGGGTCGCACTACGCGAATGGCAGTGCGAGCCGCGCGGTGGCCGGCTTCCATGCCATCGCCAATCGCATCCATTTCGGCCGGAAGCATCACGTTAGACAACCGGTATTTCTCAACCCCGGCCGCTTCACTCGCGGCTTGCAAGGTTGCCGCCTCAAGATCGCGCACAAACTGTGGCAGGTGAATCCAACTCAAAAGGCGAGGCAGGTTGGGCTCGTTGAGCGTGACCACATAGTCAATCTTGGAACCCACACGGCGAACCATTTCTTCGCAGTAGCGGGCGAACAGTTCGGGTGCATCCGGATTCAACCAGCCACCCAGCTTGGCAAACCAGTGTGGCGAGGTGAAATGGCTCATGGTAACCACCGTGGTCAATCCGCGCGCCTTGCAGCCATCCAGAACCGCCTCGTAGTGCGCAATGGCCGCTTCATCCCAGGTGTCTTGGGAGGGTTGAATGCGAGCCCACTCCAGCGAGAATCGGTAGGTGTTGAGGCCCATTCCCGCAACCAGATCAAGATCCGTTTCCCAGAGTTCGTAGCTGTTGCAGGCAAGCCCGGAACGCTCTTTGAAAACCGTTGGCGTTACGTTCTCGGCAAACCAGGTGTCGCTGTTCACGTTATTGCCTTCAACCTGGTGGCCGGCAACAGCAGAGCCCCAAATGAAGTTGGCTGGGAATGACTTGCTCACGGTTCTCCTTTGAACGGTGTTGGGTTGTATGGCTAGGTTTGCTCTGGACTCGCGTTTACCCGGCTGGACTAGCTATCGCCCTCGGCGTTGCCATCCAGGGAGTCTCCATCAATGCCATCGCCACCAAACTCAACCACCTCGGCGGCTTGACGCAACATTCCAACCAGCCACTTGAGCGCAGGGTCGTTGTTCTTGCTGGGATGCCAGTGCACCGACTCAATCAGCGTGGCCTGCGGCAGCGGCGTTGAAACCACAACCAGACCAAGCTTCGCGGCGTACTCGTTGGCAATACGCTCTGGCACGAAACCAATCATCGATGAGTTTGCAATGGCAAACGGAACCGGCAGGAAGCCACGCACTGTTACGCCAACTCGCGGCACAATGCCGGCATCGGCCATGGCGTATTCCATGGGAGTTACCGCGCCTTCGCCAAATGAAACCGTGCAGTGGCGCAGCTCCGCAAGCGCTTCAAGATCAAGCGAGCCATTCTCGATTCGCGGGTTCTTGGCATCGGCAATGCATACAAACGTGTCGGAGAAGAGGGCTTTGCGTTTACCCGCAATGCCAAGACCAGTGGCACCGATGATTACGTCGCGCCGCAGTAGATCCACCTGGCTAATGCCAAGCTCCTGGGGCATGGAGTCAAAGCTCAGGTGCACACCGGGAGCCTCGGCTTCAATCAGGTTGATGAGCGGAGCGGTGATCTGGGCCAGGGTGTAGTCGCTGGCCTCAATGTAGAACGTTCTGGTGCTGGTCTTGGGGTCAAAGGTTGGAGAAATGTCAAAGGTGCGCTCAATCTCCAACATGGCCTGCGCAACAATCGGCTTTAGTTCCAGTGCGCGCTCGGTAGGTTCAAAAACCTTGCCCTTGCGAACCAGTAGAGGGTCATCAAACTGGGTGCGGAGGCGAGCCAGTGCACCGCTCACCGCAGGCTGACTCATGCCAATTACTTCGCCGGCGCGCGTGAGGTTCATCTCGGTCAGGATTGCATCCAGAACCACAATGAGGTTCACGTCGATACGACGAAGGTCAGTCATTAGGACCCCTTAGGTAAGAAACTTGCACTTCCTATGCTACGGAAGGCATGTCCCCAATCCACACCGCACGAACATTTACAAACTCGTGCATTCCCTCGATGGAAAGTTCGCGGCCGTAACCGCTCAGTTTCACTCCACCGAATGGCAAGCGAGGGTCGGAGGCCACAACACCGTTTACAAACAGCGCACCCGAGTTGATTCCCGAGCCAAGCTCCAGACCAATGGCTGGGTTTGCGGTCCAAATGCTGGCGGCCAAACCGTATTGCGAGTTGTTGGCAAGGCCAATCGCCTGCTCAGGCGAATCAGCGGCAACCAGAGCCAAAACCGGACCAAAGGTCTCCTGGTTGAACACGGGCATGTCTGGAGTCACATCGGCAAGGATGGTTGGCGCGTAGTAGTTGCCAGGACCATCAATGCGGTGGCCGCCGGTAACTAAGCGCGCTCCCATAGCCAGCGAGTCCTGAACCTGCTTGTCAATGTCGTTCACAAACGAAGCCTTGGCCAGCGGACCAATCTGGGTGGCAGGGTCTAGCGGGTCACCAATCACCAGGTTCTCCACAATGGCCTTAATGCGGCCCTCAAAGTCACTAACCACGTCTTGCTCAACAATGAAGCGCTTGGCACAGAGGCAACTCTGACCGGTGTTGATGAAACGTGCTTTCACGGCAAAGGGTGCAATGGCCTCAACGTTGGCGTCTGCCAACACCACGAATGGGTCCGAGCCACCGAGTTCAAGAACGGTCTTCTTCAGCGCGCGTCCAGCAGCTTCCGCCACCGATGCTCCCGCCTTCTCGCTACCGGTGAGGGTAACCGCCGCAACGCGTGGGTCTTCAACAATGCGGTTTACCGCACTGTGGTCGGCAACCACCAAAGAAGTAAACAGCCCGGCAGGGAACCCCGCACGCTCAATGGCGCTCTGAATGGCCAGGGCCGAACCGGTCACGTTGGAGGCGTGCTTTAGCAGGCCCGCGTTTCCGGCGGCCAGGGTTGGAGCGGCAAAACGAATTACCTGCCAGTAAGGAAAGTTCCAAGGCATCACGGCAAAGATCACGCCGAGTGGCTCGTAGCTAACGTACGAGTTCACGGCCTCGGTCTTTACGGTCTTTGGCGCAAGGAACTCGTCAATGTGGTCTGCGTAGTAGTCACAGGTGAGTGCACACTTCAGAACCTCGCC
>Ga0228702_1000598_pt1 | contig 26634 bp, 27 predicted proteins | sample McNCre217_Aug_MG_2_FD_178018 | JGI IMG/M metagenome (GOLD analysis project Ga0228702, IMG submission 178018) | Freshwater microbial communities from McNutts Creek, Athens, Georgia, United States - 20-17_Aug_MG | ecosystem: Environmental > Aquatic > Freshwater > Creek | place: USA: Georgia...
TAAGTGTCCAGCTAAACGCGCTTTATCCTTCGTCACATGGGCGAAAAAGTTCATCGGTTCCATGCAATTATGGGCCAAATATGGTCCATAATAGGTTCTCTCGATGACCTTCGCTGCATTTTTAAAAGCCGTTTCGATGTCGCCATCCTTGCGCCTAACCGTTCCTGGAACGTCTTTTTTCGCGGCCATTTGTGCTTCATGTACAGAGGTGCTTTCGAGGCCAGCGGGGACATTTTCGGTGATTTTCCGACCGAGCATGTCGCGTTTCTGGGTATATGACGCAAAAGGTGTCCATTCAACTTGTAAGGCTTTTTTGGCTTGCATGACTTCCCAGGTGCTCCGTCCTACAATTGCGACTACTTCCGGGAAAGTGGTCGTATCGAAGAAGGTTTTTTCGTAACCTTCATTGTATAGTTTGATGGGGAAAACTGCTTTGATGCCAGGCATTTTCAGCGCGCGCGTTGCATCAAACGAAGCTAATTTCATGCCAAAAGCGGGTGGGTGCGCCACCATCGCGAACAACATGCCCGGCACGCGAGTATCGATGCCGTAAAGCGGTTGGCCTGTTACAATTTTTCGTATATCAACCTGTTGTTTGGAATGGCCGATGATCTGGAAGTCTTTCATCGACTTCAATGGAATATTCGTAGGTACGGGATTCGTCGCAGCAAAAGCAGCCATTTGACCATACGTAGCGGTTTTTCCGGATCCGGCGTGAGTTAACACACCGGCTTTCGTGCTAATTTCAGCTACCGGAACTTGCCATTGTTGGGCCGCAGCCTCCTTGAGCATTTGTCGGGCCGTAGCCCCTGCCATTCTTAAGGGTTTCCAACCTTGATGAATCGCTTGGCTTCCGCCGATGAACTGGCGGGTAAAATGTTTGGTATCTAAATCTGCCTGAATGACCTCTACTTGTTTCCAATCCACATCCAATTCCTCCGCCACAATCATGGGCATTGAAGTCTTTACGCCTTGTCCGCCTTCGGGGTTGGGAGACATGATTTGGATGCGATTATCGGCTAAAATCTTGACAAAACCATTGAGCTCGATGGGCTGAATACCCGGAGCTGTTTGCGCATGGGCTTGCGATAAAAAGGAGAAGCTAAGTAAAAATCCGCCGCCACTGAGGGCTGAGGCCTTTAAGAAGTTTCTCCTGTTTAGGTTTGATGGCTTTTTCATGGTGTCAAGGTCCTTGCTAATCGAAAATAAAGATAAGCGAATTATCTATTTTTTCAATTCCGACGCCTTTTCCATGACATTCAAGCGTGCTTCGTTCGGTTCTTTTTTGGCATTTGCATTACCGTCTGATTGGAACTCCAGGATTTCGTTTTTCTTATTTTCTGGCCAAAGTGGTAAATTTTCACCGTTCGGATTACCTGTTTTAGCGAAGTTTGCCCAATAGCTGTGCATCAAATTTGCCACCGCCAGGTCTTTGCTCGCCACAGGTGAACCATCGCGATTGCGTAGGGTATTGAAAGCATAAGCGATTTCGGATGCATGTGCCGCTCCAAAACGCATGCGCTGTTTGTTGGCTTCCGACACATACGAAAACAAGTAAACATAGGCAGGTATTTTTTTGCTTTCAAAGGCGCGCGCGGTGAATCTTGCGGGTTCTGCCCAAACTTTGTCGGTGTTGATATAGCTTAACATTTTGGCAAAGTCTGTGCTACCGTCCGGGTCGTACGCAATTTTCAAATCCTCTTGCAACGGGCTAAACTTTGTGTACAATTCTTCTTTGGATGTTGCGTTGACAAACCCTTGTGGAACTTCAGCGCTATTTGATCCGATGATGATGGGAACGAGATTTTGTCGACCGACTTTGTAGGCACTTTCAGCCGTTTCCACCACTAATTTTCCATCCAAGATAGGTCCCGAATAAATGGGTGTTCCATTCACATTTTCTTCACCGCCGTCGACGATTTCTTCCGCCGGAAGTGCGCGAAGTTTAGCTAAGGCTTGCGCATCATCGCCTTCGATGCCATGTTTTTTGGCAAAGTTCAATCCGATCTGTTCTGCGGAAACTGGGTAATGAATGTCGCCATTTTTGTTGATTGGTCGGCCGGTCAACACGCCATCGCGTCCACCGCCGGATTCTACAATGGCTTTATGAAAAAGTCCTTTGGCAGCTGGAATCGTCAACAAAGATTGTACGGAGACGCCGCCTGCAGATTCACCGAAAATTGTGACGTTTTTCGGGTCACCGCCAAAGGCCGCGATGTTCTTTTGGATCCATTGCAAAGCCGCGATTTGATCCATGTAGGCATAATTTCCTTTGGGTTCGTTCGGGTATTCTTTGCTCAATGCCGGATGTGCGAAAAAGCCTAGTCGGCCTAAACGGTAGTTAATCGTCACGAGCATCACGCCTTGTTTGGCAAAAGAATTTCCAAAATTCTCGGGATTAGCTCCGCTACCAAAAACGAAGGCTCCACCGTGAATCCAGACCATCACAGGAAGTTTCGCATGGCTGTTTGCAGGTTTCCAAATGTTGAGTGCGAGGCAATCCTCGGAGGAATTAGGCGATATTTTGGTTCTGCCTGCTGCCGAAAAACCAGCTTGTCCGCAGTCTTTGCAGAAGGTGCTTGCATCTTTTTCGCCCGTCCAGGGTTGAACAGGTTGTGGCGCTCTCCAACGAAATTCGCCAATGGGCGCGGCTGCATACGGAATTCCTTTAAAGATGGCTACGTCGTTTTCGATTGTTCCGCGAACTGCGCCAGAAGCGGTTTGAACGCGAGGCGCATTTTCTTGTGCGAAAGTTGGTGTGGTAAACAGGAGGCAGAGGCCTAAAAGGATTTTTTTCATTACGATAGGTTAAATACAGCTAAAATTAGCTGATGTAAGCTTCGTATTACCCATATATTTTACGGATGTTTCTACCAGTTTTACGGATTTTGGACTCCGCGAAGTTCCAGCTTCATCAACACATCTCGTTGCGCATCGTCGCCTAATTGAAAGATATGTTCCCCAAATTCCACGAATCCCTGTTTCTGATAAAATCGAATCGCCCGCGGATTTTCTTCCCAAACCCCTAGCCAGATATACGGTGCCTTGCGTGCTTTTGCGATGGCTAAAGCTTGTTGGTAAAGTAATGCGCCTACCTGTGTTCCGTGGTATTGCTGAAGCACATAAATGCGCTCGATTTCCAGGGCATGGGGGTCCTGCTTTTCGCTTTGCGCATCACCCCAATTCACTTTTAAATAGCCTATCACTTCCTCTTTTTGAAGGGCAAAGTAAAACTGGGAATTTTCGTTTCGAAGCTCCGCTCCGAGTTTATCCACAGAAAACCCCTCTTCCAGATAAGCTGCTAAATTTTCCGCTGAATTGCTATCCGCAAAAGTTTCTACAAAGGTTTTTCGGCCGATGGCTTGTAAGGCAGCGAGGTCTAAACGGAAGGCTGGTCGTATTATCACATTCATGGGTTTCAAAGATAGCGAGCTTGCCGTTTAAATAATAATCCGTTTTTGATTTCAAATATTTTTCCAAATTGCATGCATGACAGCATCACGAAAAACTTCTTTGACCGCGGGTATCCTATACCTGTTGACCTTTATTTCCATCCCAACCTTGTCGCTTTACCACGAAATTCACCAGCCGAATTTTATCACTAGCTCGGCGCCGTCTAGCGATGTGGTGCTTGGGGGAATTTTGGAATTGTTGATGGCTTTGGCCTGCATTGGGACGGCGCTTGTTTTTTATCCGGTCTTGAAGAAGCAAAACGAAAGCTTGGCTTTGGGTTTTGTAGCCGCTCGGATTTTAGAGGCGACACTGATTTTTGCCGGAGTAGCGAGTTTGCTAACAGTGTTAAGTCTTCGTAATTTAGGCAGCGAGTCGCAGGTTTTGGCTCGAGGACTCGTGATGCTCTACGACCGCTTGTTTTTAATTAGCCAAAGTTTCATTCCCGCTGTAAATGGTTTACTCTTAGGTACCTTGTTATATCAAACACGTTTGGTTCCCCGAATTTTACCGATCATCGGGATGGTTGGAGCTTTTACGTTGGCGGCTGGAGATGTGGCCGTTTTGTATGGAGTATTTGATCAGCGCGCGCCCATTGCGGGATTATCCGCGGTTCCCATTGCCCTTTGGGAGTTTTCGTTGGGGCTTTATTTGACGTTCAAAGGATTTAAAGAAAATGACCTAATTTTGGACTAATGAAAATCGCAATCTACCAAGTTGACGCCTTCACGAACCAACGTTTCAAAGGCAATCCCGCTGCGGTTTGTCCTTTAGACATTTGGCTTTCTGATACCGTGATGCAGCACATCGCCGCGGAGAATAATTTAGCCGAAACGGCTTTTATTGTCCCTGCGGGTGATTGTTATGTAATTCGTTGGTTCACCCCCACGGTCGAAGTGGATTTGTGCGGACACGCAACCTTAGCGAGTGCCTATGTTTTGTTTCATGAATTGGGATTTGCGGGTGACCAAATCAATTTCCATTCTCCGCGTAGCGGACCCTTAACTGTATCAAAAAACGGTTCTGTTTTAGCCTTGAATTTTCCGGTTGATATGTTATCGGAATTAGCCATAAATCCTGAGTTTTCGATTGGACTATCTCAAGCGCCTTGCAAGGTTTTCAGAGGTAAAACGGACTATCTTTTTGTCTATGATTCGGAAACAGAAATTCGCGCCCTCCAACCGGATTTTGAGGCCTTGAAAATCCATCCCGTTCGTGGCATCATTGTGACGGCACCCGGCGAAACAACGGATTTTGTCTCTCGTTTTTTTGGCCCTGCTTGTGGTGTGAATGAAGATCCGGTGACGGGTTCGGCGCATACGACGTTGACACCTTATTGGGCTTCCGTATTGGGGAAGACTGAATTAACGGCCCGCCAATTATCCCAAAGAACGGGTGACTTAACTTGCAAATTGCTGGGAGATCGCGTAGAGATTGCGGGGGAGGCCGTGTTGTATTTGCGAGGGGAAATAGAAGTGTAATATGCTAATTATAAGCATATTGGATTTTAATACTGAAATTAAATTGTAATTTTGTCTGGCAATAATTCTTCAATGATGGAAAACTTTTCAAATACTGAAAAACGAGTTGTTTTTTTTCAAAAGCAATTGGAGAAAGCCATGCCTGCGGTTAGACAACAAATTAAGGTCTACGAGTCACATGTTAAATCGGGTAGTACAAATAAATCCCCTAAAGTAGCACCTCAATTCAATAATGCATAAACCACGATTGTTGGTGATTGCGGGGTGTAGGCTCTGGTAAATCTTCGTTCTCCAAGTACCTGGTTCCCTCGTCAAATACGATTCCTTTCGATTATGATTCCCACTTCTTAAGCCATTATAGGGCCTTAATTGAAATTGATATTAAGGAACAAATGGCACATAATTTGGCGTCATCGGATTTAAAAGATGAGATTGAAGAAGCGTGGAAAATTGGGAAAGATTTCGCTTTTGAAACGAATTTTGATAGCGACCCCATGTATTGGCCTAATCAATTTAAAGCTAAAGGATATGACCTTTTTCTGATATTTCTTTGCTTGGATTCGATTGAGTTAGGAATAAACGTGTTTTAATTAGGGTGGAAAATGGAGGACATTTTGTGCCTAAATATGAAGTTGAGCGGAGATATTATGCAGGATTTGAAAACTTGAATAAGAATTATGCTCAGTTTGATTTTATCGATATATTTGAAGGTTCTGCTCATGCAAGAATCCCTGAGCACATGGCAACAGTTGAAAATGGCAAAGTGGTCTTTTCTAATTTGGATCGTTATCCATACCTAAAAAACCTACTTCCTGAGTTAATCTCCCGCTAAGTAGCTCATTTAATTGGCTTTTTTGATCGGAGGAAATAACACTTAAAGATGAAAAATAGTAATCAAGCTAAGTTGGGTGGAATGCTGGGAACAAAAACAAAACGTGTGTCAGATTTGTCCAACAAGTCGAATATAATCCCCCAAAGCCCTTTTAAAAGTAATTTGGTAAAAACAGCAAATAAACGAATTAACAACCCTTATAAATTATAACCATGAAAAAACTATTCACCTTTTTGGCAATCCTTGCCATGGCCAGCAACCTGACTGCTCAAACTCCGAAAGCGAACCTCTTGAAAGACTGGGAGCGCGCACGTGCTTACACGAAAGAATACTTAGACGCAATGCCGGAATCGGGTTATGCCTTAAAGCCTACGAAAGAAATGCGTTCTTTCGCAGGTCAAATGCTCCACCTTTCAGATGCGATTTACATGTTTGTAGGAACGGCAACGGATGTAGCTCCTACGGCAAAGGATTTGGAAAAATCGAATGACGTGGCGAAAGCAAGCGTAACTGAGAAAGTGTTAGCTGCCTATGATTTTGCGATCAACGCGATCAAAAATGTACCGGATGCGAAATTGGCTGAGTCAGTTAAAATGTTTGGTCGTTTCGATATGACAAAAGGCCAAGCGATCGACAAAGCTTTTGAACACCAAACACACCACCGCGGACAAGCAACCGTGTATATCCGTTTGGCTGGCGCGACGCCTCCACAAGAGAAATTGTTCTAGTCTAAACATTTTCCGTTGAAAAGGGTTTGTCTTTCATAGGCAAGCCCTTTTTTTATGCAAGGCGTTAAAAAACAACATTTACCCTCCAAAATCTGTCCCGTTTGTAACCGCCCTTTCGCCTGGCGCAAGAAGTGGGAAAAGAATTGGGAACAAATCATCTATTGTGGTGAAAAGTGTAGACGTAGCAAATAAGTTTTAACTTTGGCATTCACCCAATCGCCTCGAATGCTTCCAACACAACGACATTTGTTTTCCATTCCAGATGAGATTGCCTATTTCAACGGCTCTTATATGGGCCCTCAATTAAATGCTTCACGCGATCGACTTTTAGCAGGAGTTCTATTAAAATCAAGCCCATGGAATTGGTCGGTTGGCCAGTTTTTTGACGAGGCAGAAACTATTCGCGAAATATGTTCTGATTTATTTGGTGGTCATGCAGATAATTACGCGGTGGTTCCTTCCGCTAGTTATGGACTAGCTACGGCTGCCAGAGCGATTGAACCGACCTTACTGAAAGGAGATGAGGTGCTCGTTTTAGCGGAAGATTTTCCGAGTAATATCTTGACTTGGCGGCGGGTTTGTGCTGAAACGGGAGCAAACCTAGTAACCTTGAAAAAAGCACAAGATTCAGATTGGACAAACACGATTTTGACACACATAGGACCCCAAACAAAGGTTTTGTCCATTCCCAGTTGCCATTGGACAAATGGAGCAGCAATTGATTTGGTGAAAATAGGGCAACATTGCGCTGAGTTAGGCATTATTTATGTAGTCGACGCCACTCAAACTTTGGGAGCCATGCCGCATTCGGTGTCAGATATGCAGGTAGATTTCTTGATTTCTGCGGGATATAAATGGTTATTGTGCCCATACGGATTTAGTATTTTGTATGTGCATGCGAAATGGTTCGGTGCGCGCCCGCTCGAGGAAACTTGGTTATCGAGGGAAAACGCGTCGGATTTTGCAGGACTTGTTTCTTATAATGCACAATACCAGATGGGAGCCAGAAAATTTGAAATGGGCCAAAAAGGGATGCCTACCATCTTGCCTGGTGCGATTGCCGCCTTGCAGCAAATTCAGGCTTGGGGAATTGAAAATATCGAAAAATACATCGCCTTACGTAATGCAGAATTAGCCGAATTTTTCAGTGATTTTGGCTTTCTACCTCTGCCTGAATCTCAGCGAGTTTCGCATATTTTGGGGATAAATTTGGGAGAAACAAGCCTTAATTTTGTGGCAGCCTTACAAGAGAAACAGGTTTACATTAGCCAAAGAGGCAATTCCCTTCGTATTGCTCCTCATGTGCATATTACAGATGCTGACGTGGAAAAACTCAAAGGGGCTTTTCGTGGAGCGCTCCGATCTTGAAAACAAAACGCCTTGTAGGTGGTTTTACAGCTATGTCCGTTTCAAAAACACCATTCACACCTGAAGATACCGACCGCATCATCCAAATGGCCTGGGAAGATCGAACGCCTTTTGAGGCGATCGAATTTCAGTTTGGCCTGAAGGAAAAAGAGGTCATCGAATTCATGCGCCAGAATAGCAAGGAGTCGAGTTTCCGTATGTGGCGGAAGCGGATGGCCGGTCGGAATACCAAACACCTGCAAAAACGCGTTGCCCTAGATCCTCGATTCAAATGTACACTGCAACGCAGCATTAGTATGAACAAAATCAGTAAGCGCTAGTGGAATTCCCAACAAAACTTGCCGAGGTATTTCAGCGCATCGATCAATTCGACCCCGAGCATTATGCTCGATCTCGTAATTTTATCACGGGTGGCGTGTCTTATTTATCTCCTTATTTGTCACGAGGATTTATCACAGTTCCCCAAGTCGTGAAGCGATTAAAAGACCGCGGAATCGGTTTGGAACAAGCGGAAAAATTCATTCAAGAATTAGCCTGGCGGGAGTTTTATACGCGGACTTGGTTTCAAAAGGGCGATGCTATTTTCGAAGACATTCGCCACCCACAGGAAGGAATTGAACGCTTTGGGATTCCTCGTGCTGTATTAGAATCAAACACGGGAATCAAGGCCTTGGATACGCATTTGGCCACATTTGCAGAAACTGGATATCTACACAATCACCTGCGCATGTACCTTGCCGCGACGATTTGTAATGTGGCCAAATACCATTGGCTAGAACCTGCCCAGTGGATGTATTATCATTTATTGGACGGAGATTTGGCCAGTAATGCGCTGAGTTGGCAATGGTGCGCCGGTACCTTCAGCAATAAGCTGTATTACGCGAATCAGGAAAATATCAATCGCTATACGGGGATACAGCAAAGGGGCACATTCTTGGATTTCGAATACGAGGATTTGCCTTCGCAATTGGTTCCGGATCATTTACAACGATCGGTGGAAGCATCGCTTCCATTTACCCCGCCGACAACGAAGCCGCTGGAATTAATCGCAGGAATTCCCAGCTTCATTTATACCCATTACACGCTAGATCCGACCTTCCACGAGGGCGAGGAAGGCAACCGGATTTTGGTGTTAGAACCGAGTCATTTTGCCAAACATCCGATGGCCCCTAAGACCATAGAGTTCATCCTGTCGCTTGCCGAAAACATTCCGGGGATTCAAGTTTATTATGGGGAATATTCCGATCTAAAGGTGCACGGCGTTTTCCGAGATCACCCTATCAATGCCCATTTTCAGGGTATTCGTGAGGTGCATCCGAGTTTAGCTCCAGGTCTCCAAGGGGAATTCAATAGCTTCTTTTCGTTTTGGAATAAACTAAGCAAACAATTGCGTTAAAAAGGCTTCCGCTCGGTTAAGGTGTGCGTCTCTTTTTTCCGAAGGCATTTTGTCCCAGGTGCTGATGAGCATGGCCCAACGGGGATTTTTGCGGAAGGTTTCGCGTTGTTTATCCAAGAATCGCCAAAACAATCCATCCCAAATTTCTTGCCACTCGCCCTTCGGATAATCACTCATTTTCAAGATATAATTGGATCCGCAGATGTAGGGTTTGGTGGTCATTAATCCACCATCGCTGAATTGTGACATGCCGTAGATGTTGGGCACCATCACCCAATCATAAGCGTCTATGTATAGTTCCATGAACCATCGATAGACCGCATCTGGTTTAATTTCACACAATAACATAAAATTACCTAGCACCATCAAGCGCTCGATGTGGTGATTATAACCCGTTTGTAAGAGCTTGCGAATCGTTTGGTCGATGGGTTCCACCCCTGTTGTTCCATTGTAAAATGCCGAGGGCATCTCATTCGTAAATCCCCAATAATTCGTGGTGCGCTGTTGGACCCCTATTTTCCGATACAATAATTGGACAAATTCACGCCATCCTACGACTTGACGGATAAATCCCTCCATACTATTTAATGGAGCGGCGGAGGCTGCGACACGTTCGATAACTTGATTCGGGTTCAATAATCCTACATTAATCAGTGGACTCAAAATGCTGTGAAACAAGGTCTTTTCATTTGCTTTGATGGCATCCTCGTAATCCCCGAAAAGCGGAATCCGTTCCTTGATGAATTGGTCCAGCGCATCCTGTGCTTTTGCATGCGTCACGGGATAATAGGCACCTGAAAAGGGGCGTTCTGAAGAACCCGGATTATTAGTGAAGTGGGCAGCGACATAGTCGATGGCCTCAAGGACATAATCATTCGAAACAGCCTCTGGAAAGGGCGCCGGAATGAAGGTGTTTTTCGGAATTTTCTTGCGGTTCTCCGCATCGAAAGTCCATTGGCCGCCCATCGGTTTTCCGTCGGCGTCGAGCAGAATCCCACGATCTTTGCGCTGTTGTGTATAGAAGGCTGTTTGGAAATAAGGTTTTCGAGTGCCGAGTAGTGAGGTGTCCGTATTGAGAAAATTCGGGCTTGCTAATAGGTGAATGTCTCCGGCGCGACGCAGTCGGCGTTCGAGCAGATAATCATTGGGATCGAAAAGAGTAATGGGGCCTGTTATCGACGCGGCTAGTGCTACTTCCGCAGACCGAGAATCATGCGCATCGATGTATTCCACCGTTTTCCCCGCAGCGCGGAGGCGGTCTGTGAAGGCCCGCATGCTGGCCCGATGAAAGATCAGTTTTTGCTTGTGGTAGGCATATTGTTTGAAAAACAAATTCGATTCCACGACATAGAAAATAGCCGCTTCTTGAGTGAGGGTTTCTTCAAATAATTGGTGCGGAAAGATTAGGAATGCGCTCATTTATTCACATGTTTTTCGAGGATTCGCGCCCCCTCTTGTCGGGCCTTTTTCGTTTTCCGCATCGCCCAAACTTGATCCGATGCCGTCTTTCTCGTCACACTTAAATCCACGACGGGAGCGGGATAGTCCACCCCGATTTTAACGCCATACAAAGTCTGTTCCATATCGCTTAATTTCCAAGGTTCATGAATCAGCGTCGCAGGAACGGCGGCTAATTCCGGCACCCATTTTTTGATGAAAACTCCATCGGGATCATGCGCGTAGGAATTCTTGACCGGGTTGTAAATGCGGATCGTATTGATGCCGGTGACGCCGGCTTGCATTTGGATTTGCGGGTAGTGAATTCCCGGTTCGTAGTCGAGAAATTGGCGGGCTAAAAAATGCGCCAAATTCCGCCAATCTTGCCAGAGATTAAAGACGAAAAACGAAACGACCATTGCCCGCATCCGGAAATTCAAATAACCCGTCGCGACCACGCAACGCATGCAAGCATCGATTAGCGGAACGCCCGTTTGGCCTGTTTGCCAAGCCTGAATTAATCGCTCATCGCGGTCTTTTTCCAGTGCTTGATAAGCTTTGTTGACCGGTTCAAATTCCATCCGCGATTCATCCTCAAACTTCTGCATGAAATGCCCCTGCCAATGCAAGCGGGAAATGAAATTTTGCAATGCCCGTTTATTCGCAGCGCTTTTGTAATGCTGCATCGTGTAGGTATAGGCCATCCGCATACTGATATTTCCGTAGGCTAAATAGGGGGAGGTGCGGCTGCATCCTCGCCGACTGGCCTCCGGTTTGCTAATGGAAAAGCTATAATCTTTATGTCTTGTTTCGATGAAACTTTTCATGTACTTCCAACCCCAGTATTCGCCGCCTTCTTGGAAAATGGGATTGCGCGTTTTAAAGTCCGAAGGGAGTTCGGGGCCTTTTATGGCGTTATAAAAAGCTGAGTCTAATCGTGCTAAATTCCAATTGTCCTCTCTTACAAAAAAGGGTTCTTGCCGCATCGTTTTTTCCCAGCGCTCTTGCCACGTTTTGCGAGATTTCAAACGGCGAATGACCCCGCCGGTTGGCGTTTCTTTCCAGGTAATGTTGGCCTTCTTACAAAATGCCGCCACCCACTTGTCCCGTTGAAAACTCAAATCATTCCCAATCTCTTCATGAGAGGATATTTGGCGAATGTCATATTGTTCTGCCAAAGCCTGAAACACGGGCAGCACTTCGTTGTGGAAAATATGCAGGATCCCATTCCGATCTTCCAAACGCCCTTGCATTTCCATCAACGATTCATGCACAAATCGCCAGTGACGTAGATCGCTGTCGGGGAAAGCCATCATCGAAGGTTCAAAAAAATACATCAATAATACGGGGATGTCCGACTCCAAAGCTCGGTACAAAGGTTCGTGGTCCGTAAAGCGGAGATCACGTTTAAACCAGACGATATGGATGGGAGATTTGGGCATGTATTAGTAACTGAAAAAGCCCTTGGTTGTTTTCGGAAAGGGAAATACCTATTTTTGCGCCTTCAAATCCCCTAATGTATCAAAATGAAACAATTGTTGGCCTTCTGCCTAATCCTCGCCGCTTTTTCGTTAAATGCCCAAACAGGTAGTATAGAAGTTAGCACCGGCGGATTCTCTTTTATTCCCGCTTTTACCTCGAAAGAACCGAATATCATCATTAATGCGAGCACGAATCCAAAGAAAAGATTGACGGGTTCTTTGATGTACATGATGCGCATGAAAAGCATGACACCTACGACGGTGGCTTTGTTTACGCGTTATCGATTCATCGACAAGAAGTTTAAGGCGATTGTGGGTATTCATATTCCAGCCTTTCAAATGACGGAAGATTATGAAGTCACGAGTTTCTTTGGTCGGGAATTGACGATGTCTTATCCGGTCAACGATAAATGGACTGTGGGTTCATTTATCTTGAATGGCAATGCGAGGAATTCTGATTTTAAGGTGACATTGGTTTCAGGAAATACTAATTATCATCATAAGAAATGGAATTTGCTCACGCAGGGCTATTATTTGACTGTGGGAGATTTGACAGGTGTTGCCGAGACAATTTCGTATGATATCAACAAGCATTTTCAGGCCAAAGCCTTTGGCAATTATACGCTCACAGATGGGCAAGTGATTGCAACGGTGGGCTTGAAATATAACTTATAAAAAAAGGGAGCGCTTGCTCCCTTTTTCATTAATAGGTCAATCCATGCCCAAAGGCAAATAACCCATAATTCGGTCCTTCCATATAACCCGGAACATCGGATTTGTTTGCTTCCACAGCTGCTTGACTTCTTGGTGTCGTAAATGGCATTTTGCCAGTAGGTTTGAAAGCGCCTGTTACAATATCCAATAAAGCATCTTGTGTCGTACCAAAGGTTGCGATAATCGATTTCGCTGCTCCTTTATCGATTTCTTCGATCACCCACGGGTTGGTATAATTGATCGCTACGATCGTCGGTTTGGCGTTTAAAATCTCATTCACGTGATTCACGTCTATGCGATTGGCCGATAAATTCAAATCGATTTTTGATCCTTGTGAGCTGAACAATCCGCCGCTCGTAGGGACCAACCAGAGCAATACCACATCGGCTTCTTCTTTGGTTGATACGAACTCTAAGCCGGGATAGGATGGTTTGGAAACTTTAATCGCTTCACCCGCATTTCGCCCCTGCTGGAAATAGGTCTCAAAATATACCTTAGTTTTCTTCGCCAATGGCAATCGTTTGTCATCGTTGCGCAATAACACGATCGATTTGCGCAAAGCTAATTCCGCTGCGGCCACTGCCTCTTTATTTCCTACGATTTTTGTGGCCGCTTCTACATCCACATAGGGGTTTTCAAATAGCCCTAATTCAAATTTTTCGGTTAATAATTTGGCAACTGATTGGTTGATTCGTTCCTCTTTGACTAAGCCATTTTTGACAACTTCAATTAAGGTTGTTGGGTCCGCTGCCCCCGAGAAAATATCCACGCCAGCATTCAATGCCTTTTGGTAGCGCTCAGGAATACTCAAGTTTTCCACGCCCCAAGGCATCATTTCTATCGGGCCTGTATCGGAATTGATGATTCCGTGGAAGCCTAATTTGCCTTGCAATAAATCGCCAATCATCGCTTTGTTGAAGGAGAATCCTACCTCTTCAAATTCCTTGCCTTTTGGCGCAGAGTAATATGGCATAATCGCCGAAGTCCCCGCCGCGATGGCAGCCTTGAATGGTTTCACATGGTAATCAAACATGCCACCCGGATAGTGTGCAAATTTTCCCCAATCAAAATGCGAGTCTTGCCCATCTAATTGAGGACCGCCTCCCGGGAAATGTTTGGTGGTCATTGCCACCGACGTGTTCGACAATTTATTTCCTTGAAACCCTAATACAATTTGAGTAATCATGTTCGATGTCAAATCCGCATCTTCACCAAAGGTCCCTTCCACACGGCCCCAGCGCGGTTCTGTAGCAAGGTCCGCCATGTACATATAGCCTTTGCGCAAACCCACCGCGCGCCATTCGGCAGCAGCGGTTTCTGCAAATTTTCGCGTTAATGGAAAATCACGCATAGCCGCTAATCCCAATTCGCCTGGCCATTTTGAAAATGCCGTAAGTCCCACACTCAAACCTACGGATGCATCCGTCGTTACGTGGTTACGCGGATTGGATGCGACGATGGCTGGAATACCCAAGCGTGTCGACTCACATAAAGCCTGGAGGTTATTGGACCATTTGGCCATAATTTCAGGTGATGCACTAGCGCGCAAAATGAAGTGACGTAGGTGGAATTGGGTAACCCCTTTGGTTGTTCCGGCTGCCGACATATTAGGTGCTCCTAACGGCTTGCGGGTAAACATGTTCGTATTTTGGACTAGATCTTCTTCATTGAACCCGTCGGTAATGACAGGTTTGGGTCCGCCTCCTTGAACGCCGTTGGCGAAAACATTATCTCCACCCATCCGGGTCGTACTGATTAACATGAATCCCAATTTTTCCTCGAGGGTCATTTGGGAAACCAAATCTTTGACACGCTCTGCAACCGGCAATCGCCAATCTTCGTATTTGTCAAGTTTTTGGTTTTTATTCAAATCCTTGAAGGTCAATTTGCCTACTTTCAACAAAGCGGCACTTTGCGATTTTACGATCGGTTGGTTTTGAGCATACAAACTTCCCGAAACGAGAAGCGCGGCAAAAAGGATACGAGATTTCATGGCTTTTTTCTTTCTTTGTAGACTAAAGCAAATTTCTTGCTATTTCTAATGAATATGAAAGACCCACAGGTAGACGAACTTATTTTGCATGCGAAAAAATGGCCACAAGAAATGGCTTATTTGCGGCGTATTTTATTGGACTGTTTGCTAATCGAAACCTATAAATGGGCCACACCTGTCTATATGTGGGGTTCCAAAAACATCATTGGTATCGCCTCCCTCAAGGATCATTGTGCCTTGAATTTTTTCAAAGGCGGGCTCCTGCAAGATGCCGAGGGTTTGCTCATTAAACCGGGTGAAAACACGCAATCCGGCCGCTGGATGAAGTTCAGTTCGGTGGAAGAAATTCAGGCCAAAGAAGCCAGCATCCGGGCCTATGTGTTGGAGGCGATCGAAGTGGAGAAACTGGGATTAAAAGTGGAGAAGGCGGAAGAGCTACCATTACCTGAAGAATTAACATCGATTTTTGTTGAAAAACCAGCACTAAAATCAGCTTTTGAAAAACTTAGCCCTGGACGTCAGCGTGCCTATGTCATGCACTTTTCGGATGGAAAGCAGTCGGCGACCCGCATCGCGCGCATCGAGAAAAACGAGAAATACATCCTCAGAGGAAAGGGCTTAACAGATTGTGTTTGCGGTTTAACGAAGAAAAAACCGGGCTGCGATGGTTCGCATCGTGCCATTGAAAATTTCAAGCGATGACGTAAAGAAGTCATAGAAAAGGCGTTTGTTTACACCATTTTAAACCCCAATTTTGGCCCATGAATTTTGGAGAACAATTAAAGGAAATCCGTACCTCGAAGGGCTTAACGCAAAACGAGCTATCCGAAAAAAGCGGGATTGCCCTGCGAACCGTGCAACGTATGGAACGCAATGAAGGGAAGCCCAGCTTGTATTCGATGAATGCGATCGGTGAAGTACTGGGTGTGAATTTGACTATGTTGTATGCTCCAGATGACGAAACCGAAAAACGAAATATTATGGAAAGTACAGACCAACAATTATGGCAGCTTGCTAAACGCCGCGCCAAATTTAAAAGAAGCTTAAGTGCTTACTCCCTTGTCATTCCTTTTTTGTGGGTAATTTGGTATTTGACCATGCCAGAAGATATCCGTTTTGATCACATTCCATGGCCTATTTGGCCGATGTTAGGCTGGGGCCTTGGATTGGGCATACAATATGTAAACGCCTACGTGATCGAAGTGGGGTCGCTGGAGCAACGGGAGTATGATAAGTTGAAGGCGAAGCAATAAAACTTAGTTCGTTTTTTTAAATCGCCAAATCGCCAATAGATTTATTCCTATTCCATAAATTATCATTTTTGCGATAAAGGGATAAATTTCTTTTAGACCACTCCCCTTGAGCAAAATCAGGCGATTTACCTCTACGAAATACTTTAATGGATTTAGTTGATTGATATATTGAGCCCAATCCGGCATGGTTTCTACGGGTGTAAATAAACCACACATGAGGATAAAGAGTATGATAAAAAAGAAAGAGGTAAATAGGGCCTGTTGCTGAGTTTCAACTGCCGTTGAGATAAACAATCCAATTCCAAGCGGGACAAAAAGGAATATAGCTAAGAATAACTCGAGTAATCCTAAGCTTCCTACCATGGGAATGTTAAAGAAGATTTTCCCCAAAGTCATGCCAGCCCAAAAGATAAAATGACCAATGACCCAAAATGGGATTAACTTCCCAAGAATAAATTCATGTTTCTTTAAAGGCGTAACATTAAGTTGTTCTATCGTACCAATCTCTCTTTCCCGGACAACATTTAGTGCACAGATGAGAATGATAATTAAGGTCATTACTTCTGCGACGATGCCTGGAAGCATGATCGTTTTATAGTTCAACGTAGGGTTATACCAGTAATTAGTGATTGGGATAATTTTGGGGCTTGCCAGTAAAGTTGAGTTACCCCTCTTTTCATTCAAAAAGTCTTGTGTTATTGCGCTAGCGTAATTTTGAACGATACCAGCCTTGGCATTATTTAAGGCATTTATTTGAAATTGAATAGCCGGATTATTGGAGGAATGAAGCGCTTTTTCAAAGTCTTTCGGGATGACAAGTACAAGATCTACCTCATCCTTCATCAATAATTCATCCGCTTTTTTTTGATTCGAAATCAATGCTTTTTCTTGGAAGAATTTTGCTCCTGTAAATTTATGAATTAACTGTTGGGCACTTGTGCTTTGGTCTAAATCCCAAATACCAAGTCGCAAATTTTTAATTTCATAGTTCGCAGCAAAAGTTAGCAAAATGACTTGAATTACTGGCAATACAGTCATGAAGGGCAATAATTGCCGATTCCTAAAGATTTGTAAAAATTCCTTTCTAACTAGAATGAAGATATTGCGCATATTAGTTATTACGTTTCAAACTCTGAATACTAACAAAAAGGAAGAGACTAGTCATCCCAATTAAAATAATAAAAGGTTGCCAAATAACTGTAATGCCAGCCCCTTTGATCATGATACTTTTTATGAGTACAATAAAGTGTGTAGCGGGTATAATGTTGGAAATAACTTGCAATGGCAAGGGTAGGCTTTCAATGGGGAAAATAAATCCCGATAGTAGCATCGTAGGCATCATTAGGGTAACTAAACTTGCAAACATCGCAGCTTGCTGGGTTTCTACACGTGTAGAAATTAATATGCCTAGCGATAATGAAGCGACAGTATAAACGAAGCAAGCCAATATAAGTAATGAAATAGACCCCGTCATGGGTAAACCGAAAATGAAAATTCCCAGTAGAATGATGACAAAACTATTCAATAGGGAGAGAATCAAATAGGGAATTACCTTTCCTATAATAATCATGTAGGGGCTAATAGGCGAGATAGATAACAATTCTAACGTCCCCATTTCTTTTTCTCGCGCAAGGGTAACTGAGGTAAGGAGAGCTGAAATAATTAGCAGAATTAAAGCGATAACTCCGGGAATGAATAAATAGACTGATAGAAGTCGTTGGTTAAAAATCATTCGCGTGCTTATTTGGATTCCTCCATTTATTTCGCGGGCGTTCTCGGCATTAAATTCATTTATTATCCCCGACAAATAACTTGTTGTGTTAATGGCTGTATTGATGTCACTTGCATCAGCGATTAATTGGATCTGCGCTTTTTTTGAATGGTATAATTCTTTTTGAAAATGAGCGGGGAAGTAAAGCACGAGTTTGATTTTGCCTAATTTAAATGCGCTGGGGATGTCTTGTGGTTTTTCCAAGGATTTTTCTACAACAAAATACCCCGAACCAATGATACGATTTATAAGTTTTTCAGAAGTTTGATCTTTTGATTGATTGAGAACGCCAATGGGAATGTTTTTATAATCGTTATTCAGCGCATAGCCGAAAATGATGACTAATGCGACAGGTAGAGCAAACAGGATCATCATCGTCCGCGTGTCGCGAAAGATATGATAAAACTCTTTTTGTACGAAGGCATAAAATTTCTTCATCGATTGTATTATTTGTTTGCCGTTCCGCGGGCAAGAAGTTGAAAAACGGCATCCATACTATCCACATCAAATGATTTTTTTAGTTCGCTTGGTGTTCCTAATGCTTTAATAAGTCCATCGACCATAATGGAAACGCGGTCACAATATTCGGCTTCATCCATGTAGTGTGTTGTTATAAAAATAGTCACCCCATCATTTGCCGCTTCATAAATTAAGTCCCAAAATTGGCGACGTGTGATGGGGTCGACTCCTCCTGTGGGTTCATCCAAGAAAACCACTTTGGGCTTGTGGATAAGTGCTAAAGCGAAAGCTAATTTCTGTTTCCATCCCAATGGAATGGTTTTCACTAATTTGTTCTTGACAGATGCTAACTGAAACTTGTCAACGATGCCCTTAGATCGATCCTTAATTTCTTGTCGGCTTAATCCATATATCCCACCATAGAATTCAATATTTTCTTGGATGGTCAAATCCTCATAAAGGGAGAATTTTTGGCTCATGTACCCAATATTTTTTTTGACAAGTTCTGCTTGTGTGGCTACATCAAAGCCAGCGACAAATGCTTGTCCGGATGAAGGAGTTAAAAGGCCACTTAGCATACGCATGGCTGTGGTTTTTCCAGCGCCATTCGCTCCAAGGAACCCAAATATTTCGCCTTTATTTACTTCGAAGCTGATGGCATTCGTAGCAATAAACTCTCCAAACTTTTTCGATAATTTTTCTACTTTAACAACGGGTTCCATGTTCCATCAAGTATATAAAGGTGTCTTCGATCGTAGGAGAAATAACCGTAATTTCACTGGCTGAAATTGAACCAGTTCTCAAATAGTTATTCAATGCTTTTGCTTGAATTGTGTTGTCTTCAAAGGCGACATGTAAGTATTCGCCAAAAGCATAGCAATAGCTTACCTTTTCCCATGCTCTTAGCCATTCTATTAATGCATATTTCTGCTGACTTTTAATCGCAAAGAGTTGCCAAGGAAATTGATCAGTTATGTTTTTGGGCGAATCAATAGACAAGATTTTTCCTCCTTGTAGAAACGCGATACGGTCACAAAGATTTGCCTCGTCCATATAGGGTGTTGATACTAAAATGGTGATTCCTTGTGATTTAATTTCGCGCAGCATTTGCCAAAATTCTTTTCTGGAAACAGCATCTACACCCGTTGTGGGCTCATCAAGCAAAAGAATTTTAGGCCGATGAATAAGTGCACAGCATAAGGCTAGTTTTTGTTTCATCCCTCCAGAAAGTGCTCCTGCTTTTCGATCTTTAAACGGCTTAAGTTGGTCATATATAGATTCGATTAAGCTATAATTTTCTGTGATTGTCGTATCAAATGCTCGGGCAAAAAAGGATAGATTCTCTTCCACGCTTAGATCTGGATATAATGAAAATCGCCCAGGCATATATCCTACAATTTCCCGAATTGACTTTTTTGCTTGGCGGGTATCCATTTCCAAGATGCTAGCTTTACCATCGTCTGCGCCGATAATTGTGACTAAAATCTTAATTAAGGTCGTTTTCCCGGCTCCGTCAGGTCCAATTAAACCAAATAATTCACCCTCTTCCACATGAAGACTGACTTGATCCAAAGCAAGAACCTCATCATATCGCTTCGTGAGCGATTCAATATGTATAGCGTACTTTTCCAATAGGTTTTAGTTTAAAACGACTTCTGCAGGCATCCCCATTTTTATTCCTCCATCGTTTAAAACCTTAATTTTAACGGCGTAGACAAAATTCACTCGATCTTGTTTCGTTTGAATAATTTTTGGGGTGAATTCTGACTTTGGGCTAATCCAAATAATCTTTCCCGAATAATTTTTATATTCACCATCCGCTGCATCTATCCGAACCTTGACAAGTTGATTCAATTTAATTTTACTTAGTTGGTCGCCAGAAAAATAAGCACGTAAAATCAAATTTGATAAATCTGCGATTTTATAAAGCGGTTTTCCATAGGAGACTAGTTCATTTACTTCCACAAATTTGGCTGTTACTGTTCCTTGGATAGGATTTAAGACTTTGGCTTGATTCAATTGAATTTGAATTTGGTTGACTTGTTCTTTCAACCCATTTGCTTCATTATTGATTGTTTGAGTTTGACTTTTTAACGCAATTTCTTGCGCTTTGAGCTGGCTGTTTTGTGTTAAGATTTGCTTGTCTATTTGCGTGATTTGGGCTTGGATATCATCCACTTGCTTGACCGTTGCTGCACCATTTGCCTGTAAATTTGTTATTCGATTTAATTCGTATAAGTAGGTTTTTCGCTGACTCTCGGTACTAGCTATTTGATTTTCTAATACGGTTAATTGAGCCCTTATAGCCGGGGCTTTACTTTTGACGGTGCGAATATTTGCTTCAATAATGGTTTTTTGTTGGGCTAATATGGCTGGGTCAATCTCTGCTACGCGTGTTCCCGCTTGAATGATATCTCCTTCAGAAATTAGGAATGATTTAATTTTTCCATTCGCTTCTGCGGAAACGATCGTTTCTGTGGCTTCAAAATTGCCATAAGCATCTGCTTCTTTTTGTTGGGTACAGGCAAAAAGAATTGCACATAGTAAAAAGGATAAGTAGGTAGTCGATTTCATGGTTATGTATTATAAATTTGAAATTGGGCCAAATAATAAAATAGCATCTTGAAGGAAGGCTAGTTTTTGAATTGTGTGTAATAGGTAAGCCTGTTTAACTAATTTTTCAGCATTTTTTTCTGATACGAATTGAGTCGCAGTTATTGTCCCCATGTCTAATTCGGATGCTGCGGATTTACTAATTCGTTCTCGAAGCGTAATCATCCCGCGATCCTGTTGAATTAGTGTTTCAAAGCGTTTGACTTCCTCTGACATTTTAGTGTGTTGCATGGATATTTGGCGCTCCAAATCAATCTTCTGTTGATTAATTAATTCCTTTTGTAGTTTTTCACTTTTTTGGTTTATGTTTTTCGTGTAAAAGGATGAAATATCCCAATTCAAGCGTATACCTAGTAAATAATACGATTGGAATTCGTTTTTCAACATATTCAATGCCGGGTTACCGTATCCTCCTTGCCCAAAAACAATGGCTTTAGGACGAAGTTTTGATTGATTTAGTTCTTGGTTGGCGGAGACTATGCTTTGTTGATTTTGAAGAACTTTCATTTCAAATGTGTCAAACGTAAGTGGTGAAATTGATTGGATATCCTGGGGGATTTGAAATGTCGTTTGCTTGTTCAGATTCAGCCCAGTCAATAAGTTTAGCATGTCAACAGCAATATTTTTAGCAGCACTTATATCTGTGATTTGTTGTTCGATTTTTAGTAATTCTACATCTAGAATATCGAGTTGATTTTTTGTACGTGCACCAAATCGAAGCCCCGACTCCAAGGCTGTTTTTCTAGCGATGATTTCTTCTTTTGCAGTTTCCCAAATGAGGTGATTTTCTTGTGCTAATAATGCGCTGAAAAACATTTTTTGCGTTTCAAGCAAGAGGTTTCGATTCGCTAGTTGTATTCGGGTTTGCGCATTATTGAAGCTAATTTCTTGGAGCATGTTTCGGATTTTACTTGCACCTCCATCATAGATTAGCTGATTTACATCCACAAAAGTTTTGTATTGATCTTTATTAATAGGCGTCATTCGAAGATTTGGAATATCAATTCCTAATCCAGTAACATCTGATTGGTAGGTTGTTTGTCCGTTGAATGCTATTTGAGGTAACCATCCCGTTTGAATGATCTGTGCGTTTAGACGAGCAAGCTCTTGTTCAATTTCTTTCTGTTTAGTGCTTGTGGCTGATTTTTGGGCTGCTTCTAAACAAATAGCAAGCGTCATATTTTGACCTAATAGGGGTTTTCCAAGTAGTAGAATGGCCCAAAGTATGCAAATAATTATTTTCATTTTTTTTGACTTTTGCGTCTGACACTTATGTCAGAATTAAGGTAAATTTTTTTAGGGTTGTAGGCTTCTAATGATTAGGCGGGTAACTTCTGTTTTCCGCATTTCTAATAATTGTTTAAATTCTTTTTCATTTTTCTGTGCCACAAGCATGATCATTGGTTTGGCTAATACAGGGAATGCACAAAGAGAAATGATATGCATAAATAATTGAATGGGTTCAATAGGAGTTATTCTACCCGCTTTAATTTCCGTTTCCACTTGTAAGAGAAATGGTTCAATGGTAGGTTTATCACCATCCAATAAATTTTCAACAAATTTTATCCCCAGGCTATTCAATTCGTTGATTATGAATAGAGGCATAAATGGGTTTTTCAATCCTAATTCAATGTAGTTATTAACGAAAGAGGCTATTTTTTCCTCAAAAGGGAGGTCGCTATTTAAAATTTTTAACATCTGCGGTAGTGCCTGCCGCATTAATGTTTTAGCTATTTGATGATAAAGTAGTTTTTTAGATCTAAAATAATAGTTTAATACAGTACGCTTAATGCCCGCCCGTTCGGCAATTTCTTGCATCGTAGCGTTTTCAAAGCCTTTTTCTACAAAGACCTGAAAGGCGGATACTAAGATTTCTTCTTCTGGGCTTTCCATGCTGACGATAATGTTTGACGCAAATGTCAGAAAACAAATTGATTTTGCAAAGTACTATTTTGTTGTGATATCAATAATCATCCTATCGTGTGATCTTATTAAACTTGTTATCCAGAAAGTCCTTATTTTCGTAAATAAATAAACACCCGAGTATTATTTTCATTATGTCGTTCGAAGATGGTAATCATGCATCAACTTATTCATTGTTGCTGTTAGAGGATCAAACATTAATCAGGTTTTGAATGATGCTTCGAAGGGAAATGTATTAGGGACTCTCAATGAGAAGAGTCTTGGGAGATGAAGGCGAAAAGGAAATAGCCATTCATCTGCGTTTTCCACCGCTGATTAAATGCTTGATTCAAATTTCGAGTGATTCCGTAAATTTCAATTCGTATGAAAAATCTCATCACCGTAAACCTTTCGAATCCGGAAAAATTGGAGCAATTATACCGGTCGAACCCCGCCCGTTTTACGGAGGCATTTCTAGCGATATATCCGGAAATTAAATCGGACTTGTCGGCCCAAATTTGGCATGAGCGATTGCGGGATTTTAGCGAAGAAATCACCTGGGGCCTTGCAAAAGATTGGCTGTTTGTCGCTTGTATCGCATTATTGGCTGCCTTTTTTATGCAGGTGCCATCCATGTTTCCAGTGGTAAAAGATATCTATTTTGCTCGTAATACAGCATTTATTTTCATGTCGGGCATCGCCACATTTTTTGCTTGGAAGCAAGGCTTACATGTGCGCCAACTCATTTTTCCTGCCTTGATTTTCTTCGCATCTTTACTTTATGTAAATGTGTTACCTGTAAATTCGGGTAGCAATACGCTGTTTTTAGTGTTCATTCATTTACCTATTTTAATTTGGCTGATAGTAGGGCATGTCTTTAGCGGGGCAGATATTTCGATAAGTGAAAAACGGATAGATTTTCTGCGTTTTCATGGAGATTTGCTAGTTATGGGAGCCGTCATTATGTTAGCCGGAGGTCTTTTTTCTGCGCTGACAATCGGGCTATTTACGTTGATTGATTTGCATATTGAGCATTTTTATTCGCAGTATGTTATTGTTTCAGCCTTGCCTGCTGTGCCTTTGTTGGCAACTTTATTGGTCCAACAAAATCCGACACTTGTTAGCAAAATTTCCCCGGTGATTGCGCGGATTTTTACGCCTTTGGTGACGCTAATGTTATTTATTTTCCTAGTAGCGTTTATTTGCTCGGGGAAGGATCCGTATAATGACCGTGAGTTTTTGTTGGTTTTCAATGGGATTTTAATCGGTGTGATGGCTTTGCTACTGTTTTCAGTGAGTGAGTCAACGAAGGACGCTGCCTCACGTTTCCAAAGGATTTCACTTATTGTTTTAGCCTTTTTAGCGATTATTAATAATGGCATCGCTTTGTCGGCCATCGCCTTTCGTTTGATTGAGATGGGGATAACGCCTAACCGACTGGCGGTATTGGGAAGCAATGTATTGGTATTATTGAATTTGATTTTCGTTACGCGCCAATTGCTTGGCTTATTGAATGGGCAAAAAACGCTTGCGGATGTGGAGGCTAGTATGACACGCTTTTTGCCTTATTATGCCCTGTGGGCGGCCATTGTGAGCTTTGTTTTTCCGCTGGTATTTTCTTTCCAATAAGTTGATATAGATTATCAGTTTTAGCCAATCGTTTGCGCTCGCACCCCCGTACCTTTGGCAATCCTCCAAGGTTTGCCAAAGGTAAACGGCTTATTCAGGATAGGATTCTTCTTCGTTTCTGCGTAAACTTACATCAATCTAAACCTAGCATGAAAAAAATACTCGCCCTGGCGCTCATCGCCAGCTCGCTTTCGGCACAAGTGCCAGCGGGCAAAAAAGCCATCAGTTCCTTGTACATCTACGATTTGGCAAGCGGAAAATCTGAGAAAATCTTAGAAGAAAAAAGGCATTTTGAGGCGCCCAACTGGTCCCGCGACGGGAAATTCTTATTGATCAATGCCTACGGAAAACTCGAAAAAATCAGCCCTAAGGGTGAGAAATTAGGGGTGCTGAAAACGGGGGAGGTGCAGAAGGCCAACAATGATCATGGCTATAGTTTTGACGGAAAGACTTTATTTATTTCCAGCGCAAAAGCGGAAATCAAAGAGCATACTTCGTTCATTTACAAGGTTGCCTCGGATGGCGGAACGCCGATCCAATTAACTCCATTGACTCCATCGTATTGGCATGGGATTTCTCCCGACGGGAAAACCATGGTGTATTGCGCCGCGCGCAATGGGAATTATGACGTGTATGCCATGTCGACAAACGGCGGAGAGGAAATTCGCCTTACGAGCACGGATGGACTGATGATGGGCCTGAATATTCGCCCGACGGAAAATACATTTACATCAATTCCTATCGCACAGGGATGATGCAAATTTGGCGGATGAAACCAGATGGCTCTGAGCCCGAGCAGATGACCTTTGATCATTACTCCAACTGGTTTGCCCACATTGCGCCAAACAACCAAGTGGCTACGATAATTACCTACATGGAAGATCAGGTGCAGGCGCACCCTTTTGGCCGACAAATCAAATTGCGTTTATTGGATTTAAAAACGAAGCAAATAAAAGATTTGACGGAGGCGTTTTTTGGCGGCCAGGGTACGATAAATGTACCTTCTTGGAGTCCGGATGGGAAAAAGTTCGCGTATGTGCGATACGCATTAGAAGATTTGTAAATTAGTGCTTGAAAAAATAACCTATGATGAAAAATAACAGTTCCGCATCGCGCAGACGTTTTCTGCAGCAAATAGGTGCAACGAGTATGGTCGCAGCAGCGGCACCACTACAATCATTCGCTGCTCAGCAAAAAGCCGAAGAGCGTATTTTGCGTTACGAAAAACCGATTTCCGTTGGTGATAAAATCCGCTTAGGTGTGATTGGTTTTGGGGTACAAGGGCACTTCGATTTAGCTTCTGCCTTAAAAGTTCCCGGTGTAGAATTAGCTGGAATTTGTGATTTATACACGGGTCGTATTGAAAATGCCAAAGAGCTTTATGGCAAAGATTTGTACACGACACGTAATTACAAAGAATTGCTAGATCGTCCTGATATTGATGCGGTCATCATCGCCACGCATGACGTTTGGCATGCACGCATCACGATCGACGCGCTCGCAAAAGGCAAGCACGTGTATTGCGAAAAACCAATGGTCTACAAAATCGACGAAGGACATCGCGTGATTCAAGCGCAAAAAAAATACAACAAGGTTTTACAAGTCGGTTCTCAGCGCGTGAGTAGCATTGGTTTGGCGAAGGCTAAGGAGATGTTGGCCAACGGCGAAATCGGGAAACTGAACATGGTGAATGCCGTGTACGATCGCCAAAGTTCGATCGGGGCATGGGAGTATACCATTCCGAAGGATGCGGATGCGTCAACGTGTGATTGGAATCGCTTCATCGAGGCTACCGCCAAAATGGAATTTGATGCGAAAAAATTCTTCTGGTGGCGTGCTTTCAAAGAAGTGGGAACGGGAGTTGCTGGTGATTTATTCATTCACTTGTTGAGCGGTACACACTTTATGACCAACTCAAATGGCCCCGAAACGATTTTCTCTACGGGACAATTCAGCCATTGGAAAGACGGTCGGAACCTGCCTGATGTGATGTCGGGCGTTATGCAATATGCCGACACGCCCGAGCATCCAGCATTCCAATTAACCTTGCAGGTAAACTTTGTCAGCGGAACGGGTGGACAGGAAGTGATTCGTTTGATCGGTTCGGAAGGGGTGATGGATGTGAAG
>Ga0228702_1000599_pt1 | contig 26625 bp, 29 predicted proteins | sample McNCre217_Aug_MG_2_FD_178018 | JGI IMG/M metagenome (GOLD analysis project Ga0228702, IMG submission 178018) | Freshwater microbial communities from McNutts Creek, Athens, Georgia, United States - 20-17_Aug_MG | ecosystem: Environmental > Aquatic > Freshwater > Creek | place: USA: Georgia...
GCACGTTTCAGGGGCTTTGGGCCACCTGCGTGCAGCACGAAATCGACCATTTGGACGGCAAGCTGTTCATCGACTATCTTGGCCCGCTGAAGCGGCAGATGATCACTCGCAAGATGGAAAAGCTGAAACGTGAACGGGCGCGCAGCTGATGGCGGTGCTGCCGATTCTGCGTTGGCCGGATAAACGGTTAACGACTGTTTGTTCGGCAAACATTGCGGACGTGGCGGCTTTGGCGGCGGATATGTTGGACACCATGTATGCGGCCCAAGGCCGTGGCCTTGCGGCGCCGCAAATTGGCAGTCTTACGCGGCTGTTTGTAATGGACGCGACGTGGAAAGCTGGCACGCCTGCGCCGCAGGTGTTTGTGAACCCGGAAATTCTGTGGCGGTCTGCTGAAACTGCCGTCGGTCCCGAAGGCTGTCTGTCATTGCCCGAGATTACGCTGGATATTTCGCGGGCAACATCGGTGAAACTGCGCTGGCAAGATGTGCAAATGGCGGTTCATGAACAGACGTTCACAGGCTTTGCCGCGATTTGCATTCAGCATGAATACGATCATTTGAACGGTGTGCTGACGTTGGATCACCTTGATCCGGCCGCGCGTACCACTGCCGAAAAGGCCCTGCTATGACTGTGCGTCTTTGCCTGCCCTACCCGCATCCGTGCCTTAAATCGCCGGCTGCATCGGTTGATGGCATTACGGATGAGGTCCGGTCGATCTGGGCCGATATGGTTGACACGATGGACGCGATGCCGGGCTATGGCCTTGCGGCGGTGCAGATCGGCGTGCCTCTGCGGTTGGCCGTGGTGGATTGTTCCGACGAACGCGGGCAGGCGATTTTGATGGCCAACCCCGAAGTTCTGCATGCCTCGGGGCAGTTTCGCGAACACGAAGAAGCGTCACCAAACCTGCCGGGGGTTTCGGCGGTGGTGCGGCGGCCGCGCGCGGTCACGGTGCGGTTTATGAATGCCGCTGGCGCGATTGAAGAGCGCGATTTTGTGAACCTGTGGGCGACCTCTGTTCAGCATCAGATCGACCATCTGGCGGGCAAGATGTATTTTGACAACCTGTCGGCGTTGAAGCGGAAAATGCTGCTGTCGAAGGCCGAAAAACTGCGGAAGCGGCAATGAAAATCATCTTCATGGGTACGCCGGACTTCTCGGTTCCGGTGCTGGACGCCTTGGTGCAACACCATGAAGTTATTGCAGTATATTGCCAACCACCCCGCCCGGCTGGTCGTGGTAAGGCAAGCCGGCCCAGCCCGGTGCAGGCGCGCGCCGAAGCCTTGGGGCTGCCGGTGCGCCACCCGATTTCGCTGCGCAGCATTGACGCGCAGCAAGAGTTTGCAGCGCTTGGCGCCGACATTGCGGTGGTTGTCGCCTACGGTCTGATTTTGCCGCAGACCGTGCTGGATGCGCCACGGCTTGGCTGCTTGAATATCCACGCCTCGCTGTTGCCACGGTGGCGCGGCGCGGCGCCGATTCATCGGGCTATTATGGCGGGCGATGCCGAAACCGGCGTCTGCATCATGCAGATGGAGGCTGGGCTTGATACCGGGCCGGTTTTGCTGCGCGAGGCGACCAAGATTGGCGTCGAGGAAACCACGGCGGAACTGCATGATCGGCTTTCGGCGATGGGGGCCGCGTTGATTTGCACTGCGCTGGATCGTTTGCCGCTGCCTGCGGTGGCGCAAGGCAGCCTTGGCGTGACCTATGCCGCCAAGATCGACAAGGCCGAAGCGCGGGTTGATTGGACCAAACCGGCGGCAGAGGTTGATCGGTTGATCCGTGGGCTTTCGCCGTTTCCCGGTGCTTGGTGTGATGTGAATGGTGAACGGGTGAAGCTGCTGCGCTCGTGCCTTGCTGAAGGTGCGGGTGCGCCCGGTCGCGTGCTGCGTGGCTTTGTTGTTGCCTGCGGGGATGGGGCCGTCGAAATCACCCTTGCGCAGCGTGAAGGCAAGCGGCCGATGCAGCCGAATGAGATTTTGAACGGCCTGAAATTGCCGGAGATTCTGCCCTAAGGCCAAGAGTTTTTCAGGGGTGCGACAGGCTTTGAAAACCGTGCCGTTCTAAAGGTGAATTAAGGTTCGTATTTGTGGTCCGTCGCAATTTCTTTGTGATCAAACATGCGGCCCTTCATTTCCGCGGCCCCCGTGCCCATATAGAGAGCATCCGCGAAGGAGGCTCGCATGGGGTTGGTGTTATTGTTGATCGTCGGCACTGCGGCGGGATTTCTGGCGACGCGCGCGATGCGGGTGAACGCGGATGTTCCCACCACGGTCGTGATCGGGGTTGCAGGTGCGCTAGTTGGTGGGTTTTTGCTGCGCGCACTTGTTATGGTGACCGGATGGATGGCGGGCTTTGTAGGTGGCATCCTTGGCGCTATCATTTTGATATGGCTTTATAAAACCTATATCGAAAACGCATCACGTTAATCGTTTTAACGCTTCGCCCAGCCGAAAGCCCTTGCCGCCGGCCGCATCCCACAGCAGCCGACCTTGCCAGGTTGCAAACAGAACGGCAGCGGATTCCTGGGCCTTCGCGCCATCACCCAGTCGGGCCGTAAGCGCCTGTTCGACCAAGTGGCGCCACGCTTTTGCGCGCGCCGCCAAGGTTTCGTCGGGCAAACTGGCGATCAGAACCGTGGGAATGTCGATCGGGCCAGACAGGGCCTTCAGCAGTCCTTGCGCGCCCTTGCCGTTGGTTTGCATGTTGCTGGCGGTTTGGGCCGATGCGTCGAGCCGATCCCACGCAGAGCGCAGTGCCATCGCGATCATCGCGGGGCAACTGCCGTAACGCTGCACCAATGTCGGCGGCGCAAGGCCGGTGGCGGCCGAGACGGCGGCAAAAGTTACCGACTTTTCGCCAGTTTTCAGCAGATCCAACACCCGATCCAGAACAGCCTCATCCGAGATCAGTTTGCCGCGCGCCATGCCTTCATTCCGAACAAATATAAGGGTTAAGAAACGGTTGCCGAGCTTTTATTCGTCATCACCTTCAAGATCGTCATCGGATTGCGAAATTTTGTCAATTCGCTTTACCCCCGCATGCCGTTTCAGCATCTTGCGCGCCAGCGGCGTCAGGCCGGTTTCCTTGAGAACCTTCATGATGCGGTAATGCACAGTGAAGATTTCGCGATCTTCTGGCAAAGCGCTGCCCCGAAGTTTGCCGCCAAGGATAAAGTGTTGTTCTTCTGGAAGAATATTCCACTGCAAGCCAGACTTCTGGATCGCAAGCGGTAGGCTGATTTGGTCAAGATAGGGCCGCTTTGATGGAACCTCGGGGTGGGCATCAAGGGTTTGGGCAACTTGCATCCAAACCTCTGGGAAGCTTTGTCCATCGGGGGTACGATACTGTTCTGGGAAGGTGAACAAACCCGAACTAAAATACGGAATTCGCCCACGATCGCCTTTTTGCCGCATCAGTTTGATCCGGTCGTCAGGGATTTCCATGCCGCAAATATCGTAAATCAACTGCCAGGAATCGCTATTGCCCCAGATCATTGAAGCCGCAGGCGTTAGTGATACGCAGCCTTCCTTGATGATGTTTTCGACCAGATTTGGGCGCAGACACAGGATATCACTGTCAAAAAACGCCGAAAATTCGGTATCGCGTGGCTCTAGCGTGGCAAGAATTTTGTTGCCGTGCGGGTAGGGCGGATCGAAACGGCCTTCAACTTTGAAACTGCGCAACTCACAGTTCATTTTCGCCAGCACCGCTTTTACATCCGGCGATACCTCGTCCAATTTAATGTCGGGGCAATAGCCAACCAAAGCGACCTGATCGCCGAATTGCTGGCGCAGCGACGCGGCAAGGAAGCAAGCCATGACTTCGTACTCGGGCGGTTCAACAATAAAAAACACAGTCAGTTTCGGGGGCATTGCTCTGCTCTTGTGGCGCTTTGGCAAACTATGCCGGGCCGTTGTGGCGATGTCACCCGTTTAGCCCGCTCATGCTTAAAGGTTGCGGCTCTTGTGTTGCCAAAATGGAAACAGTTGGCAGCCAAGCCACACTTCGCACCTGTTTTGTTCGCGGGCTTGCTGGTCGTTTCCGCTCGGGCCTATGATGGGGTGCCAGATTGCGGCGATTGGCAGGCGGTGTGGCAAGTAAACTGTGACAGGGTGTGGTGTGAGCGCGAAAAAGGGCAAGCAGGCGGAGGCCGTCGTGCGGGTTGAGGGGCGGCCTTTCGGCGCGTCTGACCTGTGGGGCAGCGTCGATTTTGCCTTGAAACGCCACCCAAGCCCGCATGGTCAGGTGACCGCCGTTTCGATGATGAAGGACGAAGGTGCCTATGTCATCGAATGGGTCGCGCATCATTTGGCGATCGGGTTTTCCGATCTGGTTGTCTATACGAACGATTGTTCGGATGGCACCGATGACATGTTGATCCGCTTGGAAGAGCTGGGCCTGTGCCACCACCGTCGCAACGTCATTGCCGAAGGAATCCGGCCGCAACCGTCTGCGCTTGGTTATGCGCAGGACGAGCCTGTGGTGCAGAATTCAGACTGGGTGATGGTGTTTGATGCCGACGAATTCCTGTCGATCAAATATGGTGACGGCACGCTGGATGACCTGATTGCGGCTGCCGTGGCGCAGGGGGCCAATGGCATCGTAGTGACCTGGCGCATCTTTGGGTCTGGCGGTGTGGTGGATTGGTCGCGCGCGCCGGTGTCGGAACAATATCTATGGGCGGCACCGCAAACCTGGAACAAGGGATGGGGTGTGAAGACCCTGTTCAAGTTTAGCGCCGACAAGTGGAAGCTTGGCATTCATCGCCCGAAAATGAAGGCAAAATGGGTTGAAACCGAATTTCCCGATCAGGTGAAATGGCTGAACGGTTCTGGCCGCGAGATGGAGGATTACTTCAAATTTCGTGGCTGGCGGTCGATCACGCGGACGGTCGGCTATGACTGGGTGCAGCTGAATCACTATGCGGTTAAGTCGGTTGACAGCTATGCCATTCGCAAGATGCGCGGCAATGTGAACAATAAGGCGGATAAGTATAATTCCGATTATTGGTCGCTGCAGGATCGCAACGAAGTGCGCGACGAAACCATGCTGCGCTATAGCGAAAAGCGGAACCAGATCATCGCTCAGTTGCTGCAAGACCCGGTGTTGCACAGCCTGCATTACGCCGCGCTGGCGCGAGCCGAGGCCCGGTTGCAAGAGTTGCGGCAGACCGACGCCTATCATCAACTGGTTGCCGATTTGGCGAAGGCTTCGGCGGTGCCAATTTCGCAAATCGTGGCGAAGCCGCCGCAAGCGCGCGACAAGGAAAAGATCGCGGCGTTGATGTCGGATGTTGAAAAGCGGCGCGGCGCGAAGGCGAAATCGGAGCGGCAAGCGGTGCCGAAAGACCCGGTCGAGGCGGTGCCGATGGGGGGCTATGTGATTGGTGAAATTGACCTTTCGCAGGCGACTTCGGCGGAGTGGTTTGCCAATCACACGATGAAACTGCCAGCGGACGGCCGGGTGTTTGCCCCGTATGTGCTGCCGTTGATTGAGGCTGGAAAGTTTGAACGCGGGCTGGCGCGGCGGATGCCGCAGGTGTTGGCAAAGGGGGCGAAGGTTCTGGAAATCGGCGCGGCGGTGGGGTTTCTCGCGGGGCATTGCGCGAATATTCGCCCTGATCTTTGCTTTACGATTCAGGAAGACAATCCGGCGTTTCGGCAAATGCTGCTGCAGATTTGCGCCCAAAGCAATCGGGCGTTTAATGACCGCTTTAGGCTGTCAGATCAAAGCTTTGGTACGGATGTTGTTGTTGCCGCGTTGCAATTGATTGGGGCAGTGCGGCCTGATGCCCTGCTATTGGCGGACCCGCGTTTTATGCCCGAAGTGTTGGAACAATTGCTGCCGGGTTTGGCCGCACCCGCCCCATCGCAAATATTTCTTTACGGACGCTGGTTAGAACGGTTTCATTCGCAACTTGCCAAGGTGGAGTCTTTGCTTGCCGTGTTGGGTTACAGCGCCGATTTTGGTTTTGACCCGAATATCGCCCGGGGATTTCGGCTGGGCGAGGCTGAAGATACAGACGAACCCGGTTAATCCGGGTCAAGGCAGGACAGATTGGCTGTCCTGAGACATTTTTTAGAATAAAGAAACAGAAGAGGCCGTTATTATGTCGCCCCCCATTCGCAGACCCGTCGCCTCGCTTTGGATTGGCGAAAAGCTGCATTATTTGAACCAGCTTTGCCTTTTAAGCCATGTGCAGCAAGGCCATCCGACGACTCTATATTGCACCGATACGGTTTCGAATGTGCCGGATGGGGTGATTGTAAAGCCCGCTACCGATATTATGGCAATTGATATGGATATCGTGCGGCAAACGTCTGAATCATTTTTGTCGAACGTGTTTCGTTATAAGATGATCCAGAAGACTGACGCGGTTTGGATTGATTGTGATGCGTTTTGCCATAAGCCATTTCCGGATGAGATGCAGAATATCTATGCTGGCCACGGTTTTCGTGGCGCCTTGAATTGTGGGGTTGTCTACATTCCGCCGCGTGGTGAGTTGATCGCGCAATTGCTGGATTATTATGATAATCTGCCCGATGCCCCGGCCTGGTTTAACAAGCAGCAACGCAAGCGGATTGAAAAGCAAGACAGCCACCTGCCGCAAGCGGTGCGGATTTATAATGCGGAGCGCACTGCATTTGGCCCGCAGGCTTTTACTTATTTCGCGCAGCAGACGGGTGATTTTGAAAAGGCGCTGACCTCGGATTATTTATATCCGGTGCCGTTTCAATTGAACGACGTTTTTTATGACCCCTATGGTCGCGTTGAAGGTCATTTCACCGATAACACGTTGTCGGTGCATCTTTATACCAACGGCACAAAACCCTATTGGCGCAAAAATCCGCCACTGGCCAATTCTTATGCGGCGCGGATGTGCGCGCAGGCGGGCATCACCCCGGCAGAGGCGTTGGAGGAATGAGCGACGCTGATATTGAGGGCGAAGTAATAGCAAAGAAGCCGAAAAAGGCGCGGGAGCGGGCGTTGCCTTCGACCCCGGAAGAGGTTGAAACGCTTATTCGGCGGCAAAAGCGCAATATGCGCAAAGCATGGGCCGAAGGCTATATGACGGCGATCACTGCGCTGTTGCGGCCCGGTGATCTGGTGCTGGATTGCGGCGCAAATATGGGCGTGGTGACCGAGGTTTTGGCCGCCACGGGTGCTGATGTTATCGCCTATGAGCCTGATCCGTATGCCTTTTCTACGTTGCAAACCAAGTTTGGCAATAGCCCGAATGTTACCTTGGTGAATGCCGCTGTTGGTGTTGGTGCGGGCACCGTGCGATTGATGCGGGCGGATAATTTTGGCGACAATCCGGATGGAGCTTCGGTGAAAAGCACCATTTTGGATGGTGGTCGCCGAATTGATGCGGATAATTCGGTCGAAGTGCCGTTGCTGGATTTTCCGACGCTTGTGCGCGATTTGGTGGCACAGCGGGGCGAAATTGTCTTTGTGAAGATGGATATTGAAGGCGCCGAGTTGGAAATTCTGGAAGTGATGGATCGGGAAGATTTGTTTACGTCTATTCGCGCATTGGTAGCGGAAACCCACGAGCGGAAATTCAAAGAATTGCGTGACCGGTATAAGGCACTGCGCGATACGGTTGCTGAAAAGTATCCGCCGGGTAAGGTCAATCTGGATTGGATTTAGGCGCGCCGACATCTGATATTTGGCTGCGACGAATTTAAGCGTGAGATTAGGAGTTTATGTGGAACAGGCGTGGCAGGACTATGTAGCGCAGCAAGAAATCGTCGTGGCGATGCGGTTTTCCTATTTTGGCAGTTCTGGCTGGAAAAGTGATTTCTCGAAAGACATGGCGCTGCTGTTCGAACCTGCGCGGCTTGCGCTGCGTTTGGTCCTGGCACAGTCTTTGCCGCTGCGGTCGCTTGCGGCGCAGACCGATCAGAATTTTCATTTGATGATTCTATGCAGTGAGGCGATGCCCGTTTGGGCGCATGACAGCCTTGCCGAGATTTGCGCCAAATTGCTGCCGACGGGCAAATATTCAATTGTGCCGCGCAAAGTTGGGGTGGCGCATGCGCATCTGGGGCGGTTTTTGCGGCACCGCTATGGGCAGGGGCGAGTTATTCAGACCATTTTGGACGACGACGATGCGTTTTCGAATGATCTTATCGCGCAAATTCGGGTGGAGCTTGCAGCACTGCCCGCGCCGACCGACGCCGATGATCTTCGGTTTGTGTCTTTTGCGCGAGGCTATGGCCTTGATATGTCGGGGAAAGACAGCGAGGACTATGCACTTTATCACCACCGCTACCCATTTATCAATCTTGGCTTGACGATGGTGTCTGATGCGGGCGGCAAAAATCTGTTTTCAATCCGCCATCGCAAGACGCCGCTGCAAAGTGTGCATACGGTGGTGCGCAATTTGCCGATGTTTGTGCGCAGCGTCCATGAGGTGAATGATTCGCGGGTTGAGGTGACAGAGCGCTGGAAGCCGGTGGCCGATTGGCGCAACGCGCCGGATATTGTGGCGCGGTTTCCGTTTTTGCCGCGGCTGTGACTATTTCGCGGTCTTGAACGGTGCCATGCCCGCGCGCGCCAATTCGTCGGCACGTTCGTTTTCTGCGTGGCCCGCGTGGCCCTTGATCCAGCGCCAGACGACTTTGTGCTTGGCTTGTGCCGCATCCAACCGCTGCCACAGATCGACGTTTTTCACCGGATCTTTGCCCGCCGTGCGCCAACCGTTGCGTTTCCAGCCGTGGATCCATTCGGTCACGCCGTTTTTCACATAGGCGCTGTCGGTCACGATGGTCAGTTCCGAAACCCGCGTCAGGGCTTCCAGCGCAGAGATCGCGGCCAGCAGTTCCATGCGGTTGTTGGTGGTGTGGGCTTCGCCGCCATTCAGGGTGCGTTCTTTAACCACCTGACCGGATTCGCGGGCGATCATCAGCACACCCCAGCCGCCGGGCCCCGGATTGCCAGAGCAAGCACCGTCGGTATAAGCAAACAAATCCGGCATGTTACATTGTTTCCCGCAAGATGCGCGGCACCTTGAATTCGATGTTTTCTTGCGCGGTTTCTACCAGTTCGACTTGGGTCTGATAGCGGGCGCGGAAGGCATCCAGCACCTCGTTCACCAAGACTTCGGGGGCAGAGGCGCCTGCGGTCACGCCGACGGATTTGACGCCGTCCAGCGCGCGCCAGTCGATGTCTGTGGCGCGTTGCACCAGTTGCGCATAGCTGCACCCGGCAGAGCGGCCCACCTCGACCAAGCGTTTCGAATTTGACGAATTCGGCGCGCCGATCACCAGCAGGGCATCAATCTTGCCAGCGATTGCCTTGACCGCCGCCTGACGATTGGTGGTGGCGTAGCAGATGTCTTCTTTATGCGGGCCAACAATGGCGGGAAACCGCGCCTGAAGTGCGGCCACGATACCGGCTGTGTCATCAACCGACAGCGTGGTCTGGGTGATATAGGCCAGCTTTGCCGCGTCGCGCACCACAAGCCCGGCAACATCTTCGGCGGTTTCCACTAACAAAACCTCGCCTTCCGGCAGTTGGCCCATGGTGCCAACGGTTTCGGGGTGCCCGGCGTGGCCGATCATCACCATTTGCAGGCCCGCTTCGGAGTGTCGCTGGGCTTCGTTATGCACCTTGGTCACCAGCGGGCAGGTGGCATCGACGGCAATCATCATGCGCGCTTCGGCGGCGGCGGGCACCGATTTTGGCACGCCATGCGCCGAAAAAATCACCGGCCGGTCGACCGGGCAGTCATCAAGTTCTTCGACAAACACCGCGCCTTTGGCCCGCAGGCCATCGACCACGAATTTGTTATGCACGATTTCGTGGCGGACATAGACCGGCGAGCCCCATTTTTCGATCGCCAGTTCGACGATCTTGATGGCGCGGTCAACGCCAGCGCAAAAGCCGCGCGGGGCGGCAAGGTACAGGGTCAGCGGCGGTTTGGTCATTGGCATACCTTCGTTTGGCACAGACCTAAGCCGCGAAACCTGCGCCGTCCAGATCAGGTGACAAAGTTATGCGGCGGTGCGCAAAGCCTAGGGGGCAGAAATGCAAAAGCCGAGGCGTTTGCCCCGGCTTTCGCAGGAAGGGTGCCGAGGTTACTTGACCTCGACAGCCATATCTTCACGCTCTAGCCGCGGTTCGCGCGGGGGGCGACCGATAACGTCGCGCAGCTCATCCAACTCGATGAAGTTGTCGGCTTGACGGCGCAGTTCATCGGCAATCATCGGCGGCTGGCTGCGGATGGTCGAAACCACCGAAACCCGTACGCCTTGACGTTGCAGGCTTTCCACCAGCGGGCGGAAGTCACCGTCGCCGGAAAAGATCACCACATGGTCAACGCGCGGCGCAAGTTCCATGGCATCGACGGTCAGTTCGATATCCATGTTGCCTTTGACCTTACGGCGGCCCTGGCTGTCGGTATATTCCTTGGCCGGCTTTGTCACCATGGTGAAGCCGTTGTAGTGCAACCAATCCACCAGCGGGCGGATCGGCGAATATTCGTCGTTTTCCAACAAGGCCGTGTAATAGAACGCACGCAGCAGTTTTCCGCGGCGCATGAACTCTTGACGGAGAAGCTTGTAGTCGATGTCGAACCCCAGCGCCTTTGCGGCTGCGTAGAGGTTGGACCCATCAATGAACAGCGCTAGCCGTTCGTCCTTGTAAAACATTATTTTCCCCTCGAAAAATCTGTTCCCCGATCCAGCTTCCGTGAGTGAGCGACATGATGTAAGGCTTTTCGCGGAGAACAATCATGATTAACAGCGCGATAAATGTCCAAGCAAGCCAGTCTATACGAAAGCTTAACGCCTGCAATGCCAACGGAAATGCAAGCCATGGTTGCATTTGGGGCGAACTTACACTTTGGCAATATGGGTCCCGCAGAAGTTATTCTTGCGGCGGTGGCGGAACTTGCGGTGGCGGGCCTGCCTGTGGTGGCCTTGAGCAAGCTTTATAAAACGCCCTGCTTTCCGGCGGGCGCGGGGCCGGATTATGTGAACGCGGCGGCGGTTGTGACGTTGCGTTCGGGGATGACGGCGGCGGATGTTCTGGCCTGTTTGCATCAGGTCGAAGCGAAGTTTGGTCGTCAACGGGACCAGCGTTGGGGAATGCGGACGCTGGATGTTGATCTGTTGGCCATTGGCGATGCCGTGCTGCCCGATCTTGCCACCTATCTGCATTGGCGCGACCTTGATCCGGCGTTGCAGCGGCAAGCGGCACCTGATCAGTTGATCTTGCCCCACCCCCGTATTGCCGACCGCGCCTTTGTTCTGGTGCCTTTGGCTGATGTGGCGCCGGCGTGGCGGCATCCGGTTTCCGGGCTGACGGTGGCGCAAATGTTGGCGGCGATTCCGGCGCAAGACCGGGCCGAGGTTGTGGCAATCGGCGGCTCTGCGGCATCTGATTGATTATGCGCTTGTCAAGGTCGAGCATCGCGCCTAAATAGGCGTCTTCAAAAGCCCCCATCCCTACTGGAGTCTTTCATGGCCCGCGTGACGGTTGAAGATTGCGTTGACAAGGTTCCGAACCGGTTCGAACTGGTTATGCTTGCGGCGCATCGTGCGCGTGAGATTCAGTCTGGCGCTGCGCCGACTGTCGATCGCGACAATGACAAGAACCCGGTCGTCGCCTTGCGCGAAATCGCGGAAGAGACTCAGCTGGCCGATGGCCTGCGTGAGCGGATGATCGAAAGCCACCAGACCCAGATCGAGGTGGATGAACCGGAAGAAGATCAGATGGCATTGCTTATGTCGGGCGAGATTGATCGTCCGATGCAAGACGATATGTCGGAAGAAAAGCTTCTGCGCGCGCTGATGGAAGCGCAAGGCGAGCTTTAAGCCCAGACGGGGCCTTGTGGGGCGGTGATGATTGACGTTGAAGACCTCATCGCCCTTGTTAAGAACTACAACCCGCGTTGCAATGCCGACCTGATCCGTCGGGCCTATGCCTATGGCAATTCGATGCACGACGGGCAGTTTCGCAAATCGGGCGAGGCGTATTTCACCCATCCGGTCGCGGTTGCCGCGATTCTGACCGAACAGCAGCTGGACGATGCAACCATCGTGACCGCGCTGCTGCACGACACCATCGAAGACACCAAATCCACCTACGCCGAAGTTGCAAAGCTGTTCGGCGAAGAGGTGGCGGAACTGGTTGATGGCGTTACCAAGCTGACCAACCTGCAATTGTCGAACACCGAATCGCAGCAGGCGGAAAACTTCCGCAAGCTGTTCATGGCGATGTCGAAAGATCTGCGGGTGATTCTGGTGAAGCTGGCGGACCGTCTGCACAATATGCGGACGATCAAGTCGATGAAGCCGGAAAAGCAGGCGCAGAAGGCCCGCGAAACCATGGAAATCTATGCGCCGCTTGCTGGTCGCATGGGGATGCAGTGGATGCGCGAAGAGCTGGAAGACCTGTCTTTCCGCGTGTTGAACCCCGATGCCCGCAATTCGATCATTCGGCGGTTTCTGACGCTGCAGCGCGAATCCGGCGATGTGGTGCATCAGATCACTGCTGATCTGCGGTCTGAATTGGAAAAGGTGAATATCGAGGCCGACGTTTATGGCCGCGCGAAAAAGCCCTATTCAATCTGGCGCAAGATGCAGGAAAAGGATCTGGCGTTTTCGCGGCTGTCCGACATCTATGGCTTTCGGGTGATCTGCGGGTCGGTTGCCGATTGTTACCGCATTTTGGGGGTGATCCACCAACGCTGGCGCGCGGTGCCGGGGCGGTTCAAGGATTATCTGAGTCAGCCGAAATCGAACGGCTATCGGTCGATCCACACCACGGTTTCGGGCCGCGATGGCAAGCGCGTCGAGGTGCAGATCCGCACCCGCGAAATGCACGAAGTCGCCGAAGCCGGCGTGGCGGCGCATTGGTCTTATCGCGAAGGTGTGCGCGCCAAGAACCCGTTTGCGGTTGATCCAGCCAAGTGGATCTCGTCGATGACCGAACGTCTGGACGAAGGCGACCACGACGAATTTCTTGAGAACGTCAAATTGGAAATGTATTCCGATCAGGTGTTCTGCTTTACCCCCAAGGGCGATGTGGTGCAGCTGCCGCGCGGTGCGACGCCGTTGGATTACGCCTATTCCATCCACACTCGCATCGGCAATTCTTGCGTGTCGGCCAAGGTTGACGGCATCCGCGTGCCGCTGTGGACGCGGTTGAAGAATGGCCAATCGGTTGAAATCATCACCGCCGAGGGGCAGCGGCCGCAGGCGTCGTGGATTGATATTGTGACGACGGGCCGCGCCAAAGCGGCGATCCGCCGGTCTTTGCGCGAAGAAGATCGCGGCCGTTTTGTGCGGCTGGGGCAGGAATTGGCCCGCGCGTCGTTCGAACATGTTGGCAAGAAAGCCACCGACAAGGCGCTGCGCACTGCTGCCAAGATGCTTGGGTTTTCCGACGAAACCGATCTGCTGGCGGCTTTGGGCTCTGCTGAATTGACCGCGCGCAAAGTGGTGGAAACGCTGTATCCCGAACTGTCGATGTCGGCGGCGGACGAGGTGGAAAGCACCCGCGCGGTCGTTGGCTTGACCGATGATCAGACCTTCCGCCGGGCGCCCTGCTGTCAGCCGCTGCCGGGCGAACGCATTGTTGGCATCACCTATCGCGGTCAGGGCGTGATCATTCACGCCATTGATTGCCCGGCGTTGGAAGAATTTGAAGAGCAGCCGAATCGTTGGGTTGACCTGCATTGGCATTCGGGCCGCCACGCGGCGGTGAACACGGTTTCGTTGGATGTCGCAATTTCCAACGATGCAGGCGTTCTGGGCCGGATCTGCACCTTGATTGGCGAGCAGAAAGCCAACATATCCGACCTGCGCTTTACAGAACGCAAACCCGATTTTTACAGACTTATCATTGACGTGGACTTGCGTGATGTCGAACACTTGCACATGGTGATGACCGCGCTAGAGGCCGAAACCGATGTCGCACAAGTGTCGCGTCACCGGGATATGACGAAGAAGCCCTGACCGGATCAGGGGCAGGAAGGACAAGGCCAAAGTGGTCTTCAAACGTCGGGAACCATTGGGCTGGGGCGCTTGGTTGCGCGAAATGGTCTACCCTCGGGGTGGGTTTCGTCGCGCCACGCGCTATGTGATTCACAGGATGAGCCGTTTGCCGGATGAACCGCACCGGATTGCGCGCGGTATCTTTGCCGGGTCTTTGATTGGCTTTCTGCCGCTGCCGGGATTGCAGTTTGTTGCGGCTTGGGCTGCGGCGCGGTTGATGCGCGGCAACGTGCTGGCGGCGCTGCTGGGCACCTTCAACACCAACCCGCTGACCACACCGTTCTTTGCGGTGTTTGCAATGACCTTGGGGCATTGGATCATGGGGGTGCAGGCGCCGCTGTCTGCCGAAGGCATCGCGCAAGCGTTTGGCCATGCGGGTGCAGACCTGTGGCGCAACTTTATGGCGATCTTCAATGATGAGACGATGCATTGGGGCGGCTTGGTGCGGTTTTGGCACGATATTTATGTGCCGTATTTCATCGGGGCGCTGATACCCGGCATTATCTTGTCGTTGGTTGGCTATTACGTCACGATCCCAATCGTTAAGACCTATCAAAAAGCGCGCGACGCGAAGGCGGACGAGCGTAAGGAACGTCGGCGTAAGTTGCGCGCCCATCTGGCCGAGGCCGCCGCGCGGTTGCGGCATCGGGGCGATGTGGCGGAAACCGACGCCGAAGAAAATGACGGACCGGGTGCGCCCTGACGGCGACACCAAGGGGGGTAACATGAAAAAACAACGGCTTGGCGTGAACATTGACCATGTGGCAACCGTGCGCAATGCGCGTGGGTCAGCGTGGCCTGACCCGCTGCGGGCTGCCCTTGTTGCGGAAGCCGCCGGTGCTGATGGTATCACTGCGCATCTGCGCGAAGACCGCCGCCATATTCGCGACTCTGACATGGAGGCGCTGCGGGCTGGCATTGGCATTCCGCTGAATTTCGAATGCGCCGCGACCGACGAAATGGCGGCGATCATTTTGCGGCTAAAACCGCATGCCGTGTGTCTAGTGCCGGAAAAGCGCGAAGAGCGCACCACCGAAGGCGGGCTGGACGTGGCGGGCGACGAAGCGCGCTTGACCGAATTTATCGCGCCGCTGCGTGCGGCGGGGTGTCGTGTCAGCATGTTCATCGGCCATGATGCGCGCCAGATCGAAGCCTCGGCGCGCATTGGGGCGGCGGTGGTTGAGTTGCATACCGGCCATTATTCCGACCTGCACGCCGAAGGGCGTTTGGCCGAAGCAGAGGCCGAGCTTGCGGCGCTGCGCAAAGGGGCAGCTTTGGCGCATTCTTTGGGGCTAGAGGTGCATGCCGGCCACGGTCTGACCTATGACAACGTGGCGCCGGTGGCGGCGATTCCGGAAATTGTCGAACTGAACATCGGCCATTTCCTGATTGGCGAGGCGATTTACATCGGCCTGTGCGCCGCGATTGAAGAAATGCGGCGGCGGATGGATGCCGCGCGTGAGGGGTTGGCGTGAGCGGCGCGAAATGATCCTTGGCATCGGGTCTGACCTTGCCAACATAGACCGGATCGAGGGGACGCTGCAGCGCTTTGGCGCGCGGTTCAAAAACCGCGTGTTTACAGAACTGGAACAGCGCAAGGCCGAAAGCCGACCGCAGGCGATTGCGGCAACCTATGCAAAACGCTGGGCCGCGAAAGAGGCCTGCTCCAAGGCGCTTGGCACTGGCCTTGCGATGGGCATCAGTTGGAAGGACATGGCGGTTTCAAACCTGCGCAGTGGCCAACCCGTGATGCAGGTGACCGGATGGGCGGCGGCGAAGCTGGCCGAAATGACGCCGCCGGGGCATGAGGCGGTTATTCACGTGACTTTGACCGACGATCACCCTTGGGCGCAGGCTTTCGTGGTGATCGAGGCGCGTCCTACCCCTGCGCTAACTTGACTCCCAAGGCCCTCGCGCGCATGTAGCGGCAAACCTCAAGGAACCTGGACATCATGGCGAAAAACGAAGGCGGCATTGTCGAAACGATCAAAACCGTGGTCTACGCGCTTTTGATCGCGGGCGTTTTCCGCACCCTGTTCTTTCAACCGTTCTGGATTCCTTCTGAATCGATGAAAGATACCCTGCTGATCGGGGACTTCGTTTTCGTCAACAAAATGGCCTATGGCTATTCCAAGTATTCCTGTCCGTTCTCGATGTGCCCGTTCTCGGGCCGGATTTTCGCCTCGGCCCCCGAACGCGGCGACGTGGTGGTGTTCCGCCATCCGGTGAACGGGTCCGATATGGTTAAGCGTCTGATCGGCCTGCCGGGCGACAAGATTCAGGTCAAGGAAGGCATCCTTTACATCAACGGTGCTGTGGCACCGCAGGTGCCGGATGGGGTGTTTCAAGAAGTGATGGAGCTGCAAGGCCCGATGAAGAACCGCCCGCGCTGCCAGAATGGCGCGGTTGGAATTGGCGCGATTTGTGAAAAGGCCCGTGCGCGCGAAACGCTGCCGAACGGTGTCGAGCATGACGTGCTGAACATCGAAGACAATGGTGCTGCCGACAACACTGATGTGTTCACCGTGCCGGAAGGCGAATATTTCTTTATGGGCGACAACCGTGACAACAGCCTGGACAGCCGCTTTGACCAGCGCGTTGGCGGCGTGGGCTTTGTTCCGGCAGAATTCCTGATTGGTCGCGCCGACCGGATCATCTTTTCATCCGCAGGCGCATCGATGCTGTATTTCTGGACCTGGCGTATGGATCGTTTCTTTAAGGCGGTGGAGTGAGGCTCTCGGCGGATCTTAAGGCCTTTGAAGGCCAAATCGGGCACAGCTTTCGCAAGCCTGAATTGCTGTTGCGCGCGGTAACGCATGCGTCGATTTCGTCGCCAACGCGGCCCGATAACCAACGGTTGGAATTTTTGGGCGACCGGGTGTTGGGTTTGGTGATGGCCGAAGCGCTGTTGTCGGCAGACACGGCGGCGTCGGAAGGGCAGCTTGCGCCGCGCTTTAACGCCATGGTGCGCAAAGAAGCCTGTGCCGAAGTTGCGCGCGAGGTTGGTCTTGGCGAAGTGCTAAAGCTTGGCCGGTCGGAAATGCTGTCGGGTGGCCGCCGCAAAGAGGCGTTGTTGGGCGATGCGATGGAAGCGGTGATTGCCGCAGTTTATCAAGATGCCGGGTTTGAAGCAGCGCGCGCCTTGGTGCTGCGGCTGTGGGGCAAACGCATTGGCGCGGTAGAACAAGACGCCCGCGATGCGAAAACCGCGTTGCAGGAATGGGCGCAGGCTCGCGCCATGCCGCCGCCGGTGTATAGTGAACAAAGCCGGGAAGGCCCTGACCACCAACCGATGTTTACCGTGCAGGTCCGGTTGGAAAGCGGCGAGGCGGAAAGCGCCCGCGCCGGATCGAAACGCGTGGCCGAACAGGCCGCAGCCCGCGCCCTTTTGGCCCGGATGGAGAATTTAGATGACTGACACCGCCACTCGCGCCGGTTTTGTTGCCCTGATTGGCGAGCCCAATGCGGGTAAGTCTACTTTGCTGAACCGGATGGTTGGGGCGAAAGTTTCAATCGTGACGCATAAGGTGCAGACCACCCGCGCCCGTATCCGCGGCGTGGCGATGGAAGGGCAGGCGCAGATTGTGTTCGTGGACACCCCTGGCCTGTTTCGTCCGCGCCGCAGGTTGGACCGTGCGATGGTCAAGGCAGCCTGGGGCGGTGCGGCGGATGCCGATATCATCGTTTTGCTGATCGAAGCACATCGGGGGCTGACCGATGGCGTTGAAGCGATCATTGACCGGATGAAAGACCAGATCCCGCAGGGCCAGCAGGTGGCGCTGGCGATCAACAAGATCGACCGGGTGAAGGCCGAAGTGCTGTTGGCGCTGGCCGAAAAGATGAACACGGCGTTTCCGTTTGCCAAAACCTTCATGATCTCGGCCGAAAAGGGCTATGGCGTGCAAGATTTGCGCGAATGGCTGGCGGAACAGATTCCGGCTGGCCCTTGGTTCTACCCCGAAGACCAGATCGCCGATCTGCCGATGCGGATGATCGCGGCCGAAATGACCCGTGAGAAGCTGACCCTGCGTCTGCATGAAGAACTGCCGTATCAGCTGACCGTGGAAACCGAAAAGTGGGAAGACAAGCCTGACGGGTCGACGCGGATTGACCAGATTATCTATGTTTCGCGCGATGGCCATAAGGGCATCGTGCTTGGCAACAAGGGCGAAACCATCAAGGGCATCGGCCAATCGGCGCGGGCGGATATTTCGGAATTCCTTGGCCGCACCGTGCATTTGTTCTTGCAGGTGAAAGTGCGCGAAAACTGGCAGGACGAGCCAGAGCGGTATTCGGAAATGGGTCTGGATTTCAAAGACGGCGAGTCGTAAGCGCGCACCATGACGGTGCGTTTGACGGCGGCGTTGTGGGTTTCGGCCTATCTGAACCGGCTACGGCTGGCTGATATTGCGGCCTATGTCACAGCAAAGGGCGACCCCACCGCGGGTGCGGTGGTGGTAAAGGTTGCCACGCTGGATGGCCGCGCCCGGGCGTTTCAGCGCAGCTTTGATCTGATGGCGAACACGCGGGTTTGGGTGGTTTTGGCCGATGGGCCAGAGCCAGAGGTTGACGCCATGCTGACCCGTCAGCGTGGCCGCGACCCTGATCTGTGGGTGATTGAATTGGAAGACCGGCAGGGCCGGACCTTGCTTGATCAAGACGGTCTGGCCGAATAACGCCAGCGGGCGACGGCCCAGATCAGCACGAACACCAGCGAAAACGCCAACACCAGCGCCGCACAGTTTAGCGCAAGATGCGGCCAACCAAGCGTATCGGCGTTCAGGAACGGATAGGGCCAGAACCCGGTTTTCACCCCGCGGATCAGCGCATAAACCAGATATAGCAGCGGCCACAGCAGGGCTTTGGGCAGATCTTGCAGCCGCAGATCTTTGGGCGCGAACGCCAGCCACCACGCAGCATAGCCCAGCGGCATCGCGCTGTGCAGGCCCTGATCGGCCCACCAGCCCAAACCAGTTGGCGCCCAAAGGTCCGACAGCAGGCCGTGGTAAATCAGCCCCACCATGACAATCGACAGCAAAAGGCTTGCCGCCCGCACTGCCGAAATCTGCCAGCGGTTGGTGATGGCCAGCAGATGCGCCGTCAGCAACGCATTGGTCAGAATGGTGAAAAACGCGGCCATCGCCCAGATACGCTGCGCCGCGTCGGGAATATTTGGCAGCGCGTCAAATTGCGCCCGCAGCGAGGCAAGGCCAAGAATGGCAAGGGCAAAGGCGGTAAGACGGGCTTTCATAGCCGTAGTTTGGCGGTTTCGCGCGCGAAGGCAACTGTTCCGCTGCGGCACGGACTTGCAGTGCGTGGCCGCAGCCCTGATAGTTGCGGCATGGAATGGCGGGATCAGGGCGCGGTGTTGTCCATGCGGTTGCATGGCGAAACCTCTGCGATCATCGAGGTGTTTACGGCGGCGCATGGCCGTCATGCTGGCGTGGTGCGCGGGGGCGCGTCGCGGCGGATGGCAGCGACATTGCAACCCGGAACGCAGGTCGAGGTGGTCTGGCGCGCCCGGCTGGATGAACAGATTGGCAGCTATCAGGTAGAACCGCTGCAAAGTCGCGCCGGAGTTATGGCCGACCGGATGGCTTTGGCGGGGCTGAACGCGATTTGCGCCATGCTGCATGTGGCTTTGCCCGAGCGCGAGGCGCATCCGCAGCTGTATCGCGCCAGCATTGGCTTGTTGGATGCGTTGCAGGGGCCGGCTTGGGTACCGGACTATCTGCGCTGGGAAATGCAGTTGCTGGAAGAGCTTGGCTTTGCGCTTGATCTGACGCGCTGCGCGATTAGCGGTAGCCGCGAAGATCTGGCGTTTGTGTCACCCAAGACGGGGCGCGCGGTAAACCGCGATGCGGCGGGCGACTGGGCGGCGCGGTTGTTGCCGCTGCCGCCGGTCTTGCTGGGGCAAGGCCCGGCCAGCCCGGCCGAATTGGCGCAGGGCTTTGCATTGACGGGGCATTTTCTGAACCGGTCGCTGCAACCGATGCTGAACGGCCGCCCCTTGCCCGAAGCGCGGGCACGGCTTTTGGATCTTTTGGCGCGAGAATAGTCGCGATCTGGCGGCTTCTGTCGTGTCCGTCACAGACGGCGTGGCCGCAACGACAGCACGTTGCGGCATGGCTTTACGGTATCAATCCCTTGAACTGAAACATGCGGCAACGCCGCGCTTGCAGCATTTCGCGCTTTTGGCGGGGCTAGAGGCTGCGGTGCGCGGCACGCTGATTTCGACCATTCCGATTGCGGTCTATGACGCCTTCGGGTCGGCGCAAAACCTGTCGACGGTGTATTTCACCGCAGGCGTGATTACGCTGTTCTGGGGGCTGATGGTGCCGCGCCTGACGCAGATCTGGCCGCGCCGCTGGGTCTATTCGGCGGGCTGCATCTTTTACCTGATTGCGATGGCACTGTTTGTTCTGGGCCTGTCTTGGTCGGTGCAGCTGGGCATTCTGATCATGTCGATGGCGACTGTGACCTGCTTTGTCTGCTTCAACGCCTATGTGTTGGACTATGTGCCGCGCAGCGATTTGGGCCGCACCCAAAGCCTGCAAATGGTTTACGCCGCAGCACCTTGGGCAATTGGGCCGATGACCGGGGTGTGGATGCGATCGGTCTGGTCGCCGCTGCCGTTTCTGGTTGCGGGCTGCTTTGCGCTGCTGCTGCTACTGGTGTTTTGGTTGCTGCGTTTGGGCAGTGGCAAGCAGATCACCCGCGCCAAAGGCCCGGCGGTTAACCCGCTTGCCTATCTTGGCCGATTTTTCCGGCAGCCCCGGCTGATTGGCGGTTGGCTGTTTGCGGTGATCCGCAGCTGTGGCTGGTGGGTCTATGTGGTTTATGTGCCAGTGTTTTGCATCGAAAGCGGCTTGGGCGACAAGCTGGGCGGCTTCATGCTGTCGGTGTCGAACGCCACGCTGCTGCTGTCGCCGTTCATGGCGGCTTGGGTGCGGCGGCGGTCGGTGCGGATCGCGCTGCGGCTGGCGTTGCTTTACTGCGCGGTGCTGTTTTGTGCCGCAACGGTGACCGCGCCGGTGCCGTGGCTTGCTGTGGCCTGCCTGTTTCTGGGGTCGTTCGGGCTGGTGATGCTGGATGTGGCGGGGGGGCTGCCGTTCATGATGTCGGTCAAACCGTCAGAGCGCGCAGAAATGGCGGCGGTTTATTCCAGCTTCCGCGATGTGTCAGGGATTGCCACGCCGGGTATGGCGTGGCTGGTGCTGTGGGTGGCGCCGCTGAACTTTATCTTTGCCGCGTCGGGTCTGGCGTTTGGCGCGGCCTTCCTGATTGCCGGACGGCTGCACCCCCGGCTTGGCGTGCTGCGGCCGTCGCGCGGTGGGGCTTAATCCAGCAGACGCCGCGCGATCACCTGCGCCTGAATTTCGGCGGCACCTTCGAAGATGTTCAGAATGCGTGCGTCGCACAAAATTCGGCTGATCTGGTATTCCAAGGCAAAGCCGTTGCCGCCGTGGATTTGCAGAGCGTTGTCGGCGCTGGCCCAAGCCACGCGCGCGCCAAGCAGCTTCGCCATCCCCGCCTCTAGGTCGCAGCGTTTGTCGTGATCTTTCTGCCAAGCGCTGAAATAGGTCAGCTGCCGCGCGATCATGATTTCCACCGCCATCATCGCCAGCTTGCCAGCCACGCGCGGAAATTCGATCAGCGCCTTGCCAAACTGTTTGCGATCTTCGGCGTATTTCATGCCGACCTCTAGCGCCGATTGCGCCACGCCAATCGCCCGCGCTGCCGTTTGAATCCGTGCCGATTCGAAGGTTTGCATCAGTTGCTTGAAACCTTGGCCGGGCACACCGCCCAGCAGGTTATCGGATTTCACCTTGAACCCGTCGAACGCCAGTTCGTATTCCTTCATGCCGCGATAGCCCAGAACTTCGATCTCGCCACCCGTCATGCCGGGGGTGGGGAAGGGGGCATCGTCGGTTCCCGGCGTTTTTTCCGCCAGAAACATCGACAGGCCTTTGTAATCGCTGGTGTCGGGGTCGGTGCGCGCCAGCAGGGTCATCACATGGGTGCGGGCGGCGTGGGTGATCCAGGTTTTGTTGCCGGTGACTTCCCAGCCCTGTTCGGTTTTGACAGCGCGGGTGCGCAGGCTGCCCAGATCTGACCCGGTGTTGGGTTCAGTGAACACGGCGGTCGGCAAAATCTCGCCGCTGGCAAGTTTTGGCAGCCAATGCGCCTTTTGCGCGTCAGTGCCGCCGCACAGGATCAGTTCGGCGGCAATCTCGCTGCGGGTGCCCAGCGATCCGACCCCGATATAGCCGCGCGACAGTTCTTCCGACACCACAACCATCGACGCTTTGCTCAGGCCAAAGCCGCCGAATTCTTCCGGGATCGTCAGGCCGAACACGCCCATTTCCGCCAGCGCTTCGATGATTTCCATTGGAATCAATTCGTCGCGCAGATGCCAGCCATGCGCATGCGGCACCACCTGTTCGTCGGCAAAGCGGCGGAACTGGTCGCGGATCATTTCCAATTCGTCATCCAGACCGCTGGTGCCGAACGTCGCCTTGCCGTGATTGTCGCGCATCAGCGCCACAAGCGCAGTGCGGGCGGCAGCGGTATTGCCTTGGGCCATAAGACGCACCGCCGCCACCCCCGGCGCTTCAGCGGTGACGCGCAAGTCCTGCAGTCGCGCGACTTCCCCCTGAGACATCGGAATCCCGCCGTGGATCTGGCTTAGGTATTCGCCAAAGCCGATCTGCAGGATCAGTGCTTCCATATCGCCGAATTTTCCGTCGGCTTCCAGCCGTTCCGCCCACGCCCGCAATTGCCGCAAGGCTTCGACATAGGTCGCCAACCACGACAGGCAGTGCGCGGCGAACTGATGGTCTTCCAAGGCTGCAGCAGACACTTTGCCCGACATCGTGACCATGCCGCGCAAGGATTCGCGCGCGGTGGTGAAAAGCGCTTCAACTTCGGGCAGCGCCTGTGCGGTCAGGGTCAGCACATCGGTCAGGATCGGGGCTTTTGCGGCGGAGTGGGCGTCAAGGGCCATGAGAGCAACCTTTCGGATTCTGCGGTTGCGAAATAGCTAGCGCCTTCGCAATTGCAGCGCAACATCCTTTCGTATTGTGCGCTGATGCAGACTTAAAATGTCGCAAAGAAATTTCCGTGCGGCGGGGCTGCGCATTGGCTAAGCAGGTTGCGGCACGGAGGGGATGATGGATTTTCTGATGGCGGGCTTGTCCGCGCAGGCGTTTTGGGCGGCGATGGCGATCACCTTGGGCGCGGGCTTTGTCAAAGGCGCGGTGGGCTTTGCGATGCCAATGATCATGATTTCGGCGTTCTCGGGTTTCTTGCCGCCAGAGCTTGCCTTGGCAGGGCTGATTTTGCCGACAGTAGTGTCAAATTTCAGCCAAGCGTTTCGCCAAGGCTTTGTCGCCGCTTGGCAAACCAGCAAAACCTATCACCGTTTTCTGATTGCAACCGTAGCGTTTATTCTGATTTCGGCGCAGTTCGTGCGGGTCATCCCGCAAGAGCTGTTTCTGCTGATGTTGGGGGGCCCGATCACCGGCTTTGCGCTGCTGCAACTTGCGGGGAAAAAACTGGCGCTGCGGTTGGAACATCGCCGCCGTGCCGAATGGATTCTGGGTGCGATTGGCGGTCTTTATGGTGGGGTTTCCGGGGTCTGGGGGCCGACGTTGCTGGTGTATCTGTTGTCGACTGGTGCCGATAAGGCCGAAACGGTGCGGGTGCAGGGCGTGGTGTTTTTGATCGGGGCGCTGGTGCTGATGGGGGCGCATCTGCAGTCGGGGGTGCTGACACCCGGCACGGCGGCCTTTTCGGGCGCTTTGGTGGTTCCGGCGCTATTAGGGCAATATTGTGGCGGAATTGTGCAAGATCGGCTGGATCAGTCTAAATTCCGGCGCTGGACGCAGGTTTTGCTGGTGCTGACCGGGTTGAACCTGATGCGGCGGGCGTTGGGGGTGTAAACGGCTGGCTGTTGGCTGCCATGTCTGGTGAGTAGTGTTGCTACGCAAACGCGCAAACCCTTGGCATAAATAGAAAAAGGCCGGTGGCACCGCTGCGCCACCGGCCTTTTCAATCTATCGTGTCAGGCTTAGCGAATGGCTGCGGCCTTCACGTCGGCGTCGATGAACGGCACATATTGGCCGAAGTTTTCGGCAAACATGCCCACCAGCTTTTTCGCCTGTGCGTCATAGGCGGCCTTGTCGGCCCAAGTGGCGCGCGGGTCGAGCAGGGTCGAATCAACGCCAGCAACGGCGACTGGCACTTCGAAGCCAAAGTTCGGATCCTTGCGGAACTCCACCCCGGCCAATGACCCATCCAACGCGGCAGTCAGCAGGGCCCGCGTTGCCTTGATCGGCATACGCTTGCCGGTGCCGAACGCGCCGCCGGTCCAGCCGGTGTTAACCAACCAGCAAGACGCGCCGTATTTCGCGATCTTTTCCTGCAGCAGCTTGCCGTAAACTTCGGGCCGGCGCGGCATGAACGGTGCGCCAAAGCAGGTTGAAAACGTCGGGGTCGGTTCGGTCACGCCACGTTCAGTGCCCGGCGTTTTCGAAGTGAAGCCCGACAGGAAGTGATACATCGCCTGCGCCGGGGCCAGCCGCGCGATCGGCGGCAGAACGCCGTAGGCGTCGCAGGTCAGCATCACCACATGCTTCGGGTGCCCGCCCAAACCGGTGGCCGAAGCATTGGAGATATAGTCCAGCGGGTAGGCGCAGCGCATGTTCTGCGTCAGGCTGGCATCCTCGAAATCCAGTTCGAAGGTCTCTTCGTCATAGACCATGTTTTCAACGACGGTGCCGAACTTCGAGGTCGTGGCATAGATCTCTGGTTCCGCCTCCGCCGACAGATTGATGGTTTTGGCATAGCAGCCGCCTTCAAAGTTGAAGGTACCGCGGTCGGACCAGCCATGTTCGTCATCGCCAATCAGGATGCGCGACGGATCAGCCGAAAGCGTGGTCTTGCCGGTGCCGGAAAGGCCAAAGAAAATAGCCGTATCAACCGGATTGCCGATGGCATGGTTGGCCGAGCAATGCATCGGCATCACGCCTTTTTCTGGCAGCAGGTAGTTCAGCAGCGTGAACACCGCCTTCTTGTTTTCACCCGCATAAGCGGTGTTGCCGATCAGGATCAGCTTTTTATCAAAGTTCAGCGCGATAACGGTGGTCGTGCGGCAGCCATGGCGCGCAGGGTCTGCCTTGAAGGTCGGGCAGTTGATGATGGTCCATTCCGGTACAAAGCTGTCCAGCTCTGCGCGTTCGGGGCGGCGCAGCATGTGGCGGATGAACAGGCCGTGCCAAGCCAGTTCGGTGACCATGCGCACGTCCAACCGGTGCACCGGGTCGGCACCGCCGAACAGATCCTGCACGAAATAATCACGGCCCTTCATATGCTCTAGCATATCGGCGTGCAGACGGTCGAAAGCGTCCGGCGCCATCGGGGCGTTGTTTTCCCACCAGATCGAATTTTCGACTGACGGCGTGCGCACCACGAACTTGTCTTTCGGCGAACGGCCAGTGAATTGGCCAGTGGTGCAGAGGAAGGCACCGCCCTTGCCAAGACGGCCTTCACCGCGCGAAACGGCGGCTTCGACCAAAGCAGGTTCGATATAGTTGTAATAGACGTGGCCCAGGCCGTTGATGCCTTGATCTTCCAACCGCTGCGATGGGTTCACACGTCCGTTTGTCATCCTGCAAGCTCCCGTTTCCGCCGGCTTAAGGCGGGTCAATTCGAAAATTTAGGCGCCCGGGCCAAGGGGCGCAGCCATGACTTCCCTGCTTTGGGTGTCATGGCCCCGCTATAACATGCAGATATTTCACGGAATAGGACGGTTTGGCACAGTTAGCGCAACCATCTGCGGGTTAGCGCAACCAAAGCGAGGTCTTGCCGAAAACTGCGGCATATTAGTCATTCATTTGGAAATTTCGGGCCTGATAGAGCCCAAGCCTACGGGTGATTCGCACTTAACAGTTGATTCCTTGGCGGGGAGACCTGAGAATAAGGCAAAAATCAGGCAAGCCGAGCAGAATAGGGAAGCCCAAAAAATGGCAAGGATCGCCCTTGTAGACGACGACAGGAATATCCTGACGTCGGTTTCGATGACTCTTGAGGCTGAAGGTTTCGAGGTAGAGACATTTAACGACGGTCAATCCGCACTTGATGCGTTCAACCGCCGCATGCCCGACATGGCGGTGCTGGATATTAAGATGCCGCGCATGGACGGGATGGATTTGCTGCAGCGACTGCGGCAGAAAACCACCATGCCGGTGATCTTTCTGACCTCGAAAGATGACGAGATTGATGAGGTTTTGGGGTTGCGGATGGGGGCAGACGATTACGTCAAGAAGCCATTCAGCCAACGCCTTCTGGTTGAACGTATTCGCGCGTTGCTGCGACGCAATGATGCGATCACCACCGGCGAAGTGGCCGTGACCGAAGAAACCAAGATTATGGAGCGTGGGCATCTGCGCATGGATCCGCTGCGCCATTCGGTGGGGTGGAAGGGTCAGGACGTGTCACTGACCGTGACCGAATTCATGCTGTTACAGGCCTTGGCGCAACGGCCGGGCTTTGTGAAAAGCCGCGATCAGTTGATGGACGTGGCCTATGATGACCAAGTCTATGT
>Ga0228702_1000600_pt1 | contig 26619 bp, 27 predicted proteins | sample McNCre217_Aug_MG_2_FD_178018 | JGI IMG/M metagenome (GOLD analysis project Ga0228702, IMG submission 178018) | Freshwater microbial communities from McNutts Creek, Athens, Georgia, United States - 20-17_Aug_MG | ecosystem: Environmental > Aquatic > Freshwater > Creek | place: USA: Georgia...
AGATCACCGTTTCACGCGCACGTCGTATCCAGCGATTCCTATCGCAGAACACCTACATGGCTACCAAGTTCACCGGTGTTGCAGGTTCGACCGTTCCACTAAAGGACACCATCGAGGGCTTCTCAGCCATCGCTCGCGGTGACTTCGACCAGGTTGGCGAGCAGGCCTTCTTCAACGTCGGTGGAATCGAAGACGTACTACGCGAGTGGGACAAGATCCAGAAGGAATCAGGTAAGTAACAATGGCACTGCACGTTGAGCTAGTAGCCGCCGACCAGGCCGTTTGGACTGGAGAAGCCAAGATGGTGGTCGCTAAGACTGTCGAAGGTGAAATCGGTTTGCTACCAGGCCACGAGCCAATGCTTGCGATCCTAGGTTCTGGCGAAGTTCGAATCACCCTTGAGGGTGGAGAGATCATCAAGGCTTCGGCCGAAGATGGCTTCCTCTCAGTCGAGAAGGACGTAGTGACCGTAGTTGCTCGTCACGCCGCACTGATCTAATCCAGATTCAATAAAGAAACCCCGACCGGTTGGTCGGGGTTTCTTTTTCTTAAGTCCTAGGGCGGGTCTTGCTCGGCACCCACTTGACGTCGCCACCGTGTTTGACATTCGCGTAGCGGGCCAGAACGAAGAGTAGGTCGCTGAGTCGGTTCAAATATTTTGCTGCGGCGATGTTGATTCCACCGTTTCCGTGGCCCTTCTTGGCGGGATCGGTGCCGTAAGCCTCGATTGCGTGCCAGGTTGCACGCTCGGCTCGACGAACTACCGTTCGGGCCAGATGCAGACCGGCGGCAAGCCCCGAGCCGCCAGGGAGGATGAACGAGTCAAGTTTGCCTAGATCTTTGTTGTATCGGTCGATTGCCGTCTCGAGGTCGGTAATCCAGCTCTCTTCGATGCGAATCCCCTCGTACTCGTAGTGCTCGTTCAGTGGGTTCGCTAGATCAGCGCCGAGATCGAATAGGTCGTTCTGAATCTGGACCAGTAGTGCCAAAGTTTCGGCGTCAAACTCGTCCTTGGCAAGTGCCACGGCAACGCCGATTGCCGAGTTGGCTTCATCGACATCAGCGTAGGCTTCGATGCGCGGGTCAGTCTTGCGAATTCTAGAGAAATCACTGAGGCCGGTCATGCCCTCGTCGCCGGTTCGGGTGTAAATCTTTGTCAGTTTGACCATTTCTCAAGTGTATTGCCGCATGTAGCGGACCACAGATGGCGTTCGCTTCCAGCGGCGCGCTTTAGCATTGAAGAATGTTGTTTCTGCTGCCACCCTCCGAGACCAAGTCTTCCGGCGGTGGTGCACTCAGCATCGACCAGGTGGCATTGACCTTCGGTGGTCTGAATAAGGCGCGTGAAGCGGTGTTGGAAGCCCTTGGTGACCGCACGCTCTTGACCGCACCCACCATGCGAGCGCTCGACCGTTACACAGGCACGCTCTACTCTGCGTTGCACGGTCGCGGGTTGAAGGGTAGCCCTACCGCGAACAACTCCCTGACCCCGGATGAACTCAAGCGCGCGAAGTCGACCGTATTGATTCAGTCGGCTTTGTTTGGTTTGATTCCTTCCACCGACCTGATTCCCGAATACAAGGTTTCACCGACTAAAAATCTCAACGGTCTGAACCTAAAGAAGCTATGGTCCGACGCTCATCTGGCCATCTGGCCTCGTCTCACCGGTGGTCTAATAATCGACCTCCGCTCTAAGGCCTACGCCGAACTGGCACCGATTCCGGCTGAGATCGAATACTACACGGCTACCGTCGAGGTTGAATACGAAGACGGTTCGCGTGCGACACTCAACCACTTCAATAAAAAAGCAAAGGGGCAGTTGGTCAGATCGGCTCTGACCGCTAAACAGCCACCGGAAACTCTCGCAGACCTAAAGCGGTGTGCGCGCCGAGCTGGCCTAAAGATTGAAGTTTCGGGCAATCAGCTGGTCATTGTCACACGCGAAGCAACCTAAAAAGCTCGACTAGAGTTCTGCGCGGCGAAAGCAGCTTGGTGCATGATCTTTTACCATGCCAATCGCCTGCATCATTGCATACATCGTGGTCGGGCCGACAAAACCGAAGCCCCTCAATCTAAGCTCTTTGCTCAAGGCGGCTGATTCTGGTGAGGTGGCCAGCCAGCTGAAATTCTCACGTTGACTGAACTCGGGTTGGAAGCTCCAAACCAAATTGCTAATGCTCTCGCCTCTGCCTTGCATTTCGAGGACAATCTTGGCGTTTTGGATTGTGCTCAGAATCTTTGCCCGGTTTCTGATGATGCCGATGTCAAGCATTAGGCGCTCGACGTCGGTCTGAGTCATCGCTGCCACCGTTTCGAGTTCAAAATTCATGAATGCAGAGTGGAACCCTTCGCGACGCTTGAGGATTGAAATCCAGGAAAGGCCAGCCTGGAAACCCTCCAGCGTTATGCGTTCGTAAATCTCGCGATCGCCGCGAACCTCGACACCCCACTCCTTGTCGTGGTAGTCGATGTAAACGGGGTCGTTATTCAGCCACGAGCAGCGCTCTAGGCCATCTTCAAACTGTTTAGTGTGCAAGAGCTATTCCTTGGCCGTTAGACCTTCTAGAGCGAGCAGCCAGCGTTTGGTCGGTAGCCCATCGCCACCGGAATAGCCGGTAATCTTTCCCGAGGCGCCGAGCACTCGGTGACAGCCAATAACTAGGGGAACGGGGTTTGAGCCGACGGCACCGCCAACCGCGCGAACCGCCTTCGGGCGACCAATAGCTTCGGCGATTTCGCCGTAGGTTTTGGTTTCACCAAATGGGATCTGGGCGATCTGCTGCCAAACGGCTCGTTGAAACTCTGTGCCGCTAACTTCGACAGGGAAGTCGAGAGTTTTGCTATTGCCCTTGAAATACTCGGTCAGTTGCTGCTGAGCCAGGTCTAGAACGGATGCCTGACTGGCATCGGCGACCTTTGGGCCGCCCATGGTCAAGAAGACCACCTTATTGTTGCGGGCCTCTAGATAGATGTTGCCGATTGGTGAATCAAAGCAACGGGTTGCTACTTCAGTCATATTCTTCATTCCTAGAGGCTAGGGGAGCAGTTCTCCGATTAAAGCACGAACGCCGACTCTGTTGACAGAATCGGCGTTCGGCAATCCAGTGGATTAGAGCGCGCGCTGCGCTTCGATCAAACAGCCGCGAAGGATTTGCTCGATCTCGTTGAACTCATCCGGGCCGATGGTCAAAGGCGGTGCGAGCTGAACAACAGGGTCGCCGCGGTCGTCAGATCGGCAATAGAGACCCTCTTCGAACATGCGGTGTGACAGAATTCCGCGAAGCAAACGTTCTGATTCTGCGTCGCTAAAGGTTTCCTTGGTGTTCTTGTCCTTCACGAGCTCGATTGCCCAGAAATAACCCTCACCGCGCACGTCACCGACAATGTCGATGTCCTTGAGTTTCTCGAGTGTGCGACGGAACTCGCCCTCGTTTCGACGAACGTTTCCAATCAGGTCTTCTTCGTCAAAGATATCGAGGTTTGCCAGCGCAACTGCTGCAGACACCGGGTGACCGCTGTAGGTGTAACCGTGAGGGAAGATCTCGGTACCGTGCTTGAACGGCTCGAAGAGCTTCTCTGCCATAAGTAGTGCACCAATTGGCGCGTAGGCCGAGGTCATGCCCTTCGCGCAAACAATCATGTCCGGCTGAAAGTCGTACCGGTTTGAAGCAAACATCTCGCCAACGCGACCGAAGGCATCGATGGTTTCATCGGCAACGATGAGCACGTCATACTTGTCGCAAATTTCGCGAACTCGCTTGAAGTAGCTCTTCGGTGCGGTGAAACAACCGCCTGAGTTCTGAACCGGTTCGAGGACGAACATCGCAACGGTGTCTGGGTCTTCGAACTGAATCATCTCTTCGACTCGGTCGGCTGCCCAAAGACCAAACTCTTCTTCGGTAGCGAACTGATCCTGTGCGCGATACCAGTTGGTGTTTGGCACTCGGAAGGTCGATGGAACTAGTGGTTCGAACTGCTTCTTCATCGAAGGGATGCCAGTCATCGACAGCGCTCCGTGTGAGGTGCCGTGATAGGCCACCGAGCGGGTCAAAACCTTGTGCTTCATCGGCTTGCCCTGAATCTTGAAGTATTGCTTGGCAAGCTTCCACGCGGTCTCGTTTGCCTCGCCACCGCCGGTCGTGAAGAAGACTCGTGACATGTTCTTCGGCGCGTATGAAAGCAGGCGCTCAGAGAGCTCGATGCCCGGCTTGTGTGCGTGCGACCAGAGTGGGAAGTAGTCGAGCTCACGCATTTGTTTGTGCGCAGCCTCGGCAAGGCGTTCGCGACCGTGACCGGCGTTTACCGCGAAAAGGCTTGAGATGCCGTCGAAGTATCGCTTTCCGTTCTGATCCCAGAAGTGGTGGCCCTGGGCGCGGGTAATGATCGGTATTTCACCGTGCTTTTCGTAGAAAGGGCTGTGGCGGGTGAACTGCAAGAACATGTTGTCCTTGGCGGCTTGCTGCAGCATTTCAGGGGTTGCTTCTCTTCCGGCCTTGCGGGCGTCGAGTAGCGGGGTGGCGGTTTCTGCGTTCTTTCGATTCCAGATAGCCATTTGATATCACTCTTTACATATGGGTTTGCAGGGGAATCATCTGGTTCCCCAGTTGTAGACCTGCTTTGCGACTTTCAGATACACGAAGGTTTCGGTAGATGTCACTCCGGGCAGTGTCCGGATCTTTGAATTGAGGAGGGCGATGAGATCGTCATCGTTCTCACAAACCACCTCAACCAAAATGTCAAAACTTCCAGCGGTCATAACCACATAGTCAACCTCTGGCATCTCGGCCAGAGATTCAGAGATTGCGCGAGTGTCTCCGCCGCAGCGAACGCCAATCATGGCTTGGCGATAGAAACCTAGCTGCATCGGGTCGGTTACGGCCACGACCTGCATAACGCCAGACTCGGTCAGCTTTTGCACTCGCTGGCGGACGGCGGCTTCGGATAGCCCAACCGCTTTGCCGATTTCTGAGTATGAGCGACGACCGTCAAGCTGAAGTTGTTCGATGATCAACTTTGATACATCGTCCAGCTGACTCGATTTCGTGCGTGCGACCCTAGACATGCTTCGATTTTGTCAGCGAAAAGGGCATTTAGCAAATGAATCCGCAGGTGATTTGCGATTTTGATACTGAAATGAAAGCAAATGGACTTAATTTGCTTCGAAATGCGGATTAGACTCACAATATGAGCACCCACTCGAAGGAGAGCTAAGCGATGTCGGTTCGCAAACTACAAAACTTTGTCAACGGCGAATACGTTGATTCCAAATCTGGCGAAACCAGCGACGTAATCAATCCGGCAACCGGGCAGGTTTATGCAGCCGCTCCGGTTTCTTCAGCCGCCGATGTCGACGCCGCCTACCAGGCGGCAGCCGCAGGATTCGAAGAGTGGAGTAACTTCACCCCGGGTGAACGCCAGCTGGCCCTGTTCCGAATCGCCGATGCCCTTGAAGCGCGCGCCGAGGAGGCCGCGGATGTCGAATCTGAGAACACCGGAAAGCCTCGCAGCACCCTGGTTGAGTATGAAATGGCTCCATCCGTGGACCAGATTCGCTTCTTCGCCGGTGCCGCCCGAAACCTAGAGGGTAAGTCTGCCGGCGAGTACGCGCGCGACCACACATCCTGGATTCGCCGCGAGCCAATCGGCGTTATCGGTCAGGTAACCCCTTGGAACTACCCGCTAAACATGGCCGTCTGGAAGTTCGCTCCGGCCATCGCCGCTGGAAACACCGTGGTAATCAAGCCTTCTGACACCACCCCAGCCTCGACGCTTTTGTTGGCCGAAATCGCAAGCGAGTTTCTGCCTAAGGGTGTCTTCAACGTGGTCGCAGGTACCCGCGATACCGGTCGGGCGATGATTGAAAACTCGATTCCGCAAATGGTTTCAATCACCGGTTCGGTTCGCGCCGGTATGGAGGTTGCCAAGTCGGCTGCCACCGACCTAAAGCGGGTCCACCTTGAGCTGGGCGGAAAGGCGCCGGTAATCGTTTTTGAGGATGCCGATTTGCAGAAGGCAGCCGCTCAGATTGCCATCGCTGGATACTTCAACGCGGGCCAAGACTGCACCGCGGCTACCCGCATCCTGGTTCACGAATCGGTACATGACGAATTCATTGCGCTTTTGGTTGCCGAGGTAAAGGCCAACGCCACCACCGGAGACCCAAGTCGCGACGACATCCTCTTCGGACCGGTAAACAACGCCAACCAACTCGAACGAGTTCAAGGATTCATCAATCGACTTCCTGATCATGCGCGCATCGAGGTCGGCGGCCACCGCATCGGCGATGTCGGCTACTTCCACGAGGCAACCGTGCTCTCGGGGCTGAAGCAGACCGACGAACACATTCAGAGTGAAATCTTCGGCCCGGTTACCACGGTTCAAAAATTCAAGGATGACGCCGAAGCCATGCGCTGGGCAAACGATGTGCAGTATGGTCTGGCCTCATCTGTGTGGACTCAGAATCACACCCGGGCGATGCGTTTCTCGAAGGGCCTCAACTTCGGTTGTGTCTGGATCAACACCCACATTCCGTTGGCGGCCGAGATGCCTCACGGTGGTTTCCGTCACTCCGGTTACGGCAAGGATTTGTCTCAGTACGGCTTTGAGGATTACACCCGCGTCAAGCACGTCATGTCATATATCGGCGAGTAATCCACAGATGCAGAGGTTTGGGTCATCGAGCAGTGCTCGGTGGCCCATTCTTTTTGCTATGCAGGGGCTCTGGTTTTTACCGTCGTTGATTTTTGGGGCGGTTCAAGGTTTCACCACCGGCAGTTGGCAAATGCTTTCGTTCGCGATTATCAGCCTCTCGATTTGGCCGATCGGCAAATGGTTTAAACGTCATCGAGACTTTCAGCTGACCGGGCCGGTTAAATTCGATGGCCAGGATGTCTGGATCGGCGACCATCGGCTGCCTAGGCGTGAGGTGTTTTGGCGCGAAGCCTGGCATAAATACCTCTGGGCGGGCTTCGAAGGGCTTCGCAGCCAAGGTTCGCGCCCGGTGCAGTTTGCCGAGGCCAAAGCTCGGGGGTTTCGTGGGGCAACCAATGAATCAATTTGGATCGGTGCAACGGGATTCGAAGACCAGGATTTCGACCTTGCCGAAGATGGTCCGCATGCGTTGATTGTCGGCGCAACCGGCACCGGTAAAAGCGAATTGTTGCGGCTGCTGGTCAGTGGGTTTTTGAGTAGCCCTTCTGAGATCGAGTTGGCGCTTATCGATTTCAAGGGCGGTGCAACCCTAGCTAGGTTTGCACAGAGTCCAAGCGTAATTGGGTTGGCCACCGACTTGAATGAAACAAACATCGAGGGGATTGCGACAACTTTTGAACGGCAGCTTCGACATCGGCAAGAATTGCTCTCGCAAGCTCGAGTTTCATCCATCGAAGCGCTGTGGTTAGCCGGGGGAGTTCTAAAACGGCAGGTGATTGTTATCGACGAGTTGGGGGAACTGTTTAGGCAGCATCCGAGAATAAATTCGGCGCTTGAACAAGTTGCCGCACGCGGCCGCTCGCTGGGGATGCACCTCGTAGCGACAAATCAGTCGATGTCAGGCATCTCAAGGGGGCTGCTGGTTAACCTCAGAGCCAGGATTGCCATAGGCGAAATGGACCCGATTGACTTCAGCCAGCTGGGTTTTCGGGGCAGGTTTCAACCTCGTGAAAGCCACCCCGAATGGCGTCTGGCCAGGCTCAAGAAAGCTTCGGGCGTTGAGGTCGAATTCGAGTTCCCAATCGGGTTTTAAAAAAATCTTCCCTCGGAGGGCATTTTCGGTCTGAGAGCCCCCTGATTTGTGGCAGTATTTCACTTGGATGCGCACGCTGTGTGCTCTGGTTTTGTTGGTCGGGCTTGAGCCCAAATCGATGAAGGAGTTTTGGCAATGAATAAGCCACTTCCAGAAGACCCAATGATGCGCGATCTAGTCAAAATGGCTCGCCGTCACCAGATGACACGCAGAACGGCACTCGCTGGTGCTTCTGCAACGGCAGCGGCTTTGGCCTTGGCTGCCTGTGCACCGGGCGGAGGGGCGGCCAAGAAGGCGCTTACCCCGGCCAAGGACATCTCTGCTTCGGACCCAAACCTAATCTGGTCAAACTGGTCTCTCTACATCGACGTTGATGGCAAGGGTGCTCACCCGACTCTCGACCGCTTCAAGAAGGAACAGGGCATCACCGTCGAATACCGCGAGGATTACGACGACAACGACACCTACTACGCAAAGGTCAAGGACCAGCTTGCTCTAGGCCAGGACATCGGTGCCGACCTAGTTTGCCCGACCCAGTGGATGGCAGCGCGCTGGATCAACCTCGGTTACACCCAGACTTTCGATGACAAGGTTCTCGTAAACAAGAAGAACGTCCAGCCTGCTTACCTTGGCGCAAGCTACGACCCGAAGCGCGAGCAGTCTCTGCCATACCAGGGCATCCTGGGCGGCATCGCCTACAACAAGAAGGCTTATAAGGCTGCTACCGGAAAGGTTGCTCCGGCCACGATCGACGACCTTTGGAACCCAGCTCTCAAGGGTCGTGTCGGTGTTCTTTCGGAGATGCGCGACACCGTCGGCTTGATTCTTATGAGCCAGGGCATCGACATCACCAGCGATAAGAGCCTCACCACTGACGCTTTCCAGAACGCAATCGACTTCCTGCAGAAGCAGGTGTCGAGCGGTCAGATCGCCAAGATCAAGGGAAACAGCTATAAGGAAGACCTCGTAAACGGCGACACAATCGCTGCTATCGCTTGGTCTGGTGACATCGTCCAGCTGAACACCGAGGCTGGCTCGGATGTTTACGGCTTCGTCATCCCAGAATCTGGTTCTACCATCGCGGCTGACTGCTTCGTTATCCCAATGGGTTCACCTCACAAGACCAACGCCGAGAAGCTAATCAACTTCTACTACGACCCTGCAAACGCAGCAGAGTTGGCAAACTACGTGAACTACATCACCCCGGTGGTCGGTGCTCGCGAGATTGCTTTGGCCAAGTACCCTCAGGCCGCCAACAACGAACTAATCTTCCCGACCGACAAGACCCTGAAGAACACTCAGGCCTTCCGTTCGCTTACCGGTCAGGAAGAACTTGATTTCGCAACCGCCTTCCAGGCAGTAAAGCTTGGTGGCTAGGTTGGCACAGGAGTTCATTGCACGAGGTGCTGACCTCGAACTTGTTGGCATCCGCAAGGAGTTTCCGGGCTTCACCGCCATCGAGAACCTAGACCTGCACATCCCAGCTGGCGAGTTCTTCGCGCTTCTTGGCCCATCTGGCTGTGGCAAGACCACGACCCTGCGTTTGGTTGCCGGCTTGGATGAACCTACCAAGGGCAAGATCCTGATCGGTGGCAAGGATGTAACCGCAACCAAGCCTCACGAGCGCCCAGTCAACACCGTGTTCCAGAGCTACGCTTTGTTCCCACACATGTCGGTTCTCGAAAACGTCGCCTTCGGATTGAAGCAGCGCAAGGTTGAAGACCCAATGGCCAAGGCTGTTGCAGCCCTTGAACTGGTCGAGCTCGGTCACCTGGGTCAGCGCCGCCCTCAGCAGCTTTCCGGTGGTCAGCAGCAGCGTGTTGCCTTGGCACGAGCCTTGGTTAACCGACCTTCACTTTTGCTCTTGGATGAGCCGCTCGGCGCGCTCGACCTGAAGCTTCGTCGCCAGATGCAGATCGAGCTAAAGGCTATCCAGATGGAAGTCGGCCTGACCTTCTTGCACGTCACCCACGACCAGGAAGAGGCCATGGACATGGCCGACACCGTTGCGGTCATGAACAAGGGGCGCATCGAGCAGATGGGCTCCCCTGAGAAGCTCTACGACCGCCCACACACCGCGTTCGTTTCGAAGTTCTTGGGCCAGTCGAACCTTTTCGTTGGTGAAGTTGCAGAATCAAACTCGACCTCGATCAGCATCAACGTTTCTGGTAACAAGATCACTGTTCCAACCGACCGTGCCGAAAAGCACAACGGAACCATCGCCCTCGGTGTTCGACCTGAAAAGGCAAACTTCCACGAGACCGAGCCTGCTCAGCAGACCGGTGTGAACCTAATCGGTCCTGGTGAGATCATCGACATTCGCTTCACCGGCGTTAGCAACCAGTACCTGATCGAAATCCCAGGTATTGGTGAAGTTACCGTGTTCGCTCAGAACGTTGGCAAGAGCCCGGTTACCGAGCTCGGTGCCAAGGTTTGGGTCAGCTGGAAGGTCGAGCACACCTTCGGTTTGAGCGACCTACCTCAGAACTCGGCTACCGAGTCAATCTCGGTGATCTAATGGCTTTCGCAGCATTCGGTCACGGCGGAGGTGGCGGTGCGGCAATCGCGACCGCACCAACCAAGAAGAGCAAGGTCGCACTATTTTTGCTGCTTCCGGGTTTGATCTATCTCGGCCTGTTCTTCATGACGCCATTGATTTCGCTAATCATCACCTCGCTTGAGGTTCCAGATGGCAGCGGAGTAATGGGAAGCTACGCGTACGGGTTCGCGATCGAGAACTACGGCAAAGTGGTCACCGAATTCTGGCCACAGATTTCTCACTCGTTCGGCTACGCACTGATTGCCACTCTGGCAGCGCTCCTGATCAGCTACCCGCTGGCCTATTTCATCGGTGTCAAGGCTCGCCGTTTTCCGCTCATTCAGGGACTAATGCTGACCCTGGTAATTGCCCCGTTTTTTATTAGCTTCTTGTTGCGTACTTTTGCTTGGAAGCAGATTTTCTCAAACGAATCTCCTGCGGTGCAGTTTTTGCAGCAGGTGGGCATCCTTGGTGCGCATGACTACCTGGTCGGCACACCGTTCATGGTGATCTTTGGTTTGACCTACAACTTCATTCCCTTCATGACTTTGCCGCTGTACAGCATCCTTGAGCGCTTGGATGTTCGACTGCTCGAGGCTGGCGCCGACCTTTACGCAACCCCGGCGACCACCTTCAGAAAAATCACTTTGCCGCTCACGGCACCTGGAATCATCTCTGGCACACTGTTGACCTTCATTCCGATTGCCGGTGACTATGTCAACGCTTCGGGTGACTTCCTCGGTGGAACCAAAACCGCGATGATCGGTAACGTCGTCGAGTCGCGCTTCCTGGTCTTGAATGACTACCCAACCGCATCGGCCCTTTCGGTTCTGTTGATGGGCGTCATTCTTCTCTTGGTCGGCTTCTATGCCAAGCGCAGCGGAACGGAGGACCTACTGTGAGACGTTTCAGCCTCGGCAAGTATGCGCTTCCGGTTTACTCGGTTATTGCAATCGTCTACCTGATGATTCCAATCGCCTACACCTTCGTCTTTTCGTTTAACGACTCGCTAAAGACCAACCTGATTTGGCGCGGTTTCACCTTCGATAAATGGATCAACGTCTGCAAACAGCAGGGTGTTTGTGAGGCGTTTGGAAACAGCGTAACGATCGGCGTGATTTCAACCGTTCTGGCGACCACGCTCGGAACCATGATTGCCATCGCCTTGGTGCGCTATCGATTCAAGGCCCGCTCGTTTGTTAGCCTTTTGATCTTCTTGCCAATGGCAACCCCAGAGGTTGTTCTGGGTGCGGGTTTGGCTGCTCAGTTCTTCAGCATCGGCGCCGCTAAGGGCATCGTGACCATCATCATCGCTCACGTCATGTTCTGCATGTCTTTTGTGGTTGTGACTGTCAAGGCCCGCGTTGCATCTCTAGACCCGGCGCTTGAAGAAGCCGGACGCGACCTTTATGCCTCGCCGGCACAGGTTTTCTGGAAGATCACCTTCCCACTTTTGATGCCGGGCATTCTTTCGGCAGCCTTGCTCTCGTTTGCGCTGAGCTTTGACGACTTCATCATCACCAACTTCAACTCGGGTCCGGCAATGACGTTCCCTAAGTACATCTACACCGCAGCGGCGCGAGGCATTCCGGCCGAGGCAAACGTAGTCGGTTCTGCTGTGTTCCTGTTGGCAATCGCGATTGTGGTCACCGTTCAGGTTCGAGGCTCTCTAAAGGCCAAGCGACTAGCTCGCCAGTAAAGCTTCGAGTAAAGAAAAACCCCGACCGGTTGGTCGGGGTTTTTCTGTTGAAGCTCTAGAGAGCCGCGATTCCGGCCTCAAGCACGTCGATTGCTTCGTTCAGAAGAGCATCTGAGATTGCTAGTGGAGGAAGGAAGCGGATTACGTTGTAGTAGGTACCAGCGTTTAGCACCAAGACACCGTTTGAGTGGCAGTGCTTCACGAGCTTGTCTACCGCATCCTTATTCGGGTTCAAGGTGCCAGGCTCGACGAATTCGATAGCCATCATCGCGCCGTGACCGCGAACGTCGCCAACCACCGGATACTTCGCCTTCAGAGCGTGTAGGCGGTCGCTGAGCAGCTTGCCAATCTCCTGAGCGCGCTCGATGACGCCACCAGCTGCGATCTCCTTCAAGACCGACACAGCGGCTGCGGCGGCAACTGGGTTACCACCGAAGGTTCCGCCGAGGCCACCAGGGTGTGAGGCGTCCATGATTTCTGCGCGTCCGGTTACTGCCGAGATTGGCATACCGCCGGCAATTCCCTTGGCAATGGTGAATAGGTCTGGCTCCCAGCCGTCGAAGTGCTCGCTAGCGAACCACTTTCCGGTTCGTGCCACACCGGCCTGAACCTCATCCGCGATGACGATGACGCCGTTTGCGTGAGCCCAGTCGCTCAAGGTCTTGAGGAAGCCATCGGCTGGGACGATGAAACCGCCCTCGCCCTGGATTGGCTCGATGACGATTGCAGCTAGATCTTCGACGCCGACGCGCTTCTCGATGTAGTTGATTGAACGCTGTGCAGCCTCGACGCCGGTCATGCCCTGTGGGTCGCGGTATGGGTAAGACATCGGCACGTGCTGAATGCTTGGGGCGGTAGGGCCGAAACCGTTGCCGTAAGGGGCCGACTTGAAGTTCATGGTGAAAGTCAGGTTGGTGCGACCGTGGTAGGCGTGGTCGAAAACGACGATGCCGTTCTTGCGGGTCGCCTTGCGGGCAATCTTTACGGCGTTCTCTACGGCCTCGGCGCCTGAGTTGAAAAGCACCGACTTCTTCTTGAAGTTGCCAGGGGTGTACTTGTTTAGAAGCTCACAAACCTCGACGTACTGCTCGTATGGGGTCAGGGTGAAAAGGGTGTGAGTCAGGTTAGCGACCTGCTCTTGAACGGCCTTGACCACCCCTGCATTGGTGTGGCCAATGGTGGTTACACCAATGCCTGAACCCAGGTCAATCAGGTGGTTGCCATCGGCGTCTACAACGATCGCGCCGTGCGCCTTTTCGATGTATACGGGTAGTGCGGCGCCCGCTCCGGCGGATACCGCATCCAGGCGTCGCTGGTGAAGTGCTTGCGACTTAGGGCCTGGGATGGAAGTGACAACTTTGCGCTCTTGCGCGACGGTGAACTCGCTCATAACTTCAAGTCTAAGCCTCGAAAATCTAACCCTTTGACCCCGACTCGAAACTCACAGCAAAGTGGCAAGATTGAAGCATGCGTCGTGTCATTATTCTCGGGTCTACCGGGTCAATCGGAACCCAGGCCCTCGAGGTCATCGAAGCAAACCCAGATCGCTTTCAGGTGGTCGGTTTGGCGGCTGGCAAGAACGGCGAATTGCTTGAAGCCCAGGCGGCGAAATTTGGTGTCAAGAATGCGGTACAAGGTGCCGAAGCGGCCACTCGCTTGGTCGAAGACCTGGACGCAGACGTAGTCATCAATGGGATCACCGGCTCGATCGGCCTTGCCCCAACACTGGCCACCTTGAATTCGGGAAAGACGCTGGCTCTGGCAAATAAAGAGTCGCTGATTGTCGGCGGCCGTCTGGTCACCCAGGCAGCGAAGGCTGGTCAGATCGTTCCGGTGGACAGCGAACACTCGGCTCTGGCTCAATGTTTGCTCGGTGGAACCGCACAAGAAGTGCGAAAGCTGATCTTGACTGCATCCGGAGGCCCGTTCAGGGGTTGGTCTCGCGAGCAGCTGCAGGACGTAACGCCGGAACAGGCGTTGGCTCACCCGACTTGGGTAATGGGCAAGGTCGTAACCACCAACTCGGCAACCATGGTCAACAAGGGTCTCGAGCTCATCGAAGCGCACCTCTTGTTTGACATTCCTTTCGATCGCATTGAAGTAACCGTGCACCCGCAATCCGTGGTTCATTCGATGGTCGAGTTCGTCGACGGTTCGGTTCTGGCGCAGTGTTCACCGCCAGACATGCGTTTGCCGATTGCGCTAGGAATGTCTTGGCCAGAACGTGTTCCAAACGTAGCCAAGGCCTGTGACTGGACCCAAGCGGCTACCTGGACATTCGAGCCACTCAACGAAAGCGTCTTCGGCGCTGTGCGTTTGGCCCGACAGGTCGGTTCAGCGGGTCTGACCTATCCTGCGGTCTTCAACGCGGCGAACGAGCAGGCGGTCGAAGCTTTCCACGCCGGCTGGATTGGATTCAACCAGATCGTAGATTTGGTTCAGCGGGTAGTTGACGCACATGAACCGGAATCGGAACTGTCACTAGAAAGCGTCTTGCGTGCAGAAATTTGGGCTCGTGACCGCGCCAGCGCTCAAATTGCTAAGGCCTGCTAGAGCCTTGCTCGCTAACTAGCAAACTTGCAGATAAATGTCAGTATCCAAAGTTATGGTTTAGACGTGAATGAATCTGTGCTCTACATCCTCGGAATCCTCATCGTTGCCCTTGGCATCGGGTTTTCGATTGGTTGGCACGAGTTCGGCCACCTGATTCCTGCCAAACTCTTTGGCGTCAAGGTGCCGAAGTACATGATTGGCTTTGGGCCGACCCTCTTTTCAAAAAAAATGGGCGAAACCGAATACGGCTTAAAACTAATTCCACTCGGCGGCTACATCGCGATGATCGGCATGTACCCGCCGGCTAAAGCTGGCGCCGAGCGCAAAAAGGGTTTCTTCCGCGACATGATCGCAAGTGCTCGTGAAGCGCATTCGGAGCACGTTGGCCCTGGCGATGAGAACCGAATGTTCTATCAGCTGCCGGTCTGGAAGCGCATGATCATCATGCTTGGTGGGCCAGTTATGAATCTAATTCTTGGCACCGTTCTTTTGACCATAACCCTGAGTGGAATCGGTGTTGCGCAGACCTCGACCACGATTGCCGAGGTCTCTGCCTGTGCGCCTGCGGTAAATCCGGATGCCCAAAATACTTCAGCTCCCTGCGACCAGGCGTCACCGGCAAAAGCTGCTGGCCTCGAAGCCGGCGACAAAATACTCGCGATCAATGGCACTCCACTAACAAGCTGGAGCCCGTCAGCAAACCTGCTCAAGCCTGATGTCGAGAACCTGATCGAGGTGCAAAAGGCCAACGGCAAAAAAGTCACCCTCAGCATCAAACCGATTACCGTTCAACGACCGGTGGTTGAGAACGGCGCTTATAAGCTCGACGGTGCCGGAAAACAGATCTTGGCGCCAAAGCCTGTGCTCGGAATCATCCTGGCAAGCGAAACGCGGCCATTATCGCTGGGGGAGTCTCTAGCGGCTTCGGGCCAATCGGTGGCTCAGGTTGGTCAGATGATTTTGCACCTACCGGAGCAAGTGGTTTCGGTAGGCCAATCAACCTTCGGCAGTGAAAAGCGCAAGGCCGATGGGCCGGTTTCAGTAATCGGCATCGGCCAGATCGCGGGCGAGGTTGCCAGCAATAGCAGTGCGACGTTTGAGCAGAAGCTCCAAAGTGAACTGGGTATCTTGGCCTCGCTGAACTTCGCCTTGTTTGCTTTCAACATGTTGCCGCTGCTGCCACTGGATGGCGGTCACGTGGCCGGTGGTATTTACGAGTTGCTGAAAAAGGGTGTTTTCCGAGTGTTTCGCAAGCCAAACCCTGGCCCGGCCGACACGGCCCTCCTGATGCCACTCACCTGGCTGGTATTCATCGCGCTCATGGCCATGAGCGCACTGATCATCATTGCCGACCTAATCAACCCAATCTCGTTCTAGTTGGAATGCTGGCAAGCATCAATCGCTTTAGGATAAGTGAACAGCAAATCGAAAGAGGGCAACTCCAGTGGCTGCAGTGAACCTAGGTCTACCTAAGACTCCGCCTCCAACTCTCGCGCCGCGTCGCAAGACCCGTCAGATCATGGTTGGCAAGGTTGCTGTTGGTGGTGACGCCCCAGTCTCGGTGCAGTCGATGTGCACCACCCCAACCACCGATGTGAACGCTACGCTTCAGCAAATCGCCGAGCTAACCGCTTCTGGTTGTGACATCGTTCGAGTTGCTGTGCCTAGCCAGGATGACGCCGACCGTCTTGCCCTTATTGCTCGTAAGTCTCAGATTCCGGTCATCGCAGATATTCACTTCCAGCCGAAGTATGTATTCCAGGCGATTGACGCTGGTTGTGGTGCGGTTCGCGTGAACCCGGGCAACATCCGCCAGTTTGACGACAAGGTTGGCGAGATCGCTAAGGCCGCCAAGGATGCCGGTGTCTCGATTCGCATCGGTGTGAACGCAGGCTCGCTGGACCCACGACTACTCCAGAAGTACGGCAAGGCGACCGCCGAGGCCCTGGTCGAATCAGCTATCTGGGAGGCTTCGCTTTTCGAGGAGCACGATTTCCACGATTTCAAGATTTCGGTCAAGCACAACGACCCGGTAGTGATGGTCAAGGCCTACGAAATGCTTTCAGAGCGAGGCGACTGGCCGCTGCACCTCGGTGTTACCGAGGCTGGTCCGGCTTTCCAGGGAACCATCAAGTCTTCTGTCGCCTTCGGTGCCTTGCTTTCGAAGGGCATCGGCGACACCATCCGTGTTTCGCTGTCGGCTCCACCGGTTGAAGAAATCAAGGTCGGATCGCAGATTCTTGAATCGCTAAACCTTCGCCCGCGCAAACTCGAAATCGTTAGCTGCCCAAGCTGTGGCCGCGCTCAGGTAGACGTTTACCAGTTGGCCAACGACGTCACCGCAGGTCTAGAGAAGCTGACCGTTCCACTTCGCGTCGCCGTAATGGGTTGCGTCGTGAATGGCCCGGGTGAGGCTCGAGAGGCCGACCTCGGTGTTGCTTCGGGCAATGGCAAGGGTCAAATCTTCGTCAAGGGAGAGGTCATCAAGACCGTGCCTGAGAGCGAAATCGTTGCGACACTTATCGAAGAGGCAAACCGCATGGCAGCCGAAATGGACCCAACCTTGGTTGGTAGCCCGCAGGTGGTCGTCGCTCAGAAGTAGAATGGCAGCATGCCAATCCGCTTATCAAACCTGTTCCTACGCACGCTCCGTGAAGATCCAAACGAGGCCGAGGTAGACAGCCACAAGCTCTTGCTTCGTGCTGGTTACATCCGTCGCGCCGGTGCCGGGCTTTACACCTGGCTGCCCCTGGGTCTAGCCGTGAAGGCCAAGATCGAACAGGTTGTTCGCGAAGAGATGGCAAACGCAGGTGCCCAGGAAGTCTTCTTCCCAGCGCTATTACCTCGCGAGCCATTTGAAGCTACCGGTCGCTGGACGGAATACGGCGACAACCTGTTCCGTCTTCAAGACCGCAAGAAGGCTGACTACCTGTTGGCTCCAACTCACGAAGAGATGTTTACCCTCTTGGTGAAGGATCTCTACTCTTCATACAAAGACCTACCGGTCGCTTTGTACCAGATTCAGAACAAGTACCGCGATGAGGCTCGCCCTCGTGCCGGCCTGCTTCGCGGTCGTGAGTTTGTGATGAAGGATGCCTACAGCTTTGACATCGATGACGATGGTCTGCGCAAGGCATACCAGGCTCAGCGCGATGCATACGAACGCATCTTCACCCGCTTGGGCGTTGACTACGTGATCGTCAAGGCTGACGCCGGTGCCATGGGAGGTTCAGCTTCAGAGGAATTCCTGTCGCCAAGCCCGATCGGTGAAGACACCTTCGTGCGCTCGCCGGGTGGATATGCCGCCAACGTCGAAGCGGTAGCCACCGTGGTCCCACCAAAGATCGCTATTGAAGGCCAGGCTCCTGCCGAAGTACTAAACACCCCGTCTTGCTCAAACATCAAGCGCATCGTTGCTTGGTCAAATGAGAACCACAAGCGTGCCGACGGCGCCGAATGGACCGCTGCGCACACCCTAAAGAACAACGTGATGGCACTGGTCTCACCCGAGGGTAAGCGCGAACTCGTTGTAGTTGGTCTACCCGGCGATCGTGAGGTTGACGTAAAGCGCGCCGAGGCGGCTTTCTCGCCAAACGAAATCGAGCAGGCAAACGACGAAGACTTCGCCAAGCACCCAGAGCTAATCAAGGGTTACATTGGCCCGGTCAAGGATGGCAAGGCCGTGCTTGGCCTCGAGGGTGTAAGCAAGATTCGCTACCTAATCGATCCTCGCGTTGTCGAAGGTTCGGCCTGGATTACCGGTGCCAACGTTTCTGAGCAGCACATTTTCGGCCTAGTTGCCGGTCGCGATTTCACCGCCGATGGCGTGGTCGATATTGCTGAGGTTCGCGTCGGTGACGAGGCCCCGGACGGGTCCGGTCCGCTCGAACTGGCTCGCGGTATTGAGATTGGCCACGTTTTCCAGCTCGGTCGCAAGTACGCCGAAGCCCTTGACCTAAAGGTTCTCGACGAGAACGGCAAGCTTGTCACCGTGACAATGGGTTCATACGGAATCGGTATCACCCGCATGATCGCCGTGCTGGCCGAGGCAAACCACGATGACAAGGGTCTTATCTGGCCTGAGGCTGTTTCGCCGGCTGACATCTACATCGTTGCCGCCGGCAAGGATGAGGTTGTTTACGAGACCGCCGAAAAGCTCGCCAAGGAACTAGAAGCAAAGGGCAAGACCGTCATCCTGGATGACCGTCAAAAGGTCAGCCCGGGCGTGAAGTTCGGCGATGCCGAGCTAATCGGTGTGCCAAACATTGTGATTGTGGGTAAGGGTCTCGAGCAGGGCGAAGTCGACCTTTGGGATCGCCGCTCTGGTGAGCGTCGCCCAGTCAAGGTAGAATCGGCACTGGCTGAATTGCTGTAATCCGTTTACGGATTGACCACATTTCACTAAATTGACAACTAACTAGCGGCCTGGAGGCATTTCATGGACATCGACCTGAGCGTACTTAAGTTCATCGAGCGAGAGAAAGAAATCCCTTTCAACGAGCTAGTGTCAATCATCGAGGCCGCCATCCTGGCCGCCTATCAAAAGCACGTTGGCAACTCTGACCCGGCTCGCGCCGAACTAAGCAAGTCGACCGGCCACGTGAACATTTACGCACCAGTCTTGGATGAAGAGGGCGTAAAGACCGGCGAGACCGAGGTCACCCCAGAGAACTTTGGGCGTGTTGCGGCCGCTGCTGCCAAGCAGGTTATCTTCAACCGCCTACGCGAAATTAATGACGAGAGCCTTTTCGGCGAGTTTTCGGGTAAAGAAGGCGACATCGTCGCCGGAACCATCCAGCAGGGCCAGAAGTCTTACATGGTCTATGTAAACCTGGGAACCATCGAGGCAATCATGCCTCCTGAAGAGCAGGTTCCTGGCGAAGACTACTCACACGGAAAGCGCATCCGTGTTTTCGTGACCGCTGTGAACCGCGGAACCAAGGGTCCTCAGGTCACCGTTTCACGCACCCACCCATCTTTGGTTCGCAAGTTGTTTGCGATGGAAGTTCCTGAAATCGCCAGCGGCGTTGTCGAAATCGTTTCGCTCGCTCGCGAAGCTGGTCACCGTACCAAGATCGCGGTTCGTGCACACGAAGCTGGAGTAAACGCCAAGGGTTCTTGCATCGGCGAGCTAGGTCAGCGCGTACGTGCGGTTCAGACCGAGCTGAACGACGAGAAGATTGACATCGTCGACTACAGCGATGACCTACCTACCTACGTAGCGCAGGCCCTGTCGCCGGCGAAGGTTTCGAGCTCATTCATGCTCGATGCAGCAACCAAGTCGGTGCGCGTTTTGGTTCCTGATTTCCAGTTGTCGCTTGCAATCGGCAAGGAGGGGCAGAACGCCCGCCTGGCTGCCAAGTTGACCGGAGCGAAGATCGATATCCAGCCTGACAGCATCCTGGATGGCGACTAGGCTCTAGCCCTTTCAATATCTAGGGGTTAGAATGGAACGAACTTGTGTTGGTTGTCGCCAGCTCTCAAATCGTGCATATCTCTTGCGAATCGTTGAAAAATCAGGTGTTTTGATTCTCGATGAACGTAAGGCCTTGCCCGGTCGCGGTGCTTGGATTCACCCGACTCAAGAATGTTTAGAGTTAGCAATTACTCGGAGAGCATTCATCCGGGCTTTGAAACTTTCAGCTCAACCAGATTCATCTGGATTGAACTTCACTAAAGAACAGGCAGAAACGATGTTGGCAAACAAATGAGTAACTCGAAATGAGTACCCAACAGCTTTAACGGCCTGCCCTGTCTAGGGAAGGCCCCAGACAGGAGAAACAAAAGTGGCGCTACCACGCGTGTACGACATTGCTAAAGAACTTGGAATCGATTCCAAGGTTGCTTTGGCCAAACTTCAAGAACTCGGCGAGTTCGTAAAGAGCGGTTCATCAACCATCGCTCCGCCAGTTGCTAAGAAACTTCGCGAAGCTTTCCCAGATGCCAAGCCAGTAGTTGCCGAGCCAAAGGCTGCCCCAGCAGCACCTGCTCCAGCCGCCGCAGCACCTGCTCCAGCCGCTCCGGCACCTGCAGCACCTGCAGCTCCTGCTGCACCAGCCCCAGTTGCTCCGGCAGCTCCAAAGGCTGCTGCTCCAGCTGCGCCGGCCGCGCCAGCACCAGCTGCTCCAACAGCCCCTGCAGCACCGAGTGCCGCAACCCCAGGAATCCCTCGTCCGGGTAACAACCCGTTCGCAGCGGCACAGGGTATGGGTATCCCACGCCCGATTAGCCGTCCTGGAAACAATCCTTTTGCCCCATCTCAGGGAATGGGCCGCCCAGGCGGTCCTCGTCCTGCCGGTGGTGCTGGTCGCCCAGGTGGCCCAGGCCGTCCAGGTGGCGCGCCGGGTGCTGGTGGCGCTCCGCGTCCAGGTGGTTTCTCGGGTGGACCTCGTCCAGCCGGTGCAGGCTTTGCCCGCCCAGGTGGCGGCGCACCAGGCGGTGCCCCAGGTGGCGCTCCGGGTGGTTTCTCACGTCCGGGCGGTGGCCCAGGTGGCGGCCGTGGCCGTGGCGTTGGCGGTGGAACCGCTGGTGCTTTCGGTAAGGGCGGCGCTCGCGGTCAGAGCAAGGCTCGCAAGTCAAAGCGTGCGAAGCGCGAAGAGTTCGAACAGCGCAGCAATGCGCCATCGCTTGGTGGCGCGCTAGTACCTCGCGGTGACGGCTCGACCGTAATTCGTTTGCGTCGTGGTTCTTCTATCCAAGACTTCGCAGACAAGATCGATACCAATGCAGGTCAGCTAATCACCGTTCTGTTCCACCTCGGGCAGATGGCAACCGCTACCGCATCGCTAGATGAAGATACCTTCCAGATTCTTGGTGAAGAGCTCGGTTACAAGATTGAGGTTGTGTCACCTGAGGACGAAGAGCGTGAGCTATTCGAAGGCTTCGGACTAGACATTGCAACCGACTACGACGATGACGAGGAAGACCTCGTTGCACGCCCACCAGTTGTAACCGTTATGGGTCACGTTGACCACGGTAAGACTCGTTTGCTCGACTCGATTCGTAACTCAAACGTCATCGCCGGCGAAGCCGGTGGCATCACCCAGCACATCGGTGCTTACCAGGTGCACGTTGAGCACGAAGGCATCGATCGAGCGATCACCTTCATTGACACCCCGGGTCACGAGGCGTTCACCGCCATGCGTGCACGTGGTGCTCAGGTCACCGACCTTGCCATCCTTGTGGTCGCAGCGGACGACGGCGTCATGCCTCAGACCGTTGAAGCCTTGAACCACGCTCAGTCTGCCGGTGTGCCGATTGTGGTCGCGGTTAACAAGACCGATAAGGAAGGCGCTAACCCTGCCAAGATTCGCCAGCAGCTAACCGAGTTCAACCTCGTCGCTGAAGAGTACGGTGGCGACGTCATGTTCGTCGACGTATCGGCATTGACCGGTAAGGGTATCCCTGACCTTCTAGACGCAGTATTGCTAACCGCAGACGCTGCCCTAGACATGCGCGCTAACCCGAACAAGGATGCCCGCGGTGTTGCCATCGAAGCGAACCTTGACAAGGGTCGCGGTTCGGTCGCAACCGTGCTTATCCAGTCTGGAACCCTGCGCGTCGGTGACTCAATCGTTGCCGGTGCAGCTCACGGTCGCGTTCGTGCAATGTTTGACGAAAACGGTGTTGCAGTTGAAGCCGCCGAGCCTAGCCGCCCGGTTCAGGTTCTAGGTCTTCAGTCTGTTCCTCGTGCGGGTGACACCTTCGTGGTTACCGATGACGAGCGTCAGGCCCGCCAGATCGCTGAGAAGCGTGAAGCAGCCGACCGCAACGCATTGCTAGCCAAGACTCGCAAGCGCGTTAGCCTCGAAGACTTCACCAAGGCACTCGAAGACGGCAAGGTTGAGTCACTCAACTTGGTCATCAAGGGTGACGTTTCTGGTGCGGTTGAAGCACTTGAAGACTCACTTCTCAAGATCGAAGTTGACGACTCTGTTCAGCTTCGCATCATCCACCGTGGTGTTGGTGCGATCACCGAATCTGACGTCAACCTTGCAACCGTTGACAACGCAATCATCATCGGTTTCAACGTCAAGCCAGACAACAAGGCCAAGGAGCGTGCCGACCGCGAGGGCGTCGACGTTCGTCAGTACTCGGTCATCTATGCAGTGCTCGATGACATTGAGAAGGCTCTCAAGGGCATGCTCAAGCCAGAGTACGAAGAAGCGCAGCTCGGTACCGCCGAGGTTCGCGAACTGTTCAAGTCGTCGAAGGTCGGAACCATCGCTGGTTCGATCGTTCGCTCTGGCTCGATCAAGCGAAACTCTTTGGCTCGTGTCTTGCGCAACGGCAAGGTCATCGCTGACAACCTCAAGATCGAATCGCTAAAGCGCTTCAAGGATGACGCCACCGAAGTCAAGACCGACTTCGAGTGTGGTATCGGACTTGCTGGCTTCAACGACCTAGAGCTTGAAGACATCATCGAGACCTTCGAGATGCGCGAAAAGCCTCGCGTCTAAGGATTCGTAATGGTTGATCACGCACGAGCTAGAAAGCTCGCCGAACGCATCAAGGTGTTGGTGGCAGAGGCGCTAGAACGCGCCGTGAAGGACCCAGACTTGGGTTTTGTCACCATCACCGAGGTCAAAGTGACTCCTGACCTTCAGCACGCCAGCATCTTTTACACGGTGTATGGCAGCGCCGAAGAGAAGAAGCGCTCTGCCGAAATTATTGAAAAGAATCGCGGTTTGGTGCGTCGCGAGGTTGGTCACAACCTTTCGATTCGCCTAACCCCGACCATCGAGTTCATCCCGGATGAAATCCCAGAGACCGCTGCAGCCATGAACGACTTGTTGGCCGAAGCGCGCGCTCGTGATGCTCAGGTTGCCAAGTTGGCAGCCGAAGCTCATTGGGCCGGCGAAGAGAATCCTTATAAAGAGCCGCGCAAAATCGAGGATGAAGAGGACGAAGACTAAATGTCTTCTGGCCTTGTTCTAATCGACAAGCCTTCTGGCTGGACCAGTCACGATGTGGTTGCTCGCCTTCGCAAGTTGGCGGGCACCCGTCGGGTTGGTCACGCGGGTACCCTAGACCCGATGGCCACCGGCCTACTGCTCATTGGTGTGAATTCAGCCACCAAACTGCTTACCTTTCTGGTCGGCGAGAATAAGACCTACGAGGCAACGATTCGCCTTGGTGCAGCGACCATCACCGATGACAAAGAATCTGAGTTCACTTCGGTTGCCAACCCGGATGATGTCAAAGCGCTAACTCCTGCCCGCGTTGAAGAAGCGTTGAACGCTCTACGCGGCCCAATCGAACAGGTGCCAAGTTCGGTCAGCGCAATCAAGGTAGATGGTGAGCGAGCGTATGCGAAAGTACGCTCGGGTGACGAAGTCAAGCTCAAGGCTCGCCCAATTACCATTCACCGTTTTGAAGTCACTGGCGAACCTCGACTGGTTACCGACGAGGGTCACCTGTTTCTCGACTTCGATGCCGTCATCGATTGTTCCTCGGGAACCTATATACGTGCTCTCGCGCGCGACCTCGGGTCGGCCCTTAGTGTTGGCGGGCACCTAACCGCGCTTCGCCGTACCAAAATTGGTAGCTATTCGATTGAGCAGGCTCAAGACCTAGATGGGTTAACTGCCGATGCGCTATCGGTGCTGCCGATTGAGAAGGCTGCCACTCAGCAGTTTGCGGTTCGCGAGTTGAGCGACCAAGAAGTAATCGACCTTCGTCACGGAAAACGCCTCAAGGTAGCTTCCGAGTCTGAGCTCGAACCGACCGCCGCAGTCGCCGCCGACGGAACTCTGGTCGCGATGCTTACCAAGTCTGGCAACGCCGCCAAGTCGTTGGTTGTCTTCGCTGCCGGCCAGGATGGAGAATAGGCCCATGATCGAGATTTTCTTTCAGGTTCAAGCCTGGTTAGCCGCTGCGATTGGGGTGGGATTGATCGGTTTCGGGTTGGCCAAGCGCAAGCCAAGCCTCATTTCTCTCGGTGCGATTGCCCTGGTTGAACTCGGGTTGCTGGTCCAGTTGATTTCGTCAATCGTCATGGTGGTTGGCGGTGCTCGCGCCAAGGGCGACACCATTGAGTTTTTTGCCTATATTCTGGTTGCCCTTATCGTGCCACTTGGTGCGGCCTTCTGGGCTTTGATTGAGCGCACGCGCTGGTCGGTTTTTGTGTTGGCTGTCGGTTCGCTCACCGTTTCCATCATGCTGGCCAGAATGCACCAAATCTGGTTCGGTTAGGCTATTGCTATGGCATCCAATAAGCGTTCACTCGGCATCGGCCGACTTCTTATCGCGGCTTATGCCGTTCTAGCGCTAGCTGCGACTGGCCGTGCCGGTTACGAACTTGCCGCCAAGTTCAGTGAAGCGCCACTGCCATACTCGCTTTCCATTTTTTCGGCTTTGGTTTACATCGTTGCCACGATTGCTCTGGCGCGCTCGGCCGGCGCATGGCGCAAGGTTGCCTATTCCGCAGTAATCATCGAACTAACCGGAGTCTTGCTAATCGGCGCCGCGAGTGTGATTTGGCCTGAAGTGTTCACGTATAACGGCAAACTGGTGAAGACCGTGTGGTCATTCTTCGGCATCGCCTATGGTTTCGTGCCGGTGGCACTGCCGATCCTTGGCCTCATTTGGTTGGGTAAGTCTAAGAAAAACTAATGCTTTCAATCGACAATCTCGAAGACGCTCGTGCGCTCGGATCAACCGCAGTAACCATCGGCAAATTTGATGGCATTCACCGCGGGCATCAAGCACTGATTGCCGAGCTGAACGCGGCAGGCGCAAAGCACCACCTGAAGACAGTTTTGGTTACCTTTGATCGACACCCGGATGCGCTGCTCAACCCTGCAAATCTCAGGTGGCCATTGATCGGTCCAGCACAAAAATCTTCACTGGTTTCAGCCGCAGGTGTCGACGTTATGTTGACCCTGCCATTTGATGAGCAGTTGGCAAAACAAAATGCCAACGACTTCGTTGCCGAAGTGCTTGCCGAGGCCCTAAAGGCCAAAGTCGTCATAGTCGGTGAAGACTTCAGATTTGGTGCCGGGGGAGTTGGAGATGTCGGTCTGTTGCACGAACTTGGCCAGCTCTACGGCTTCGAGGTTCGTGTAATCGCCAGCGCCACCGAGGGTGGCATCAAGGTTTCCACCTCAACAATCCGTGAATTATTAGACCAGGGCAATGTCGCCCATGCGGCAGAGTTGCTAGGTCGCGTGCACACCACAGTTGGTGTAATCGAACACGGATTGAAGATCGGTCGCACCATTGGTTTTCCTACCGCAAACATGTCTCGCGACGCCGAGGGTTACCTACCGCTCGACGGTGTCTACGCTGGCTGGTTGATTGCCGATGGCGTGCGCTATCCGGCGGCTCACTCGGTTGGAATCAACGAAACCTTCCAGGCTGTACCGCGCTTGGTTGAATCTCACATACTTGACCGAAAAGACCTCGATCTCTACGACAAAGTTGTCACCCTCGAATACATCGACTTCATTCGCCCTTCGGCAAAGTTTGACGGTGTCGAAGCGCTTGTTGATGAAATCAACCGGGACCTAGGCAAAATCAGGAATATTCTGGGGCTATGAAGATGACATTTGCGGATGCAGTCAAATCTGGCCTGAGTAATTATTCGAACTTCAAAGGAACTGCGACTCGCACTGAGTTTTGGTATTTCTATCTCTTCAACGTCCTGCTCAACATCGTGACCACCACATTTGATAGCTTCATCACTCCATCCAGCGGCATGGCTATGGCTTCGGGTGGGCCAATTTATCTGATCGCCAACATCGCGCTCATTTTGCCCAACCTGACGATTGCGGTTCGTCGTTTTCACGATGCCGGATTCTCAGGAAACTGGATGTTGCTTTACATCATCCCGGTTGTTGCCTTTGTAGTTGGCGGCGGGTTGGCAGCCGCTAACGCACCGAAGCTGGACTTGTCAACCGCCAGCGACCAGCAGTTGCTCGACGCCGCTTTGCCACTGTTGCCTTCGCTACTTCTTTTCATTGCCGTTGGCATTTTCCAGCTGGTGCTGAACCTAAAAGCCACTAAAACCGCAGAGCAGGGCAATAAGTACGCAGGCTCAAGCGAAGCCAAGACTAGCGCCTCGGAGTAAATTCGGCTAGACTC
>Ga0228702_1000601_pt1 | contig 26607 bp, 26 predicted proteins | sample McNCre217_Aug_MG_2_FD_178018 | JGI IMG/M metagenome (GOLD analysis project Ga0228702, IMG submission 178018) | Freshwater microbial communities from McNutts Creek, Athens, Georgia, United States - 20-17_Aug_MG | ecosystem: Environmental > Aquatic > Freshwater > Creek | place: USA: Georgia...
CATCGCCAGCATTCAGCCCGATGTACTGATCGCCGACTTGAACATGCCCGGCGTGGATGGCTTCGAATTGCTGCGCACCTTGCGCAACAACCCGCAGTTCAACAAGATGACTTGCTTGGTGGTCTCAACCCTGTCATCCGAAGAAATCGAATCGCGTGGTGGTCTGCCTGAAGGCACGATCTTCATGGCCAAACCCGTCAACATGCACTGGTTCAATGGCTTCTTCGCGGCCATGATGGCTGGTCGACAGGGTTCATGAATTCAGACAATGCAAGCAACTTCAGTGCTTGAAAACGCACAAAGAAAAAGGGCTAGCAAGACTGCTAGCCCTTTTTGTTTTCGTGGCGGGATTCGAAAATATCCTTGAAACCCTTTATAAATGGTCGTTTTCTACTTTTCAAAACATTTGTTCCCCCACCTGTTCCCCCGTCAATTCCGAGCTGGGAAACGAGTGAATGCAGGCCATGACGGCAGGGTAACTTTACCTGACAGGTATCACTCCCGCTACAGCGATTCTTATGCAGCATTGCACTCTAAACCAGCAACGAGGCTGGTGTTTGTCGCATGCAATGGGTCCTTCAGAGACTCTCACAGCCGACTTGAGTCGGCCATTTGCGGTCGGCCATAGTCGTTCCCGATAGAAGTCGTTCGCTGTCTCAAAGTGGAATTCAGCCAAAGCCTTGAATGACCGCTTTATTCAAGCAAGTTGATCGCACAGCGAAATTGCCGCCTGGCGCAGATCGCCAACGAACTGGTCCTTGAATCGACTCTCGGGTACGGTCAGAGTGAGCGCACCAACCAGTTCCCCATTGCCTTTCCACACAGGTGCGGAAACACCCACGAGCCCGGGCACACGATCACTCACGGACAGGATATATCCGTCCTTGCGAACCTTGTCGTAGATCTTGCCTTTGGCACCGGTAAAGGCCATCAGAACCCTCCCGCCAGCCCCCCGATCAAGAGGCAGAACATCACCTGCACGCACATGGTCACGCAGCAATTGCGGTGAGTCCACCCTGTACAGGCACAAGCGCTGGTCGCCTTGCTTGACGTGCAAGGCCACACTTTCCCCAGTCTTGGCCACCAACGCCTTGATGACTGGCAACACCACATCCTCCAGTGAGAACGAGGCGGTGTAGAGCGAGGCGAGTCGAGAGATTTCTGGACCAAGGGCCCATAAACCCTCTGGTGTTTTTCGCAGCAATCCGCCGTGTGCCAATGACGCCAGCAAACGCAGAACGGTGCTCTTGTAGAGCCGGGTTCGCTCTGCCAATTCGGTCACGCTGAGGGATATGTCCCCTTTTTGGAAGGCAGAGAGCACGCTCAGAGCGCGATCCACTGCGGCAGCCCCTCCCGGAGCGGCTTGTTCATCGGCGAGAGAGGTGATGGATGACTTGCGTGGCATTTGGCGAGTTTCTCAGGAATTTGACATGGCAAAACAAATCGCTGTAAGATTGTTCTATCTTATGATTTAATGTTCTATCTTACAGAACTTTAGAAAAAAGTCAAATGACAACTTCAAATGTGCTGATAAGCGAAGTTGGCCCGCGCGATGGCCTTCAAAGTGTCAAAGCGACCATGCCAACGGCAAACAAATTCGCCTGGATTGATGGCTTGTACAACTCGGGCTTGCGAGAAATCGAGGTGTGCTCTTTCGTCCCCGCAAAGATGCTGCCTCAGATGGCCGATGCGGCTGAAGTAGTCCGGCATGCGCTGACATTGCCGGGACTGACGGTGATGGCGCTGGTGCCAAACCTGAGAGGGGCCGAAGCAGCCTTGGCCGCTGGTGTTCACAAGCTGACCATTCCCGTGTCAGCCAGTGAGGCCCACTCATTGGCCAACGTGCGCAAAACACGGTCAGACATGATCAAAGAGGTCCAAAGCATCATTGGACTGAAAAATAAACTGGCCCCTCACGTCAAGGTGGAGGCGGGGGTGTCCACTGCATTCGGCTGCACGATTCAAGGGACAGTCACCGACGAAGACGTGGTTTGGATGGCCGCTGAATTGGCCAATGTGGGGGCTGACGAGGTGGGCTTGTCAGACACCACCGGAATGGCCAATCCTGCGCAGGTGCGTCGCTTGTTCAACAAGGTCCGCGCTGTCATTGGAGAAAAAACGGGTGCAGCACACATGCACAACACACGCGGCCTGGGTTTGGCCAACTGCTTGGCAGCGTTTGATGTGGGTGTCACCACATTTGACAGCTCTCAAGGTGGCTTGGGCGGTTGCCCCTATGCGCCGGGTGCTTCCGGCAATGTCGTCACCGAAGACCTGGTCTTCATGTTTGAAGCCATGGGCATCAAGACGGGTGTTGATCTGGAGAAATTGATGGCTGCCCGGACACATCTGCAAGCAGGCTTGCCGCAAGAGCCGCTCTATGGAATGACCCCTGAAGCGGGTTTCCCCAAAGGTTGGACGCAGGAGAATTGACATGACCACGGATACCAATTTGCCTTACGAAGGCCTTCGGGTTGTTGAATTCACCCACATGGTCATGGGACCCACTTGCGGCATGGTGCTGGCCGACTTGGGGGCTGAGGTGATCAAAGTCGAGCCGATTGGACATGGCCGCCATGGGGATGCGACTCGGCAATTGCTGGGTTCGGGTGCAGGCTTCTTCCCTATGTTCAACCGGAACAAAAAGAGCATCGCACTGGACTTGCAAACACCCGAAGGCAAAGAGGCCGTGCTAAGGCTGATCGCCACGGCTGACGTGGTCAGCGAGAACTTCAAACCCGGCACCATGAAAAAGCTGGGGCTTGACTACGACAGTCTGAAAGCTCTAAACCCCCGTTTGGTGTACGTGAGTCACAAAGGGTTTCTGCCTGGTCCTTATGAGCATCGGACGGCATTGGACGAAGTGGTGCAGATGATGGGCGGACTGGCTTACATGACAGGTCGTCCAGGCGATCCGCTGCGGGCAGGCACCAGTGTCAACGACATCATGGGTGGCATGTTCGGTGCCATCGGCGCCATGGCCGCTCTGGCTCAGCGAGAAAAAACGGGTAAAGGTCAGGAAGTCCAAAGCGCTCTGTACGAGAACAACGTGTTCCTGGTAGCGCAGCACATGATGCAGTTCGCCGTGACCGGAAAACCCGCTGCACCGATGCCTGCACGAATTTCGGCCTGGGCCATTTATGACGTATTCAAGGTCAAGGACGAGGAACAGATTTTCTTGGCAGTGGTCAGCAACACGGCATGGGCCATTTATTGCGACGCCTTCGGCTTTGACGATCTCAAGAACGATCCGCGTCTGCAAAGCAACAACGACCGGGTGAAGGCGCGTGAATGGATGATGCCTATCCTGCGCGAACGGATGGCTAAGTTCAGTGCAGCGGAAATCAGCGCTGTCTTTGAAAAAAATGCGTTGCCATTTGCCCCCATCACCCGTCCACAAGACTTGTTCGATGACCCGCATCTGAATGCCACAGGTGGATTGGCTGACATCGAACTTCCGGATGGAAAGCAAGCCCGCACGGTCCTCCTGCCACTCACGCTGGGTGGCCAGCGCCCAGGCGTGCGTTGCTCACCACCCAAGTTGGGTGAGCACAGTGCAGAACTCCTCAGCGAGTTGGGCTACACCCAAGAGCAAATTCGCACATTGTCTGAAGTTCCGAGTGCAGAACAAGCTGCCTGAATCACAGGAATAACCAGGAGAACGGTATGAGAAATTTTCTTGATAAAGCCACTGCAGTGGGTGCAATGGCTTTGATCAGTGTCATGGGTGCCATTGCCCAACCTGCATGGCCTGATCGAGCCATCAAAGTCATTGTCCCGTACACACCAGGTGGTGGCACCGACACCGTGACGCGACATCTGATTGACAAAGTCACGATGGAAACGAAGTGGACACTGATCGTCGACAACAAACCAGGTGGTGGCGGAAATGTTGGTCTGGACATGGTCGCCAAATCCAAACCGGATGGCTATACCCTCGGCATGGGGCAGACAGCCAATCTGGCAATCAATCCTGCGTTGATGCCCAAAATGCCTTTTGATCCAGCCAAGGACCTTATTCCAGTGGCGCTGGTCGCTGAATTGCCTACGCTTCTGGTGGTACGTCAGGATTCCCCTTTTAAGAACTTGGCAGATGTGGTCAAGGCCGCCAAAGCCAAACCGGGAGGACTGAGGCAGGCGCTTGCTGGAAGTGGCACGGTTGGCCACCTTGCCGGTGAGATGTTGGCAGTTAAGGCTGGATTTACGGTCCTGAATGTGCCCTACAAGGGTGCTGCACCAGCAGTGACGGATTTGCTCGGCGGTCAAACGGATTACATGTTCGCGACGCCTCAGGCTGTACTTGGGATGATCAAGGGAGGGAAGATGCGAGCACTTGCAGTGACTTCGACGCGCCGCCTCTCTGTTCTTCCTGATGTGCCAACGGTCTCGGAGTCTGGGTACAAAGGCTTTGAAGCGGTAGATTGGAAGATGCTGGTGGCTCCGGCAGGCACACCTGCAACAGTGATTCGACAAATCAATGCCGCCTTGGAGAAGGCTTTGGCCAATCCGGTCTTCCAGACACAACTCCACGCAGAGGGTAGCTCTGCACTGGGTGGTAGCGCTCAAAAGGCGGCTGACTACCTTCGCTCGGAACAGGCTGAATGGTCAGCTTTGATCCGCACAGCAAACATCAAGCTCGACTGAATTTCACAAGGAGACTCGCATGAAAAAATCAATTCGCATTCCAATTCTGGCCACACTCATGGTCGCACTTCACGGCGTTTCATTTGCACAGACGAATTGGCCTGATGGAAATGTCCGTCTGGTGGTTCCCTATGCAGCGGGCGGCACAACAGATTTTGCTGCACGTCAGATTGCTCAGAAATTGACCGAGCAAACAGGCAAGTCGTTCTACGTCGAGAACAAAACTGGAGCGAGCGGAACAATTGGCACTGATCTGGTTGCTAAATCCAAACCCGATGGCGCAACGTTCCAGATCAACGACACCACTTATGCGATGCTCCCGCATCTGTTTAAGAAACTGCCATGGGATCATGCCAACGATCTGGTGCCGGTGACCACATTGGCCGTGACGCCTTTGGTCGTGGTGGTTGGAGCCAATGCACCCTATAAGACAGCCAAGGAATTTCTTGAATTCGCAAGAAAAAATCCTGGTAAGGCCAATTACGGCTCGGGCGGCATGGGCAGTTCGACTCACCTCGGGGCTGAATTGCTCAAACAAAGTGGTAACTTGTTCATCACCCACATCCCCTACAAGGGCGCAGGTGACGCCATCCGTGGCGTGATGGCTGGTGAAGTGGATATTCTTGTGACCGCTGCGCCTACTGCGATCCCTGCTGTTGCAGGTGGCCGAGTGCGCGCGCTGATGGTGACCAGTCCCAAGCGCTTGCCCGCGCTGCCAGATGTGCCGACGACCGCTGAAGTGGGGCTCAAAGATTTCAATGCGACCAACTGGTTTGGCATTGCCGCGCCGAAAGGCACCCCCAAGCCAATCATCGACAAGCTTCAGGCTGAGGTGAAAAAGGCATTTTCTTCTCCAGACCTGCTCAAACGCTTTGCCGAGCAAGGCGCTGAACCAGGCGGCATTCCAGTTGCAGACTTCCAGAAACTGGTTCGGGATGAAACGCAGCGTTGGGGTAAATTGATTCACGCAACGGGTGTGCAACCCGAATAAGAATAAGGAATCGACCATGTGGAACCTGAGCTTTACACCTCCTGAAGTGATTGAGGCGCGTGTGTGGACGCGCATGCCCGATGCTTTGCGCCGTTCGGTGCGCAGCGATTGGGCTGATGCCAACAAGCCAGGCCATGTGGTTGATTGTTTTCTGGAGGGGCCATCCTTTGACAGGGCTGGCAACCTGTATGTGACTGACATTCCGCATGGTCGGATTTTCAAAATCACGACTGGTGGCGATTGGCATGAAGTCGCCAACACTGGCGGATGGCCCAACGGCATTGCCATCCATCAAGACGGGACTCTCTGGGTGGCGGACTACCGAAAAGGGTTACTGCGGATCAATCCCAATTCAGGCGCCATTGAAACTGTTCTTGGGCATCGAAACTCCGAGAGTTTCAAAGGCATCAACGATTTGGTCTTTGACCGTGACGGCAATTGCTATTTCACCGATCAAGGTCAAACCGGAATGCATAACCCGACCGGCTGTGTCTATCGCTTGCAGACCAACGGCAAATTGGACCAATTGCTGGCAAACGCTCCCAGCCCCAATGGCATTGCTTTGGATACCAGTGGAAGGTTCCTGTTCGTTGCGGTGACCCGAGGCAACGCGGTCTGGCGCGGTCCTTTACTGCCAGATGGCTCCATCAGTAAAGTGGGTGTGTTTCGTAGCTTTTTTGGCACAAGCGGTCCGGATGGTATGACTGTCGATAGCGAAAACCGGTTGGTGGTTGCACACGCCAGTCTGGGAGGAGCATTTGTCATGAATGCCCGTGGAGAGGTCACCCACTTCGTGCGCAGCCCCGTTGGACAAACAGTGACAAACGCGGCTTTCATACCGGGTACGTCTCAATTGGTTCTGACCGATTCTGAAAAGGGACACGTTTTGATCGCAGACCTGCCCAGTGAGGGCGCTCGGCTTTATTCGCACAGTTGATTTGGCTCAGCAGACAATTGCCGTAGCCGTGGGCTGCAAGCCTTTTTCAATGCAAAAGCGGTCGTTCCTCTTGCCGCAAAGAACAACAACTTCTAGCCGCCGACCTACTTCCTGAGTGACTGCTTCGCTGTGTGCCAATGACTGCACTGGGTCGGAAGCCGCCCGCCATCTGACCCCATGGAAGCGGCTGCTCTCAGCCTTTACAGGACATGAGCCACAAACGCTCCTACCCCAACACCCATCACGCTTACCCCGCCTGCATGGGCTGTGCGTGGAGCTGGATGCCCAGCGCCGCCGTGACTTTCAGGATCGTGGCAACGCTGGGGTTGCCCTCCCCTGACAACGCCTTGTAGAGGCTGTCCCTGTCCAGGCCGTATCGCGCGAAAGTTGCGACATGCCCTTGGCCCGGGCAATGGTGTCCAGGGCCTTGGCAGCATCATCCCCTGCCTCTTGCAGGCAGGCCCCCAGAGAGCGCCATGTCCTCTTCGGTCTTGAAGTGTTCGGCGCTGTCCCATTTCCGCAGTTTGAGTGCAGTCATCGGTTACCCCTTCAGTTGGCGCATAGATCGTTTTTATGGCGCTCTGTATCCATTGAGATACATTGCTGTCCATGCCGCCAAGCGGTGAAGCGGGTTCAACCCGCCATCGCCTCCACCGGCATCTGCAGCAGCGTGCTGGCCGGCGCCAGCGCCATGCGGTGGTGGGCGTCGGCGCGGGGCAGCAGGCGTTCAAAGTAGAACTGCGCGGTTTGCAGCTTGGCCTGGTAGAAGGCCGCTGACTCTGGCCCCTGGCCGCTGTGCAGGGCCTGCTCGGCGCGCTGGGCCATCAGCGCCCAGTGGTAGGCCATCATCACGTAACCGCAATACATCAGGTAGTCCACCGACGACGCGCCCACTTGCTCCGGGTCGGCCTTGGCCTTGAGCATCAGGCGCAGCGTGAGCGTATTCCATTGCACGGCGCGGCGCGCCAGGGCGCGGGCCATGCGGCCGCGCAAGCCCCCAGCCAGCAGGCCTGGCCGGGCCAGCGCCCACATCTGGGCGGTGAAGTCGCGCACGCACTGGCCGCGCGTTTGCAGCAGCACCTTGCGCCCCAGCAGGTCCAGCGCCTGGATGCCGGTGGTGCCTTCGTACAGCGTGGCAATGCGGGCATCGCGCGCGATCTGCTCCATGCCATGCTCGCGGATGTAACCGTGCCCGCCGTACACCTGCATGCCCAGGTTGGCGGCTTCCAGGCCCATTTCGGTCAAAAAGCCCTTGAGGATGGGGGTGAAGAAACCCAGTTCGCCGTCGTGGCGCTTGTAGCCGGCCTGGTCGCCAGCCCAGGCGGCGGCAAACATTTTGTCGGCCAGTTGCGCGGCGCCGTAGATCATGGCGCGGCCACCTTCGGCGATGGCTTTTTGGGTGAGCAGCATGCGCCGCACATCGGGGTGCCAGACGATAGCGTCGGCCACCTGCTCGGGCTCCTTTTTGCCCGAGAGCGCGCGCATGGAACGGCGCTCGCAGGCATAGGCCAGCGCGCCCTGGTAAGCCAGCTCGGCATGGGCCACGCCCTGGATGGCGGTGCCGATGCGCGCGGTGTTCATGAAGGTGAACATGGCCTCCAGCCCCTTGTTCGGTTCACCGATCAGGGTGCCGATGGCGCCGTCGAAATTGAGCACCGCCGTGGCACTGGCGCTGATGCCCATCTTGTGCTCGATCGAGCCGCAGTGCACCGCGTTGCGCGTGCCTAAAGCACCACCCTCGCCCACCAGAAATTTGGGCACGATGAACAGCGAAATGCCGCGCGTGCCGGCGGGCGCCTCGGGCAGGCGCGCCAGCACGATGTGCACGATGTTGTCCGTCAGGTCGTGCTCGCCGCTGGAGATGAAGATCTTGGTGCCGGTAATGGCGTAAGTGCCATCGCCCAGCGGTTTGGCCTGGGTCTTGACCTGCGCCAGGTCAGAGCCGCACTGCGGCTCGGTCAGGCACATGGTGCCGCCCCACTCGCCCGCCACCAGCTTGGGCAGGTACTGCTGGCGCATGGCCTCGGTGCCGTACTGCAAGATGGTGTTGATGCAGCCGATGCTCAGACCGGGATACATGCTGAAGGCCCAGTTGGCCGTGCCCATCATCTCGCTCTTGAGCAGGTTGAGCGACACGGGCAGGCCCTGCCCGCCATAGGCCGTGGGGAACGACAGGCCCTGCCAGCCGCCCTCGACGAACTGCGCATACGCCGCTTTGAAGCCCTTGGGCGTGGTGACCTCGCCCGCCTGAAAGTGGCAGCCCTCTTCGCCGCCCGAGACGTAGAGCGGCGCCAGCACCTCTTCGCAGTAGGTGGCTGCTGCCTCCAAAATGGCGTCCACCACCTCGGGCGAGGCGTCTTCGCCGCTGCCCAGCGCGCGGTAGTGCGCCGGGTAGTCGAACACCTCGTTCATCACAAAGCGCATGTCGCGCAGCGGGGCTTTGTAGTTCAACATGCTCATTTCTCCAGAATGGCCACGACGCCCTGGCCGCCAGCGGCGCAGATGGAAATCAAACCGCGCCCGCTGCCCTTTTGTGCGAGCAGCTTGGCCAGCGTGGCCACAATGCGCCCGCCGGTGGCGGCAAACGGGTGACCGGCGGCGAGTGAGCTGCCGTTCACATTGAGTTTGCTGCGGTCAATGGCGCCCAGCGGCTGCGCCAGGCCGAGCTTGTCGCGGCAGAACACCGGGTCTTCCCACGCCTGCAGGGTGCACAGCACCTGGGCGGCAAAGGCTTCGTGGATTTCATAAAAGTCGAAGTCCTGCAGCGTCAGGCCGGCGCGCGCCAGCATGCGCGGCACGGCGTAGGCGGGGGCCATCAGCAGGCCCTCTTTCTTGGCCGGGTCGGCGTTGAAGAAGTCCACCGCCGCCACCTCGCTGAACGTGAGGTAGGCCAGCACCGGCAAGCCGCGCTCGGCCGCCCAGGCTTCGCTGGCCAGCAGCACGGCCGAGGCGCCATCAGTCAGCGGTGTGGCGTTGCCTGCCGTCAGCGTGCCCTGGCCGGGCGCCACCTTGCGGTCGAACACCGGCTTGAGCTTGGCCAGCTGTTCAGCGTTCAGGCCCTGGCGCAGGTTGTTGTCTTGCTTGACCCCGAGGAAGGGCGTCATCAGGTCGACAAAGAAGCCTTCGCCGTAGGCGCGCGCCAGGTTCTGGTGGCTTTGCAGGGCCAGGGCATCTTGCGCTTCGCGCGTGATGCCCCATTCGCGGGCCATGAGTTCGGCGTGTTCGCCCATCGACAGGCCGGTACGCGGCTCGCCGTTGCGCGGCAGCTCGGGCTGGAAGAACTGCCCCGGGCGAATGCGCAGCGCCCGCTGCAGGCGCTGCCAGGGGCTGCGCGCGCGCGAAATGTCGAGCAGGGTGCGGCGCAGCTTGTCGTTGACGGCGATGGGCGCGTCCGAGGTGGTGTCCACCCCGCCGGCCACGCCGCACTCGATCTGGCCCACCGCAATTTTGTGCGCCACCAGCATGGTGGCCTCCAGCCCGGTGCCGCAGGCTTGCTGCAGGTCGAAGGCCGGGGTCTCGGGCGAGAGCGTGGTGGAGAGCACGGCTTCGCGCACCAGGTTGAAGTCGCGCGAATGCTTCATCACCGCGCCTGCGGCCACGTCGCCCAGGCGCTGGGCATGCAGGTTGAAGCGGTCCACCAGGCCTTGCAGCGTGGCCGTGAGCATGTCGAGGTTGGAGGCGCGGCTGTAAACGGTGTTGGAGCGCGCAAACGGGATGCGGTTGCCGCCCACGATGGCGACGCGACGGAGGGTGCTGTTGGGGGTCATGGTGGGGCTCAGGAAATGGTGGGTTGATGCGCGGCTTCGGCGCGGAGTTCGGAACGCAGATGGACCTGCTCGCCGCGTGCGTCGCGCACCTCGAACACGGTCTGGCCTGTACTGGCCTGCGCCTGCCAGAGCGAGGCGCGGGCCGGCAGCAGCACGGGCCGCTTGAACACGGTGGTGAGCGAAGCGGCTTGCAGCACAGTGGCCGGCGAGGCGGCTTGCAACAGGGCCAGCGCGCGCGCCTGCGTCCACAGGCCATGCGCGATGGCGCCCGGAAAACCGAACAGCTGCGCGCTCAGCGCCGACAGGTGGATAGGGTTGTAGTCGCCCGACACCGGGGCGTAGCGGCGGCCGGTGTCGGCGGGGGCGTCGAATGCACCGGCCTGGGTCAGGGGGAGTTCAGGCCCGACGGCGCCGTTGAACGGTGCGCCCACGGGCGACTTCACGCCCAGTCGCAGCAGGGTTTGTGTGGCCTGCCAGACGCATTGGCCATCCACCTCGCGCAGCACGCGCAGGTGCAGCGTGAACACCTGCCCTTTGTCGTGCGCCAGCAGCTCGCCGCTGGTCAGCTCCACCCGCACCGCGTCGCCTGCGGTCAACGGCGCGTGCTGGGTGATGGCGTTGGCCAGGTGCACCGTGCCCATGGCGGGCCAGGGGCAGGCGCTGGAAGTCATGTAGGCCATGACCAGGGGGAAAGTCAGCATCTGCGGGTAAGTGAGCGGGGCTTGCAGGCCGGGGGCAAAACCGCAGACCTCGGCGTAACGCGCCCGGTGCGCGGCGTCGACCACGACACGGGGCAGCACCAGCGTGACCGGGGCCAGCGCGCGCACCGGCCCGGGGCGCTTGAAACTGCTGGCCAGCGCACGGGCCAAGCTGCTCAGCGTGCTGGCAGGCGTGATGTTCTGGATCTGCACCTCAAGCCCCCAGCAGGCTTTGGCCGCACACGCGCACCACCTGCCCATTCACGCCCTGCGAGGCGGGGCTGAGCAGCCAGGCGATGGTTTCGGCCACATCGACCGGCTGGCCGCCCTGCCCCATGGAATTCATGCGCCGGCCGGCTTCGCGGATGGCCAGCGGGATGGCGGCGGTCATTTGCGTTTCGATGAAGCCCGGCGCCACCGCGTTGATGGCCATGCCGCGGGGCAGGCGCGGCGCCTGGCTGTGCACCAGGCCGATCACGCCAGCCTTGGAAAACGCGTAGTTGGTCTGCCCCAGGTTGCCGGCAATGCCCGAGATGGACGACACGCACACCAGCCGTGCCTGGGGTTGGAGCGCGCCCCGCTCCAGCAAGGCCTGGTTGATCGCCTGCTGCGCCACCAGGTTGACCTGCACCAGCGTCTGCCACAGGTGCGGCGGCATCTTGGCGATGGTCTTGTCGCGGGTGATGCCGGCGTTGTGCACCACGCCGTCCCAGCCGCCGTCAGCCAGGGCCGCCTGGGCGATCTGCCCGGCCGCCGCCGGATCGGCAATGTCGAGCGCCAGCGCGCGGCCCTGCAGCCGCTCGGCCACGGCCTGCAAGGCGTCCTGGGCCTGCGGCACGTCCAGACAGACCACCTGGGCGCCATCGCGCGCCAGGGTTTCGGCAATGGCCGCGCCAATGCCGCGCGCCGCGCCGGTCACCAAAATCTTCTTGCCCGCCAGTGGCTGCGCCCAGTCGCTCGGGGCCGGGGCCTCAAAAGGCGCCAGGCGCACCACCTGGCCCGACACATAGGCGCTGCGCGGCGACAAAAAGAAGCGCAGCGTGCCTTCGATCTGCGCCTCGGCTCCCGGCGCCACATAGACCAGCTGCACCGCAATGCCTCGCTTGACCTCCTTGGCCAGCGATTTCACAAAACCTTCCAGCGCGCGCTGTACCGTGGCCTGCTCGGCAACCGGGCAGGCTTCGGGCGGGCGGCCCAGCACCAGCACGCGGCCGCAGCTTTGCAGTGAGCGCACCGCGTCGTGGAAGCACTGGTACAGCGCCTCGGCCTGGGCCACAGTGGCCAGACCGGTGGCGTCAAACACCACGGCCTTGAGGGGACCGCCCGGCTGCTCGCTGGTGCTCCACAGCCCGCTCATCAAGCCGGCCTGGTTGGCCATCGCGGTCCAGCCCTGCACGCTGCGGTGCGCCACGGTGGCGGCCCGCATGGCGCGGAAGGCAGCCAGCAGCGCGGGCAGCAGTTCGGGCGTACCACCGGCGCCGACCAGCACGTCGCCAGCGACCACCGGTTGGCCGGCTTCGAACCGCTCGAGCGGTACGGGACGCGGCAGGCCCAGCATGCCGGCCAGGCGGGCGCCAAAGGCCGAGTTGGCAAAGTTGAGGTAAGCGTCGGACATGGACATGGCTCCTTTGTTTGTGTACGATCGTACACCGAAAAACCAAAACCGCCAAATCCATCCATGCCGAACGCCCGTCCCGACACCCCCGCCTCCGCCACGCCCGAGCCGCCACTGAGCCGGCAAGACCGCAAGGACCTGACCCGCCAAAGCCTGGTGCAGGCCGCGCTGCGGTTGATCGGCGAGGGACGCAGCTTCACCAGCCTGGGCATCCGCGAGATCGCGCGCGAGGCCGGCATGGTGCCCAATGCGTTTTACCGGCACTTTCGCAGCCCAGACGAGCTGGGCCTGAGCCTGGTGGACGAGGTGGGGGCCACGCTTCGCGGCCTGCTGCGCCAGGCGCGCCAGCCGAGTTCGGCCCAGACCAGCGTGGTGCGCCAGTCGGTGCAGGTGTACCTGCAGTACGTGCGCGACAACCGGGTGCTGTTCCGCTTCATCTCGAGCGAGCGCGCGGGTGGCAGCCGGGTGCTGCGGCTGGCGATCCGCCACGAGGTGCAGCGTTTTGTGGACGACACGGCACGCGACCTGGCGCCGCTGGAGGCCTACCAGGGCCTGTCGCAGGCCAGCCTGCACATGGTCTGCGGCCTGATGGTCAACACCCTGCTGGCCGCCGCCCCCGAGGTTCTGGATCTGCCCGCCGACGAGCCTCAGTCCGAGCAGGCGATGGTGCAGGACTTCGTGCAGCAGTTGCAGATCATCTTGCTGGGCGCGGCCAGCTGGCGCGAGGCAGAGCGGCGCTGAAGCGGCGGTGACTGCCAATCGGCAGCCATCCCAAGAAACCCGCCCCCAATCCGCGACAATCGATGCTCTACCGAACCACACCCTGCAAGCCAAGACTTTCTCTCTTCTCCCCATCGCCCTGGCCATCGCTGTGGGCAGCCTGTTGCCCAGCTCGGCGTCCTTCGCGGCCAAACACCTCGCTGCCGCCAAGCCTGCAGCGCACAAAAAGGCTGCGGCCGCCGCAGCCTCTGCAAACGCCCTGCCGCCTCTGGCCGCCCAGACGGCCCTGGCCGACAACCCACCCGAGCTGCCGGCCAAAGCCTGGCTGCTGATGGACTACGACTCTGGCGAAATCCTCGCTTCGGCCAATGCGGACGAAGCGCTGCCGCCCGCATCGCTCACCAAGATGATGACCAGCTACATCGTCGAGCAAGCGCTGCGCTCAGGCAAGCTCAAGCAGACCGATCTGGTCACCGTCAGCCAGAACGCCTGGTGCCGCGGTTCGGGCACCGAGTCGTGCATGTACCTGCCGCTCAATAGCCAGGCCACCGTCATTGACATCCTGCGCGGCATTGTCATCCAGTCAGGCAACGATGCCTCCAAAGCGATTGCCGAGCACATGGCCGGTTCAGAGGCCGGCTTTGCCAAGCTGATGAACGCCGAGGCCCAGCGCCTTGGTATGACGCACACCCAGTTCGTCAACCCTACGGGTCTGCCCGATCCGGAGCACAAGTCCTCCGCGCGTGACCTCGCCATCCTGGCGCGCGCCATCATTCGCGACAGCGCCGAGTACTACCCCATCTACGCCGAACGCGATTTCAAATACAACGGCATCAAGCAAGGCAACCGCAACGCCCTGCTCTACACCGACCCCACTGTGGACGGCCTCAAGACCGGCCACACCGCTGAGGCCGGTTATTGCCTGGTCACTTCGTCCAAGCGCAACGATATGCGCTTGATCTCGGTCATCCTCAACACCCACAGCGCACAGGCACGAGCCGACCACACGCGCACGCTGCTCGGCTGGGGCTTTGGCAGCTTCGAAAAAGCTGTCCCGATCCAGCCAGGTGCAGTGGTCACAACTGCCAAGGTGAGCTTTGGCAAGGCCGACACCGTGGGTGCGGTCCTGGGCGCGCCATGGATGCTTACCGTGCCACGCGGCCAGCAGGTGCAGGCCACGGTGGAACTGAAACCGGGCCTGGAAGCGCCCGTGGCCAAGGGCGCCGTGGTCGGCAAGGTGGTCGCCACCTCGAACGGCAAGCCGCTGGGCGAAACCCCGCTCGTGGCGCAGGCCGATGTGGAGCGCGCCGGTCTGCTGCTGCGCACATGGCAGTACGTGGCCAAGTGGTTCGGCAAGTGATGGCTTGAACGCAGCGGAGGGCTGACGCGGGGGACCTCTGCGGTCCCTTGGTTCTTAACGCATACCGACAGGCCACAGGCTGGCAGCTGAGGATACCTACGGCAGCACTTACTCGGGCGAATTCCGGTGGCAAGGTAACCTGTCTATTAACCGCGTTGCTGTGTTTGGGGATGAGCTGGTAATTTCTGCCATTGCCCCAGTAGAAGGTACTTGGATGGGTGGTTTCAACTATGCAATGCCTGTAGGTGCACAAGGTGCACGCATGTCAGTAGGCACCACCCGAACTGGCTATACATTGGACGGAGACTTTGTTGGCTTCAGCGGCACCGCCACAGAAAAATCAATGGGTGTGAGCTACCCCCTTGTGCGCAGCCGTGCCAGTAACCTATCGGTGTCGTTGTCCTATAAAGACAAGAGCCTGCAAGACAACCGTTTGGGTGCAATCGATCAAAAATATGTCACGACGACACCATTGGTGTTTAACTTTGATCGCCGCGATGGTTTTGGCCAGGGTGGCATGACTTACGGAGCAGTCAGCTTTACGCGTGGCAATCTAGTGGCTGCTGGCAATAAAACCAGCTTTGGTCGTTGGCAGACCGAAGTAGCTCGCTTGCAAAGAGTGAGCTCTACATGGAACTTGTATGCACATGCAGTCGTACAAGGCGCACGCAACAACCTAGATAGTTCAGAGGGTTTCTCTCTGGGCGGTGCAACTGGTGTTCGGGCCTATCCCAGCGGAGAGGCGTCGGGTGACGAAGGCTGGTTGCTGCAGTTAGAGGCACGCAAGTCCTTGGGTGCTGCGGAGCTGTATGCGTTTTATGACCACGGCAAGGTCAAAGTGGATGCGCGTCCGGAACTGGTCTCCAGCCCAGCGCCTGATCAAGAGCGTGCAGGTGCAGGTGTTGGCATCCGGATCAACGAGGGCCCCATGAAGGTGAATGTTGCATTGGCTTGGCGAACCAAGGGTGGAGTGCCCACTTCCGCAGCAAACGCAGGATCAGATCCCCGAATGTGGATGTCAATGATGTATTCGTTTTGAGTGCAAAAGCGAGAAAACCCACGTATCTAATATGAACAGCTAACCCCTCTTCATTTCACCAATCGACCCGCCCTGGAGCAATCCTCGGCGGGCTTTCTCATTTCTGGAGAGATCACATGAGGATTTTCAGAAAACGCCAACAACTGCAGTACTTCATCGACATCTGCGCCGATCCGGAGCTGCGGTTGCTGCAGCAGCAACGTTTACACGAGCTAGCTGGCTACGAGCTTCATGAACTGGCGTACTTCTACAGCGATGATTATCCCAACGTATCGCTAGCATGGGAAAGTACTTGAATTTCCGCTTTGGGTCGGCAGCGCCAGTAGGGTTGACACTGGACCGATCGTACGTGATCCGATCGTTTGAAACGAGCGCGTGCGGCCGGTGTCGGCTGTACTGCTGTCATCCAGGTCGTCATCTGCCGAATGGCCGGTCTTCACTGTGGGCATCATGCGAACCAGCAGCCGCGAATGACTCTTGACAGCCTGAAACGGACCTTCTCCTCACTTAATGGCAACATGGCCCCACTGTCAACGGAGGCCAAATTGAACGATCAAAATCACATCGTCACCCAGCAAGACACGCAGCGTTATGTGGCGTTGGACCTTGAATACAACCAGCCCAGCGGAACCATCATCCAAGTCGGCGTTGCCATCGGTAGCGCTGCGCAAAACCAGCAACACTACATTGTCCGACGGTGGAATCTAAAAGTGGATGAGCCCATCAGCGAGTTCATCACACAGCTAACGGGCATTACCAATCAGGACTGCAGTGCAGGCGTGAGCCTCGCGCAATGTGCGCAGGAGCTTGGGGATCTACTGCGTGAGCAAGAGGTATTCGTCAATCCTGTCACTTGGGGTGGCGGGGACTCGGCCGACCTGCTACGGACATTTGCTCAAGCGGAGATCGAGTTTCATCATTTCGGCCGCCGTTGGATTGATGTGAAGACTTGGACCATATTGCTTTCATTGGCTAGAACGCGCACCGCCACAATTCAACATGGTGGCTTGTCCAAGGCCATGGCGCGCTACAAGCTGCAGTTCGTGGGCAAAGCCCACCGCGCTGATATCGACGCCTTTAATACGCTGCGACTGTTTTTCGCCATCCTAGAGCGCCAGCGCACCCTTGAAGGATGCATCTCACAGATGAAAAACCTTTGAGGGATAAAGTAGCTTCGCCAACCAAGACAGCACCACCACAGCATGACTCGCAAAATACGGTAGTCAACCATGCCACCCATCAATCACATCAAACCATCGCGCTGGAACCCGCATGAATCCTAGGTTCTTCTTGAGGATCCGTCCTCAAGAAAACAGAGAAAACGTAGAAAAATCCGAGATCTCGGAGCCGAAAAATGAAACTTTTGGGGAGAAATTGACGCCAGTCATCCTCGAGACAAATGCGAGGAATGGCGCCAATACTGGGCTACAGCCCGAAAGAAAAAGGGGACAGAGAAAGTCTGTCCCCTTTGCATATGGTGGGCTGGGGTCTACTGAATCATCGATGCAAACCATTGATTTACAACACTTTCGTTGATGCAGTTCTGACTGTTGTTCCCCTATTTGTTCCCCGGTCAAGGACTTGATACTCCCAGTTTAGTCCGGCTCTGGCGGCACGCCAGATCACTCTACTTTAGAGCGTTGGCAAGCTGCAACAGCGCCAGCCATTTTTTTTCCATAGGTTGACCTTAACCACAGCCTGGTCTTACTGACCGACTGTCATCGGCCAAAAGCAGCCGATTAGAAAGTTATGAGTGATGGCCGCTATTGAGTTGGTGCAATTCCTCATTTGATGGAACCTTGATATCCACTATTAGTTCATGGTCATTTGCAAATGATAACGATTCTCATTTATACTTACAGCACTTCTCCACATCCAGCAAGTTTTAAAGCAAAGCTAATTTCATGAACAAATCATTCATATACGCAGCAATCATCGGGGCGTTGCTGACCCCGCTGGCACACGCAACCGATAATGAAATGGCCCTAACTATCAAGAACCACCAGTTCGCTCCTGCTGAAATCAAGGTGCCAGCTAACCAGCGCATCAAGCTCAATGTCCATAACCAGGACAGCACACCTGAAGAGTTCGAAAGCCATTCACTCAACCGCGAAAAGCTGATTCCAGGCGGTGCCAAGGCTGTGATCTACATCGGTCCCCTTAAGCCGGGTCGTTACGATTTCTTTGGTGAATTCAATCAGTCCACGGCCAAGGGCGTGGTCATTGCGGAATAAGGCCGAACCATGTTTGGAACCGGCTTGATCGTATTCAGAGAAACATTGGAAGCAGCGTTGTTTGTAGGCATCTTGGCTGCTGCCACGCGTTCTGTCGCTAACCGCACGAGCTGGCTGGCACTGGGTGCTGCTCTGGGTGTGCTGGGCTCGCTTTTGCTGGCGGCTGCCATGGGGAAAATCAGTAATTGGGCCAACGGTGTCGGACAAGACTTGGTAACTGTGGTCATACTGAGTTTTGCCTTGCTGATGCTGGCTTGGCACACCATCTGGGTGAGCGCTCATGCCCGAGAAATGACCGAGGACGCACGACGGCTTGGTAGCAATGCAGCAGAGGGATCAGGCTCCTTATGGGCAGTCGCTTTGGCCGTGGCTATGACGGTACTTCGTGAAGGTGCAGAAACGGTGCTTTTCGTGGCAGGGCTTGTTTCAGGAAGCACCGAAGGGACTGGCTCCGTGATGCTCGCTGCTGTCATCGGCCTCATGTTGGGTGTAGCCGTCGGATGGTTGATCTACGCCGGTCTTGGCAAAGTTCAGCCACGACGCCTCTTTGGCATCACCAATGTACTCATCTTGCTACTGGCAGGCAGCCTGGCCAGCCAACTGGCCCGTACCCTACAACAAGCAGACTGGCTCCATTGGCTCAGCGATAACGCTTGGGACAGTTCATCACTGCTTTCCAATGACAGTTTGCTGGGCATGCTTTTGCATGGTGTGGTTGGGTATGACGCCAGCCCCAGCCAACTGCAGGTGCTGTTCTATGTGCTCACCTCGGCACTGATTTGGTTGTCAGCACGACACATCCGCCTTCGCTCAATTCGCGTCTGAGCAGGCTGTTTTCTCTCCTTTCATCTCTCAAGGAAAATCATGTTCAAGAAAAAGGCCATTCCGGCCATGGCAGCGCTTTGTCTTTTTGCAGGTACACAAGCCCACGCAGGCCCTAACGATTACATCCGCACCCCGACGGTGGAATACGGGGAACGAGAAATCGACTTCAAGTCCGGGATTCAGAAGAACCGCGATGGCAGCACTGCATCTGCCAATTCGATTGGCTTTGGCTTCACACCCACCAGCTGGTGGTTTACCGAGGTCTATGCCAAGTACGCCAAGCCGGTAGGTGAGTCAAACAGTTTTGATGCATGGGAATGGGAAAACCGCTTCCAGCTTACAGAGTCAGGCAAGTATCCAGTTGACGTCGGTTTTCTGCTGGAAGTCGAACGGCCCAAAGACCGAACCGAAGGCTATGAAATCACTTATGGTCCGATGTTCCAGGCTGAATGGGGCAAGTTGCAGGGCAACTTCAATGCATTCATACAGAAGCACGTCCGTGCCAGCGCGGCATTTGACACCGAATTGCTTTATCAGCTGCAGTTGAAATACCGCAACAGTGAGCAACTGGAGTGGGGCGTCCAAGGGTTCGGCAACGTAGGCCACTGGAACCAATGGAATTCGAGTGGACAACAAGAATTCAAGATTGGTCCAGCACTGTTTGGAAAAGTCAAAACTGGCACCAAAGAGGCAATCAAATGGAACGCAGGTCTGCTTGCCGGTACCACCAACGCCACGCCTAAAACGACGCTCCGCTTTCAAGCGGAATACGAGTTCTGAGCATGCATTTCCGCAAGTTCGCATGGGTGGTAGCCATGGCCTTCACCTGCAGCATAAGTTTGTCTGGTTGCGGGGCGGGTGCTGATGAAGCATTGAGTCCGATAGCCAGAATCGGAGAAAAAGCGTTTGTGGAACCACTGTTGTCTGCATCTGGCAGGCAATCTTGTGCTTCTTGCCATTCTCCGGAAACAGGCCATGCAGCTGCCAATGCACTTGCAGTTCAGATGGGTGGGGCAAATCTGGACCAGCCGGGTTTGCGGAACTCGCAATCTCTAAGGTATTTGGTCAAAAACACTGCATTTCATTTCGATGCAGAAGGTACGCCAACAGGTGGATTCTTTTGGGATGGTCGTGCTGATTCTTTGGCACTTCAAGCGGCTGGTCCGTTGCTCAGTGCCAGAGAAATGGCCAATCCAGACAAAGCATCAGTGGTGGCCAAAATTGCGCGAACCTCATGGGCAAATGAATTCAAAGCTGTATTCGGAAAGAACATCCTGCAGGATGTGGATCGGGCATTTGAAAAATTGACGCTGGCATTGGCGCAATACCAAGTCGAGGATGCTGCTTTCAATGCGTACACCAGCAAATACGATGCTTATTTGCGCAGTGAAACGGCGCTGACCGTTCAAGAGGCGAGAGGTCTTGCGCTTTTCAATGATCCGAACAAAGGCAATTGTGCTTCATGCCATACCTCAACGAAGGGCAGTGACGGAAGTCATCCCTTGTTTACAGACTTAACGTATGACAACCTGGGCTTGCCTCGGAATATGGATATTCCAGCCAATGCCGACTCAAATTACTTCGACTTGGGACTGTGCGGGCGGGCGGACCTCAGAGATCGGTTGGATCTGTGTGGAGCGTTCAAGGTACCAAGCTTGCGTAATGTGGCTCTTCGAAAAACGTATTTCCACAACAGTGTATTCAAGAACCTGAAAGATGCGTTGACCTTCTATGTGCAGCGTGACACAAATCCTGAGAAATGGTACCCACTCAATACAGATGGAACAGTCAATAAGTTCAACGACATACCATCAACACAACTTGGCAACGTCAATACTTCTGAGGCTCCCTATAACCGAGTTGTAGGTGATGTACCGGCGCTGTCAGATGCGGAGGTAGATGATGTGATTGTTTTTCTACGAACCCTCACCGACGGCTGGATTCAACGTTAGCGCTTTCTGGTTTTGGACCATGGATGGACGCAGGCGTCAAGGACTCACATGAAGCTGGTTCATACAATTGCCGCTGCTATTTTGCTGTGCTGGCCGTGCTCAGTTTGTTAGGGGTGGGCTCTCAATTTGGATTCTGAGATCGGGGAGCCGGAGATGAAAATCTAGGTGGCCTCTTCTCGGGCGTCTGTATATGCAAGGTCAAGGGGATAGATCGTCGGTAAATAGCTGGCCACAAAGCGGTCATTCGTGGCACTCGAGCCATGGACCGTTTTGGGTCGTTCAGCGACGGTCAAGGACTAACGGCTCATTTCGGCCAAAAGCCGCAATAGACATGCCCGCCTTGGAGGTACGGTAAAGGCTGGTAGCCTTGTGCGCCCGCATCAAAAGCCAACGAACCCGGCGCCTTGCCATGGTCCTCGGCCAGCTCGGTCCAGAATTTGGTGCCCAGCAACTTCTGAACTTCCTGTAGCGTGGTCATTCCGCCCAACAGTCAGGCCTTGGCACTCATGGCCATTGAGCGGCGGTAGGGTTTGGCCAGTGGCTCAACATGCACGGTTTCCGTTTGGCTGTCATAGCTAGCCTATCAGGCAACACTGCGCTGGTGGCGGCGACTCTGATGTATGAGTGGCTGTGTTTGCTCGCAGCACCTAAGGAAGATTCTCGGTCTGAACCGCAGACGAACATAGTTCCCAGACATGCAAATTGACATTTATATCGTGTGCGATATAATCGCCATAGATTCAATTGGGATCAATGACCATCAACTTGCCTTTACGGCTGCGTTCTACCGTGCTCCAGCGGTTTGACGCTTCCACTTTGACTACACCCACGAAGGAAAAACCATGTCACTCGCAAAAATCTTGTACTCCACATCAGCCACAGCCACGGGTGGCCGCGACGGCCGTGCTGCAACGGCCGACAAGCAACTGGATGTCAAACTGACCACGCCACGTGAGCTTGGTGGCGCCGGTGGTGACGGCACCAACCCGGAGCAACTGTTTGCTGCAGGCTATTCCGCTTGCTTTCTGAACGCCATGAAATTTGCTGCCATGCAAAACAAGTCACCCATGCCATCTGACACTTCGCTAGAGGCGGTGGTGGGCATTGGGCAAAACGAAACTGGTGGATTTGGCCTGCAGGTCGATTTGCGTGTCACTGCGCCGAGCATGACTCGCGAGGCAGCGCATGCCCTGGTCCAGCAAGCGCACAGCATCTGCCCATATTCAAATGCGACCCGAGGAAATATTGAGGTTACATTGACGGTTGTTTGAACATTCGGGCGTCAGGCGACAGAACACCTCTGGAGGGTATTCAGTAGTGGTGAAAACCTTTTTGCGCAGACACCAAGCGCCTGGCTCAGCCTGCGCGCAGCGAAGCTGTTTGGGATTTATGCTGCCACCGTATCCTCAAGTCTTGCGTCCAATGTTCAACTCGCAATAGGCCCATTCGATGACAAAGGTAGTAATCCCCGCAGGCCCCAAACCGGAAGATGCATTGCGGCTGGATAGTCAGGTTTGCTTTCCACTCTATGCAGCATCACGTATGCTGACGCGTGCGTACCAACCTTTTTTGGACCCGTTGGGCATCACGTATCCGCAATACATCGTGATGATGATTTTGTGGGAGGACGCCCCATGCACGGTTTCCCATGTTGGGCAGCGGGCCATGCTCAATACCAATACGCTAACTCCTCTACTGAAGCGGCTTGAGCAGTTGGGCTTCATTCAACGCCAGCGGCGTGCGACCGATGAACGCGTCGTTGAAATTAGCCTTACAAAGGCAGGAAAAAATCTGCAGCCAAAATGCGCATGCATCCCCTCTGAAATGGCACAAGCATCGAGACTCCCACCGGAGAAAATTGTCGCACTCAAACAGTTGCTGGAAGAGTTTCTGCGTACGCTGGTTGACACAACAGCGTCGGAGTCCTGAGTTGCCTAAGGTCAATGTGAAAGCAGCCTTTAGAGCCGCATGTGCTCCTGGCCGTTTGCACGCAATTTGAAATAGCCAAGAACTCACGCATATGCTCACAATCCACCACCTCGGCCATTCTCAATCTGAACGCATCATCTGGCTTTGCGAGGAACTTGAACTTCCTTATGCGCTTCACCACTACACACGCGACCCCGTCTCATTTCTGTCGCCACCAGAACTAAAAGCATTGCACCCGCTTGGTGCTGCGCCCTTAATCGAGGACGGAGATTTGTTACTGGCTGAGTCGGCTGCCATCGTCGAGTACATCATTGTGAAACATGGTGGAGGACGTCTGAAGCTTGGTCCTGAGCATCCGGACTATGCGTCGTTTCTCTACTGGTTCCATTTTTCGAACGGCAACCTGCAGCCGGCTATGGGACGCCTGATGATGATAAGTCGCGCTAATTTACCAAAAGACCATGCCGTGCGTGTGTCCGTGCACGATCGATTGGATCGAGTTATGGCGCTCGTCGAAAGGCGTCTGAGTGAAGTCCCCTTCATTGCGAGCCAAGAGCTCACTGCGGCTGACATCATGATCGTGTTCTCGCTCACGACAATGCGCATCTTCCAACCCCTCGACCTCGCGCCTTATCCCCACATCCGCGCATACCTACAGCGCATAGGTGATCGCCCAGCCTATCGGCGTGCAATGGTCAAGTGTGATCCCGATTTGACTCCTATGCTGAGCTGAAACGCGTTGGCCAGTCCACCAATTGGTACGGGCAAATTGCACAGACGCTGATATCCAAGAGCGGGGCATTTACTTTCGACGGAGCTTGGGCAAATCCAAGTCTTCTGTAGTCATTTGCGAGTGCCGTGAATTGGAATCAGACTGGTAACTTCCAAGATGATTTGAACGTCTGCTGTGGGTCGATCTGCGACGGTCAAGTTCCACCGACTCATTTCGGCCAAGAGCGGTCATCTGCTTGATCGAACAGGTAGTCAGGTGCAGGCTGATCTGGGACACTCGGCTTAGGCTATCGATACGACTGCCCCGACCAATACCGGACATCCAGCAAATGGTGACGCCTATGGCTGCTCTACCACTGAGACCGGACACTAATTGTTCAATGCCGGAAAGCATTGCATGAAAGACCGCTTTCATGCGGCTGAACTGGCGCAATCGACCCATTGCAGACAGTAGATCAGACAGATTAGATGCCTTCATGCGAAAATTACGCAGATGAAACTGGTCAAGTCTGCGTTAAGGTCAGCCATTGCCGAGCTGCGCCGTTACAGCGGAAACCATGGATCGCATGAGCACGCCCATGCCCAACTGTTATTTGGCATCGACGGGGCGCTGGATGTTGAGGTGGATGGTCACCTCATGCGCGTGGATGCCACGACAGGATTGATCGTTCCGGCGGGTTCATCGCACACGTCTTCATCGCGTCATGGTGCGCAGGTCCTAGTGGTTGACTCTCCGCCCTCACAGGAGTTTGACCGTTTGAGACCACTGGCGCTTTCAGGCGGTCGCCCTCAAACCACCAGCGTTGCCCACTGGCTTGATTGGGCAAGAATTGCTCGTCGTGCAGCCCCAAAGAGAAAGCTCGAAGTGGCAGAACTTGCCACGGCTGTGAAATCGGCCTTGCATGAGAACTGGACAACCGAACGCATGGCGGCACGGTTTGCCTTGTCGGCACCGCAGTTCCATACCAGATGGCGTCAATTGACTGGCCAGACGCCGCAAACCTGGTTGCGTGACCTTCGCCTGGACGAGGCCGAACGTCTTTTGCGCGCGGGACTGCTCGTGGATGCCGCTGCGGCGCAAGTGGGCTACGCCAGCTCCAGCTCCTTGTTGTATGCCTTGCGCCGCGAGCGAGGCTTGGGCTCCCGGGCTTTGAGGGCCGACTGAACGACAAGCGTTGCTCGACATTTGCATCGACCGGTTCAATGACGATAGCGGCATGAACAACAAATCCTTGCGCGGCATGGCCATGGTGGTGTTTGCCGCCATGCTCTGGGGCACCACTGGCACAGCACAGAGTTTTGCACCACCACAGCTTTCTTCTTATTGGGTTGGAGCATTGCGGCTGCTCGTGGCGGCGGTGTTCTTCTGGCCGTTGTTGTGGATACAGGACCGCTCGATCTTCACCGGCGCATTGATGCGTCAACTTCCGTGGCGGGGCATAGGACTGGCTGCTGTCTGCATGTGTGTCTACAACCTGGCGTTCTTTGCGGGTGTGCGCGACACCGGTGTTGCCGTGGGCACTGCGCTGGCCTTGGGCAGTGGGCCGGTCTGGGCGGGCTTGCTCCAAGTGGTGATCAACCGTCAGCTGCCCAAACGCGTTTGGTGGGTGGGCACGGGCATCGCTGTGGCCGGGGTGGTGGCCATGGTCACTGGCAACAGTGAAAGGGCATCTGTTTCTTGGACAGGCGTGCTGATGTGCTTGATGGCGGGTTTGTCTTATGCCACCTATGCTATCGCCAACCAGCATATGGTCAGCAACGCTTCACCGTCCACAGTGACAGCGACGGTATTCACCATGGCTGCACTGATGGCGATACCTGGCGCCTCCATGCTTTCTGGTCGTCCTGACATCCATACCGGTGATGTGGCCATCGTCTTGTGGCTGGGGGTGGTGAGCACGGGCATTGCGTATCTCATCTTCAGCCATGCGCTTCGCCACGTCTCTGCGGCCACTGGCGTGGTGCTGGCCTTGGCCGAACCAGTGACTGCGTTTGCCCTCGCCATTTTGGTCGTTGGAGAGCAACCGGGCATCAGTGGTGGACTTGGTCTTGCGACCGTGCTCCTTGGACTTTGGTTGGTGGTGCGCAGTGAAATGCTATCTATAAAGTAGCTGAAACCAGCATCGATGACGATTCAAGGTAGTCAGACTGAAGCCAGGCCTCCTCCGTCATGGATTGACTCTTCGTGGCCGATAGCCCCGCTCTTGACGGTCCCCACATAGCTGCCATTGAAGGCGGCCTTCCCGGTCCCGGAATCAAGGCCGCCTCCGAAGACCAACTCAGATTTCCGTCTGTTCGGAGATTTCAAGAGCGTCGTCGACCTCGATACCCAGGTACCTCACGGTCGACTCCAGCTTGGAGTGGCCGAGCAGAAGTTGCACGGCTCGGAGGTTCTTGGTGCGTCGATAGATCAGCGTCGCCTTTGTCCTTCGCATCGAATGTGTCCCGTACTCGGCACGGTCAAGGCCCAGTTGATCAACCCAGTGACCAAGTATCCGGGCGTACTGCCGAGTTCCCAAGTGGGGCGAATCGTGGAGCCTGCTCGGGAAAAGGTAGTCATCGGATTTCAATGCCGCCTGCTTGATCCAAGCCTGCAAGGCCTCCCTGGTGACTGCCGTGATCTCGAATTGCACAGGGCGCTTGGTCTTGTGCTGCATGACGATGGCTCTGGTGGCTACCTGGTCACCATGGGACACATCACGCACTTTGAGCGCAACCAGGTCACATCCGCGAAGCTTGCTGTCGATGCCGAGGTTGAAGAGTGCGAGCTCACGGACCCGACCTTCCATCTGAAGACGTACTCGCAGTGCCCAGATGTCCTTCACCTTGAAGGGAGCCTTTTGCCCGACGATCTTGTCCTTGTTCCACGGCTCATGATGAACAGTAGTGCCTGAGGTTTCCATGATGGTCTCCCATCGAGTTGAGGGTCCCTGAGCATGCGCTTGTGAGGCACCAGCATATTGCGCTGCGTCAAGTCAGGAAAGCGCACTCGAGCGGTACGGGTGACTGCAAACGAGTGGGGTGGCAAACCAGCGCTATCGGCCAAAAGCTGCCGTCAGCAGAACTTTGATCAACGGCCGCTCAGAGTCCAATCGCAATCCTCGGCTGCGATCAGCGTCCAGATCGTCGGCGTCCCAGGGGGCGATATTGCGGATGAAGTCGAC
>Ga0228702_1000602_pt1 | contig 26585 bp, 23 predicted proteins | sample McNCre217_Aug_MG_2_FD_178018 | JGI IMG/M metagenome (GOLD analysis project Ga0228702, IMG submission 178018) | Freshwater microbial communities from McNutts Creek, Athens, Georgia, United States - 20-17_Aug_MG | ecosystem: Environmental > Aquatic > Freshwater > Creek | place: USA: Georgia...
TAATTGTACTTTCATCAATCACTACTCGCTGAACATTCTGCAAACTAGGTAAGTCATACATAACATCCATTAAGGCATGCTCAATAATCGAACGTAGACCCCTAGCACCAGTTTTACGAGCAATTGCTTTTTTGGCAATAGCACTTAATGCTCCAGGTCTAACCTCTAGCTCCACACCTTCCATATCCAACAAAGCTTGATACTGCTTTACCAATGCATTATTTGGCTCAGTCAAAATCTGAACCAAGGCAGCTTCATCTAGTTGGGCCAAGGTTGCAACAACAGGTAAACGACCAATCAATTCAGGAATCAAACCAAACTTGATTAAATCTTCTGTCTGAACCTCTTTTAATAATTCAGAGATAGAACGCTCATCTTTACCTCGAACCTGAGCGCCAAAACCAATTCCAGCTGTTACTGTACGTTGCTGAATAACCTTCTCAAGACCATCAAATGCACCACCACAAATAAATAGGATATTTGTCGTATCTACCTGCAGGAAATCTTGATTAGGATGCTTACGACCACCTTGAGGTGGAACGGAGGCCATCGTACCTTCAACCAGCTTTAATAGAGCCTGCTGAACGCCTTCACCAGAAACATCACGCGTAATAGATGGGTTATCTGATTTACGAGAAATCTTATCGATCTCATCAATATAGACAATACCCTTTTGAGCCTTTTCAACGTTGTAATCACAGGCTTGCAACAATTTTTGAATAATATTTTCAACGTCTTCGCCCACATAACCAGCTTCGGTCAATGTGGTGGCATCAGCAATCACAAACGGCACATCCAATAATCGAGCGAGTGTTTGAGCTAATAATGTCTTGCCTGATCCAGTCGGGCCAACCAACAAAATATTACTCTTAGCTAATTCAACGCCATTATGAATAGTCTTTTTATTCTTTGAAGCACCCTCTTTTTCTAGATGCTTCAAACGTTTATAGTGGTTGTAAACCGCAACCGCCAATTGTTTTTTGGCATGATCTTGACCAATCACATACTGATCTAAGCTAGCTCTAATTTCATGAGGTGTTGGCAATCCGTCACGAGCATCTTCTTTCGGAGCATTCTTTGCCTCCTCAACAATAATGTCAGTGCAAAGATCAATACACTCATCACAAATAAAAACAGACGGCCCAGCAATTAACTTCTTAACCTCATGCTGGCTCTTGCCACAAAAAGAGCAATAAAGGGGCTTCTCAGTTGAAGTAGTCGTATCGCTCATAACTAATTAATTTTTATCTTTTTTCAATAACCTGATCAATCAAACCATATTCTTTTGCTTGATCTGCAGACATAAAGTTATCACGATCGGTATCTTTCGCAATAGTCTCAATAGTTTGACCAGTACGATCTGACAACACTTTATTCAAGCGCTCACGCAAGTAAAGAATTTCACGTGCTTGGATTTCAATATCAGAAGCTTGACCACGCGCACCACCTAAAGGCTGGTGAATCATCACGCGTGAGTTAGGCAAAGAGAAACGTTTACCCTTAGCTCCAGCAGCCAATAAAAAAGCACCCATACTAGCTGCCATACCCATACATAAGGTACTAACATCAGGCTTAATAAACTGCATGGTGTCATAAATAGCTAAACCAGCAGAAACAGAACCGCCTGGAGAGTTAATATACAAAGAAATATCTTTTTCAGGATTTTCACTTTCCAAGAAAAGCAACTGTGCAATGACCAAATTAGCAGTTTGATCATTCACTTCCCCAACCAAGAAAACAACACGCTCTTTTAATAGACGTGAGTAAATGTCATAAGCGCGCTCACCGCGCCCTGAGGTTTCAACCACCATTGGAACCATACCCAAAGCTTGGGTATCAAGTGCATTGTTTAATGTGTTGTTATTCATTATTTATTATCTCCAAGCGCTGTTAGGCACTTAATTCATTTGGCTCAGTTCTTCAAAGCTCACAGCTTTATCTGTAACTTTGGCCAAACCATTCACGTAAGCAACCACATTGTTTTCCAAAACAAGCGCTTCAACATCAGCCAAACGTTTAGGATCGCTGTAGTACCAACGCATCACTTCTTTAGGATCTTCGTAGCTTGAAGATTGCTCTTCGATTTCAGCCTTGATCTGTTCTGGTTTTGCTTCTAAGGCTTGTTGCTTAACAAGCTCATTCAAAATAAGACCTAGCTTGACGCGTTGCTCAGCTTGAGCCGTAAACAATTCAGCTGGAATCGGTGCATCTTTAGCATTAGGAATACCACGAGCTGCTAAATCTTGACGAGCATTAGCAATTAAGCGCTCTTGCTCTTGAGCAGCCAAACCTTTAGGCACATCCAATTCACAAGCTTTTGTTAAAGCTTCCATAACTTGGCTCTTTAATAAAGTTTGTGTGCGACGCTTCACTTCACGAGTCAAATTAGTGCGAATTTCTTCACGCATCTTTGCAACACCCTCAGCTACACCTAATGATTTCGCAAAATCATCGTCCACTGTTGGCAAATGTGGCCACTCTACTTTATTCATGGTGATTGTGAAATCAGCTGTTTTACCCGCAACATCTTTACCGTGGTAATCAGCAGGGAATGCTAATGGGAAAGTCTTTGACTCACCAGCCTTAAGGCCTGTTGCAGCAGCTTCAAACTCAGGCAACATACGACCTTCACCCAAAATAAATGCGAAGTTCTCAGCTTTACCGCCAGCGAACTCAACGCCATCAATCTTACCTACAAAATCAACAGTTACTTGGTCGCCAGTTTGAGCAGCTAAATTGTCACCACCATTACCGTGAGCACCAGCTTCACCACGTACGTGGAAATGAACGCGCTGCTTACGAAGAATTTCTAATGTTTTATCAATCTCAGAATCATTCACATCAGTTGTATAACGAGTGATCTCTGATTTTGTTAAATCACCTACTTTAACTTCTGGGAAAACTTCAAAGGTTGCGTCATAAACCACTGGGTCAGCACTAATTTCGCTCTTTGGCTCTAAGCGTGGTTGACCAGCAATTTTTAAACCTTCTTTTTGGCTTAGCTCATAAAACAAATTAGAGGCGTGATCAAATTGAGTCTCAAAATCAACTTGCATTCCGTACTGCGCCTCAACCATTTTCATTGGCACTTTACCTGGGCGAAAGCCGGCCATCTTGACCGTCTTAGATAATTTTTGCAAACGTGCAGCACGTGCTTTTTCAGTATCAGCTTTTGGAAAGCTAAGAGTAATTTTGCGATCTAAATTGCCAAGGTTTTCAATTGTTACAGACATGCTGGTATCCCGTTTAAGCTAATAAAAATTTTAGTTCTATTTAAAAGGCGAAAAAGGAAAGCTGAACGCTTTACTTTATCCCTAATTACAAAAGCCCACCATTCTACATGAGTGCCAAAGAAAAAAGGCACTTCTGGGCGACCCACCCTTGATAAATCATAGACTTATCGTGACAACCTCCCTATAAAAACGATTGCTCTGCCTTAATAAATTCACGGGAAATAACCCCACCACACCCATCAATGACTGATTGACTTCACCAACACCTTAAACTTTGTCATCTTGGCAATCTTTTCTTTTTGAGTAATTAAGGCGCTTATCCGGATTAAACTTCAGGATGAAGTGGCAAAAATTGCCAAAAAAATCAGAGTTAGCTTAAAAATAGGAATAAAAATGATCACAACAGCATCAGGTTTACAGTACGAAGACACAGTCGTTGGTTCTGGTGAAGAGGCCAAAAAAGGAAATTACGTCTCAGTTCACTACACAGGTTGGCTTTATGAAAACGGTCAAGTTGGTCAAAAATTTGACTCAAGCAAAGATCGTAATGACCCGTTTGAATTCCCACTAGGTGGTGGCATGGTCATTAAGGGTTGGGATGAAGGCGTTCAAGGCATGAAAATTGGTGGCACACGCCGCCTGATCATCCCATCAGAACTAGGCTATGGCGCTTATGGTGCGGGTGGCGTCATTCCACCAAATGCAACACTACTATTCGAAGTAGAACTATTAGGCGTATAAAAGCCCAACAACATCAAGAAAGCGCTCGCAAGTAATCATTTTAGCGAGCGTTTTTTTATTCCTTATAGATCAAAGCAACAGCATCGACTGCAATAGCTTCACCACGACCCAAATGCCCCAAACCTTCATTGGTTTTAGCCTTTACATTGACATGCCCAACTGAAATTCCCAGATCATCTGCAATATTCTTCACCATTTCTGGAATATAGGGTGCCATTTTGGGAGTCTGACAAATAATCGTAGCGTCCACATTACCCACTTGATATCCGGCAGCTTGAATTAACGCAACAGCCCCCCTTAACAACAAACGGCTATCAGCTCCCTTATAACGATCATCCGTATCTGGAAAATGTCGTCCAATATCTCCCAAAGCAGCAGCGCCAAGCAATGCGTCTGTTAGTGCATGCAACAATGCATCAGCATCTGAGTGGCCTAATAATCCATGCGTATGAGGGATATGCACCCCACCCAAAATTAGATCTCTAGACGGCACTAATGCATGCAGGTCATACCCCTGACCAATACGAAATGGGATTGCTGAACGTGCTGTTGTCATGATGTTCTCTTGAGGGTAAGCAGATCGTTCATTAAAGACCAATCTTGAGGATATGTCACCTTTAAATTTTGCCACTCACCATGAACCAATAAAGGCTTATAGCCAGCCTGTTCCATGGCGCTAGCTTCATCCGTCACCACTAAATTCTTAAGAATGGCTTCGCTTAAAGCATCTCGAAGGGCTTTGACACGAAACATTTGAGGCGTTTGCGCCAACCACAAACCATCTCTAGGCAGAGTCTTAGCGATATGATGCGCATCCTCACTTGAAACCAATTTCAAGGTATCAGCCAAAGGCATTGCCAATATGCCGCCAGAAACATCAGCCTCTTTTGTAACCTCAGCAATTAAACGCTTGACAGCCTCGAACGTTAAACCAGGCCTAGCTGCATCATGAACCAATACCCAATCATCTTCAGAAATACCAGCATCAAGCATAGCCCCTAGGGTATTTAAAACAGTCTCATGACGAGTAGCACCACCAGTATCTCGGATAGCTAACCTCTGTTCATCAGGCCACTCCCCGCCTGGAATATCTTTACCCTCAGTTGAAACTCCAACCCAAACAGTTTGAATTTCAGGCATTTGAAGGAAAGTCTGTATGGAATGCAATACCATCGGTTTGCCTGCCAATACCTCAAATTGCTTAGGCATGCTAAAGCCCATACGGGTACCACTACCTGCACAGGGAATTAGTACATGTAGAGAATGAGGTATTTGTGCTGAATTCATACCGCAATTCTATAATGTCTAGCTTATGCAGAAGCTAACGGCTGATTTACAGGCTCAATTAAGTTCAGTGACTTGGTCACCCCCCCTACCCGGTCCGCGGGAGGGACAACGCTTAACTATTGCAAATTTATCAGGATCTGCCGACGCCGCCGTCATTGCTCAGCAAGCCTTACAGCACCGAAAAGCATTTTCGGTCATGGTGATTATCTGTGCCAATGCATTAGATGCATCACGTCTTCAAGAAGAAATCCCAGTATTCGCTCCTAATTTATCAGTGCGCCTATTACCTGATTGGGAAATACTTCCTTATGATGCTTTTTCACCGCATCAAGATCTTGTTTCAGAACGCTTAGCCACCTTACATGAATTACTAATAGGCGCTTGCGATATTGTTCTGATTCCAGTCACAACAGCACTTCAAAAATTAGGCCCACCTAGCTTTCTAGCCGCGCACACCTTCTTTTTTAAAAAAGGTGACAAGCTAGATGAGAAAGCTCTACGTCTGCAGTTACAACAAGCTGGTTACGACCCTGTTAGCGCTGTTGTACGCCCAGGTGAGTACAGCCTGCGCGGTGGTTTAATTGACTTATTCCCTATGGGTTCTGCATTACCCTATCGCATCGATTTATTTGGTGACGAAATTGATCAAATTAGATCTTTTGATCCCGATAGCCAAAGAAGCCTCTACCCAGTACAAGAAGTTCGCTTACTGCCAGGTCACGAATTTCCTATGGATGAGGAAGCACGCACAGCCTTCAGAGGTCGCTGGCGAGAAGTTTTTGAAGGGGATCCAAGTCGTTGCAGCATCTATAAAGATATGGGCGCAGGTATTCCTAGTGCGGGCATCGAGTCTTACTTACCTTTATTTTTTGAAAATACCTCCACAGTCTTTGATTACCTTCCCCAAGAAAAAGGTCCAGCATGGATAGGTATTCACGGTAGTTTAGAGACCCCCATCAAAGGGTTTTGGCAAGATACGCAACAGCGCTATAACTTCTTAAGTCACGACTCTTCCAGACCTGTTCTAGAGCCTAAACAGCTCTACATTCAACTAGATGAATTATTTACTTTAGTAAAACCTTATGCACGACTAGCTCTAGATAAAGATGCTGAAAACATCAGCCACACTGATCAAGAGCCAAATATCTCATTCTCTCCTTTACCGGACATTGCGATTAACCGCAAAGAGCAAGATCCCATATCAAAACTCAAACAACTGACTAAAACAAGCTCTTATAAATTATTAATTAGTACAGATAGCCCGGGGCGACGGGAAACGGTCCGGCAATTATTAGAAGAGAATGGTTTAAGAGTACATATATCAGATAGTCTTTCTGAGTTCTTAGATAGCGCAGCATCATTAGGAATTACACATAGTCCTATTCATGATGGTTTTGTATCTAAAACTGCACAGTTAGCCATCATCACTGAGTCGGAATTATTTGCGGCCAGCGCGAGAACTCGTCGCAAAGGTAAAGACAAAGAAGCTAGCAATGTCGATACCCTCGTTCGAGATTTATCTGAACTAAAGATTGGTGACCCAGTAGTACATGCTGAGCATGGCATTGGACGCTATCAAGGACTTATATTGCTAGATGTCGGCAATGGTGAAGAAGAGTTCTTGCATTTGCTATATGCGCATGCCGCGACACTTTACGTGCCGGTACAACAATTACAACTCATTTCTCGATATGCGGGATCAGACCCTGATAGCGCCCCACTTCACCAATTAGGATCTGGCCAATGGGAAAAAGCAAAACGAAAAGCTGCTCAACAAATTAGAGATACCGCAGCAGAGCTTCTAAATCTTTATGCTGCCAGGGCTTTACGTAAGGGACATGCATTTGAATTTTCTGCGCATGACTATGAGGCGTTCGCTGAAAGTTTTGGCTTTGAAGAAACTGCTGATCAGCAAGCCGCTATAGCCGCCGTTATTCAAGATATGACTAGCGGTAAACCTATGGATCGACTAGTTTGTGGCGATGTGGGGTTTGGAAAAACTGAAGTAGCTTTACGAGCAAGCTTCCTTGCAGTGATGGGTGGCAAACAAGTTGCCATCCTAGCTCCAACAACACTCCTCGCAGAGCAACATGCAGAGACTTGGAAAAGTCGCTTTGCAGATTGGCCCGTAAAAATTGTTGAGTTATCGCGCTTCAAAACAACCAAAGAAATTAACTCAGCTTTAGAAGCCATGGCTAATGGTGATGCTGACATTGTTATTGGAACCCACAAACTCTTCTCGGCTGATGTTAAATTTCCGCGCCTAGGGCTCGTCATTATTGATGAAGAACATCGCTTTGGCGTGCGTCAAAAAGAGGCCCTTAAAACATTGCGTGCTGAAGTTGATATATTGACTTTAACTGCAACCCCCATTCCTAGAACATTAGGTATGGCTCTCGAGGGTTTGCGTGATTTCTCAGTGATAGCAACAGCGCCACAAAAACGTTTAGCCATCAAAACTTTTGTAAGGCGTGAAAGCGATGGCATCATTCGTGAAGCGGTACTTCGTGAAATCAAACGAGGCGGACAAGTCTATTTCCTACACAATGAAGTAGATACGATTGAAAACCGTAAACAATCTCTAGAAAAGTTATTACCCGAAGCACGCATTGTGATTGCTCACGGTCAAATGCACGAGCGAGATCTTGAACGAGTCATGCGTGACTTTGTCACACAACGCGCGAACATCTTGTTATGCACAACCATTATTGAAACTGGTATCGACGTCCCTACTGCTAATACCATCATCATGCATCGAGCTGATAAGTTTGGTTTAGCTCAACTCCATCAACTACGAGGACGTGTAGGCCGCTCGCACCATCAGGCTTATGCTTACTTGACCGTACCAGATCCAGAGGCTTTAACAAAACAAGCTAAATTACGCTTAGAGGCTATTCAGGCGATGGAAGAGCTGGGGTCAGGTTTTTACTTAGCTATGCATGACTTAGAGATTCGTGGTGCAGGCGAAGTACTAGGAGACAAACAATCTGGTGACATATCCGAAATTGGCTTCCAACTTTATACAGAAATGCTTAACAAGGCAGTTAAGTCCCTCAAAAGCGGTAAAGAGCCTGACCTTATGGCACCAATGGAAGTCATTACAGACATCACACTGGGCGTTCCAGCATTACTCACCAATGATTACTGCCCAGATGTTCACGAGCGCTTATCACTTTACAAACGCCTCGCTAGCGTTGAAAGCCAGGATAAGCTCGTTGAAATTAGAGAAGAATTGGTCGATCGCTTCGGAGATTTACCAGAACAAGCTCAGTCATTATTTGAAACCCATCGCCTACGTTTAAGCATGGCCCACTTAGGCATTAAGAAAATTGATGCACACCCTGCTCAAATCACTATTCAATTTATCCCTAATCCACCAATTGACCCAATTAAAATTATTCAGTTGGTACAAACTAATAAGCGAGTGCAACTGAATGGTCAGGATAAACTTAAGATACTACCGGCTGATAAAGAAGCTTTTATTAGCCTAACTCAACGACTAGAAGCAATTCGCCAACTATTTAAGCACTTAGGCGATACTATCGTTAAAGACTCACTATAAGAATTTGATATGCAAATAGCCCTGTTTCATAAAAAAGCCATTCAGGAATCGCTCATTCGTGAAATTCAAAAATCTCACGCTGTTAAAGCTATCACTCCAAAAACAGAAAAAACAACTGCCATTGAGTTAACTGAAACTCTCAATACAGAACAAAAAAGTCACCTACGTCATCTAGGTGTTTTACATGAAACAGACATAGGTTTTTTGCCGAAACACTTCAATCCATCGCAAATAAAAGTTTTGGCCATGGATATGGATTCAACAATCATCAATATCGAATGTATTGATGAAATTGCTGATGCAGTTGGCAAAAAGAAAGAGGTTTCAGAAATTACTGAAGCTGCCATGCGTGGGGAAATTAAAGATTTCAGTGAAAGCCTGATTCGCCGAGTTGCCCTATTAAAGGGCGCACCAGCATCAGCTCTTGAACAAGTTTTCAATGAGCGTCTTAGACTTAACGAGGGCGCTAGAGACTTAATCAGCCGAGCGCACAATAAAGGTATTCACACCCTACTCGTGTCTGGTGGCTTCACATTCTTTACCCAGAAACTTCAAGAAGAACTGAAGTTATCAGAAACTCACGCCAATCACTTGGAAATAATTGATGGCATATTAACGGGCAAAGTTATTGGAAATATTGTCGATGGCGCTGCCAAAGCTGCTTACGTAGAAGCGTGTTGTCTAAAGCTAGGAAGTAATAAACATGCAGCAGTGACCATGGGTGACGGCTCCAATGACCTGCTCATGATGCATGGGGCCGGTTTATCTATTGGCTATAAAGCAAAGCCAGTGGTGAAAGATCAGGCAGATATCGCCTTTGACCATGTCGCTCTAGATGCGTGGCTCGATTTGCTATAAATTTGGCGATTAAAGCAGAATATAAAAAAGGCCGCATCAGCGGCCTTTTTTATATCAGAGAAATAATCAAAGACGCTCAAAAATCACAGCGATACCTTGACCACCACCAATACACATCGTTACCAATGCATATTTACCACCGGTGCGGTGCAATTCATAAATAGCTTTCGTTGCAATAAATGCGCCTGAACAGCCTACTGGGTGACCTAAAGCAATCGCACCGCCGTTTGGATTAGTCTTTGTCATATCCAAACCTAGGCCTTTAGATACTGCGATAGCTTGCGCAGCAAAAGCCTCATTTGATTCAATCACGTCGATCTTATCAATTGTCAAACCTGCGCGTTGCAATGCAATCTTAGAAGCTGGGATTGGACCTTCACCCATAAGATCATTAGGTACGCCAGCTAAAGCATATGACACCAAACGTGCCATCGGCTTTTGACCTGCTTTAGCTGCTGCATCAGCAGAAGCTAGAACAAAGAAAGCTGCACCATCATTAATGCCTGAGGCGTTACCAGCAGTTACAGAACCATCTTTCTTGAAAGCCGGCTTCATTTTGCCCAAGCTTTCCATCGTTGTATTTGCTTTCACATGCTCATCAGTATCAAACACAACATCACCCTTACGTGTTTGCATAGTGATTGGTACGATTTGTGATTTAAAGCGACCTTCTGCAATAGCAGCAGCTGCTCTACGATGAGACTCAACCGATAAAGCATCCTGATCTTCACGGCTAATATTCCATTTAGTTGCCAGATTCTCTGCCGTAATACCCATATGACCAGCACCAAATGGGTCTGTTAATGTCGCAACCATCATATCGATCATTTTGGTATCGCCCATGCGAGCACCTGTACGCATAGCAGGAGCTGCGTAAATGCCACGTGACATCACTTCAACACCACCACCCACACCATACTCACAATCACCCAACATAATTGCTTGTGATGTTGTCACAATACCTTGAAGACCAGAGCTACATAAACGGTTAACCGCCATTGCCACTGAATCCATTGGCAAACCAGCTTGAATTGCCGCTACACGAGCAACATATGGGAAACGGCTCTCTGTTGGAATACAGTTACCAACAGTCACATAATTAATTTGTTTAGGGTCCACGCCAGAACGGTTCACAGCTTCTTTCATAACTGTGCCAGCCAACTCTGAAGGCTCCATGCCACTTAAAGAACCACCAAAACCACCAATAGCAGAACGAACTGCACTTAATACAACAACATCACGTGCCATCTGGAACTCCCTTAATCACTTTTAATTAATAGAAAAAACTAGTCTGTAGCGCTAATCTTACGAGTAACTGTCTGAAACCGTCTATTAGGGCTAACTAGGGGTATTCACTCATAAAAAACCTAGCAAATAACTTCTAGTCAAACCCTAAATTACAGTTGAGCAATCAAATCATGGCCTTGAGTACCTACTACGGTAGCCTTTACAAACTCACCTACACGATAACGTTTAGAAATCTTGTCAGTTGGTAGCAAATGGACGACACCATCGATCTCAGGAGCATCTGATTGACTTCTACCAACACCCCTTGGCCCATTAACTGTGTCAACTAAAACACGAATTCGTTTACCCACTTTAGCTTCCAACAACTTAGCTGAAACTTCTTCTGCCACAGCCATAAATCGTGCTTGACGCTCCTGACGAACCTCATCCGGTAACGCGCCCTCTAACTCATTAGCTTTCGCACCTTCCACGGGTGAATAAGCAAAACAACCAGCGCGATCAATTTTTGCCTCACGCATAAAGTCTAATAAGTAATTAAATTCAGCCTCCGTCTCACCCGGGAAGCCAGCTATGAAAGTACTTCGTATTGTTAAATCGGGACAAGCTGCTCGCCAAGCAAGAATACGATCCAAATTTTTCTCACCACTTGCTGGACGCTTCATTCTCTTCAAAACATCAGGGTGAGCATGTTGCATAGGTATATCCAAATACGGCAACACACCACTTCCTTCATCAGCAAACATAGCCATTAAAGGCAAAATATCATCGACATGCGGATATGGATAAACATAATGTAAACGCACCCATGCATCATGTTGACGAGCCAGTTTTCCTAGAGCCTCAACCATGTCAAACAACTTAGCCTTAACAGGACGACCATCCCAGAACCCAGTTCGATACTGAACATCGACACCATACGCACTCGTATCTTGAGAAACCACCAATAATTCTTTTACACCAGCCTCAAAAAGATGCTGCGCCTCGAGCAATACATCACCAATCGGCCTTGAAACTAAATCCCCTCGCAAGCTCGGAATGATGCAGAAGGTGCAACGATGATTACAGCCTTCAGAAATTTTTAGATAGGCGTAATGTTTGGGCGTTAATTTAATACCAGCTGCTGGTACTAAATCTGTAAATGGGTCATGTGGCTTAGGTAAATGCTGGTGCACCACTGCCAAGACCTCATCAGCAGCGTGTGGACCTGTTACAGCCAATACTTTGGGATGTACAGATGTGACCACATCTGATCCATCTATATTCTTCTTGGCTCCTAAGCAACCTGTCACGATCACCTTACCATTTTCAGCTAGAGCCTCGCCAATGGCATCTAGACTCTCTTGGACGGCTGAATCAATAAAGCCACAGGTATTAACAACCACCAAATCAGATCCGCTGTAATCCTTGGCTATTTCATAGCCTTCAGCGCGTAATTGAGTAACGATGCGTTCAGCATCAACCAAAGCCTTGGGACACCCCAAGGAAACAAAACCAATTTTCCCGCTCAATTATTTATCGCTCTTTGTAGGTGGTGTAAAAGGAAAGCCGCTAAATACATTAGCTTGATCCTTCATTTTTTCTTGCATTTGAGAAAACAAGTTTTTACTTTGTTCAACATAGTTACCCATCACGTTTTGCATCATGGGATTTTGCATATTCATAAACTGAGCCCAACTCTCAGGCGTTATATTCACGCCACCTTGCTTAGACTGTTCGGCAAACTGAGATTGCATATCAATGAATGATTGAATATTTTTCTCTAAATAACCACCCACCAAGCCCTGCATTGAGTGTCCGTAAAAACGAATCATTTGAGATAGCATCGGCGTAGTAAATAAAGGTACGCCACCAGCCTCTTCTTCCAAAATAATTTGTAACAAGATAGCTCGCGTCAAATCTTCGTCTGTTTTAGCATCAACCACCTTGAACTCTTCGTGAGCCAAAACGAGATCTTTTACATCAGACAATGTGACATAAGCACTAGTTTGTGTGTCATATAAACGACGATTAGGATACTTCTTAATCGTACGAACACCACCAGATTTAGCAGATTGTTTTTTAGTAACCATAGTAATTAATTAGGGCTTGAATACCCATATTGTATGTGTAAATTCAAGCCCTTATGCTGCACAGCAACAATACACCCTATTCAAGGGTCAATTGAAGCTTAGCCCATATGTAAACCACCGTTTAATGAGAAGTCCGCTCCTGTTGAGAAACCGCCTTGATCAGAAGCCAACCAAGAAACAATCGATGCGATCTCATCTGGAGTACCTAAACGCTTAACAGGAATCGTAGAAATAATTTTTTCCAAAACATCTTCACGAATCGCTGTCACCATATCAGTCCCAATATAGCCAGGAGAAACTGTATTAACAGTTACACCTTTCGATGCAGTTTCTTGGGCTAAAGACATCGTAAAACCATGGATACCAGCTTTAGCTGTTGCATAGTTAGATTGTCCAAACTGACCTTTTTGACCATTAACAGATGAAATATTGATCACGCGGCCCCAACCAGCATCAACCATGCCGTCGATTACTTGCTTGGTTACGTTGAACAAAGAGTTCAAGTTTGTATCAATCACAGCTCTCCAATCTTCTGGAGTCATCTTACGGAAAACTGTATCGCGAGTAATACCAGCGTTATTAACAAGCACATCCACTTTTCCGTGCTCAGCTTTAACTTTCTCAAAAGCAGCAACTGTACTTGCCCAATCACCTACGTTACCTTCTGAAGCAACGAAATCGAAGCCTAAAGCTTTTTGCTGAGCCAACCACTTATCTTTACGTGGTGAATTAGGACCACAACCAGCGATGACCTTGAAACCATCTTTAGCCAAACGCTGACAAATAGCGGTACCGATACCACCCATACCACCTGTTACATACGCTACTTTCTGACTCATGCTGCTTCTCCTGTTATCGAACACAACTAATAAACAATACAACCTTTAAAAAATTAATCTTTAGCTTTCTCTTTCACATAGCTACCTGGTGCTGGTTCAATCGCTTTGTACTTAGCACTACCGTAAGTCTTAGGCGCAAGCTTTTGCTTACCACCTAAAGGCGCTAACCAATCAGCCCAATCAGGCCACCAACTTCCTGCAATTTCTTTTGCACCATCAAACCAAGCATCTGCTGTAGCTGGTAACTTTGAGTTAGCCCAATAATTACGTTTCTTTTTAGCTGGTGGATTAATGACACCAGCAATATGGCCAGAAGCACCCAAAACAAAATGTACTTTGACGCCCTTCAAAAGTTTGACGGATTCATAAGCAGACCACCAAGGAACAATATGGTCCTCTCTTGAAGCGTAAAGATAGACTGGGCACTTAATCTTCCCTAGGTCAACCTTCTCACCACAAACCGTTAATCGACCTGGAATCTTTAATTCATTTTGTAGATACATATGACGGAGATACCAAACATACATGGCACCCGGCAAGTTCGTTGAATCGCCATTCCAATACAACAAATCAAATGGAGGCGGTGAATTACCTTTTAGATAACTATCTACAACGTAATTCCAAACCAAATCATTAGGGCGTAGGAATGAGAAGGTGTTAGCTAATTCAACACCGCGCAACATACCGCACTTACCGTTCTTACCACCAATGGTGTTCTCACGTAATTGCACTAATGTCTCATCAACGAAAACATCCAAAATGCCCGTGTCTGAGAAATCCAACAATGTAGTTAGAAGCGTTAAGCTCGCAGCTGGGTGAATATTTCTTGCCGCTAAAACTGCCAGGGCTGTTGTAGTAATCGTGCCACCAACACAGAAACCTAAAATATTAATTTGCTTTTGCCCACTAATATCACAGACGGTTTCAATAGCTTTGATAGCACCATCACCAATGTAATCATCCCATGTCGTATCAGCCATGCTTGGATCTGGATTCTTCCATGAAACCAAATAAACTGTATGACCCTGCTCTACCAAATAACGAACCACTGAGTTATCAGGCTGCAAATCCAAAATATAGTATTTGTTAATACATGGTGGGATCATCAAATAAGGTCGCTCATACACCTTCGCTGTTAAAGGCTTGTACTGAATTAGCTGGAATAGATCACACTGAAAGACCACCGCACCTTCAGTGGTTGCCATGTTCTTACCAACCTCAAAAGCTGTCTCATCCGTCTGAGATACCTTACCTTTACCTAAATCTTGAAGCGCATTCAAAATACCAGTGCGCAAAGATTCGCCCTTGGTATCCAATAAGCGCTGAATAGCATCTGGATTGGTTGCTAAGAAATTGGCCGGTGACATCGCATCGATCATTTGCTCAGTCGTAAAACGAATGCGTTGACGAACTTTTGCTTCCGCCTCTACAGCATCAGCCAAATTAAGCAAATGACGAGAATTTAATAAATAGAAATTAACTGTTGCTTGATTCCATGGGCTTTTCCATGCCTCACCAGAGAAGCGACGGTCCTTAATATCACTACCAGTCGGATTTAACCAAAGAGCCGCTAAATCTTTTGCATACTGTTGCTCAATTTCAACCAGCTTTTCTGGCGGAATTAAAGCCATATGCTGGGGAGCGAGGCTGGGACCTGGGCCGAAGCCTTGCATGTTCACCATAGATTTTCCTAAATAATTAATAAAAACTTATTCCTACAGCCACATTCTCCGGTGTTATGCAGGAATTCGTTATAAGAATTAACCCTATCTTAAGCTTCGTTCAAGCTTACGAGATAAAAGGTATTAGGAAGCTTTAATCCAAATGAAACTAGCCATTCGACCAGTTTGTTGATTTCTACGATAAGAATAGAATTTTTCGTCTAGGTAAGTACACTCACCACCCCCTGAGATCTCTTTAATACCCAATCTTTGCAGGCGCTGTGTCGCCAACTTATATAAATTGGCTAAGTATTTGCCAGCTCGAGGTAAAGGTTCGAAAGCTAAAGCATCTTCAGGATATAAATCCATAAAAGCCGCCCTAACCTCAGACCCAACTTCAAATGCTGTTGGCCCAATCGCAGGCCCTAAATAAGCTGTCAAAGTCGACGCATCTTGACATGGTATTTTTTTTAACATGGCATCAACTGTCTGCTCTATAACCCCTGCACATAAACCTCTCCAGCCGGCATGAGCAACGCCAATCACCCTAGCACCTTCATCACACAAGAGAATAGGCAAACAATCTGCGGTCATGACGCTCAGGACGCGGCCGGGGACAGTCGTTACAGCTGCATCAGCAACAGGAACCTGGTCAAATTGCCAGCGATCTGCATCAAAGACCTCTGTCCCATGAACTTGTTCTAACCAAACAGGTTGAGAAGGTAGAACCTCTAGCAATACATATCGATTAGCTTCCACGTCGACTGGGTTATCCCCTACATGCAAAGCTAAATTAAATCCGTCATAAGGAGGCTGACTTTGCCCTCCAAAACGAGTCGTAACACAGCTACCTATCCGTGCCTTAGCTTGACCAGAAAGTGGCCAATCAGGATATAAATAGCTTTTAGACATCTAAAGTGTCCCATTCCGGCCATAGTTGCTCCTTAGAAAACCCTAGAGCGAGACCTAAATCTTCCATATCTTTGGGTAAACGAGCCTCCCAAAGCATGGATTCCCCAGTTTTAGGATGCTTAATCCCTAAAAGTGCAGCATGCAACGCTTGGCCAGGCCTACTAAATGGAATTTTGTCAGCATCAGCTGGCAATCTCTTCTTATAAACTGGGTCACCTAGCAATGGATTACCTAAAGACTCCAAATGGACACGAATTTGATGGGTTCTACCTGTTTCCAAGCGACAAGCCACCAAAGATACTTTAGAGCCGCCAAATGCAACCGTACCCAATGGCTGCACATGGGTCACTGCTGGCTTACTCGCAGAACCAGTCATTAAGGCCATTTTTAGCCGATCTCTAGGGTCTCTTCCAATCGAGGCATGGACCGTTTGCCCCTTAACCGTACCCCAAGCATAGGCCAGATAACGCCTAATTACCTGCCTAGACTGCAACTGTCTAACCAAATCAGTTTGAGCCTCCAAGGTCTTGGCCACCATTAATAAGCCTGAGGTGTCCTTATCCAATCGATGAACAATACCGGCCCTTGGGACCTCTGCAATACTAGGGTATCTAAACAATAAGGCATTTAATAAGGTTCCAGTCCAATTGCCTGCGGCAGGATGAACGACCATGCCTGCAGGTTTATGAACGACCAGCAACTCAGAGTCCTCATAAACAACATCCAAAGGGATATCTTGTGCGACATAAGCCTGCTCTTCCGGTGTTGGTTGGGGTAAAACCTCAATCAGCTCCCCAGCCTTGGCAGAATGACGAATTTTCAACTTTTGACCAGCTGAAGTGACAAAACCAGCTTCAATCCAAGATTGCAGGCGATTACGTGAATGTTGAGGAATTAATTGGGCTAGAACCTTATCTAAACGCTCCCCAGATAAGATATCTGGCACAACAACTGCAATAAGTTCTTCCTCATCGATATAATCTGATGCATTGATTTCTGGAGAATCTGGTAATGCCAAAATTTGGGGCCCTTCCTTGTATGAATATCGCTAGTTTAAGTCGCATTTCTATTCGCCTAGCATCACCTTTACTTTTAGTCTGTATTTTGACATCTACCGCCCTATTATCAGGTTGCGCTGGTGATCCAACAGATGAAACTGCTGGTTGGTCACAAAACAAGCTCTACTCTGAAGCTAAAGATGCCATGGATGGCGGCGACTATCCTAAATGCGTTAAATATTTTGAGAAATTAGAAGCTCGTTACCCATTTGGCCCTTATGCACAACAGTCACAAATCAATGTGGCTTATTGCCATTGGAAAGATGGTGAAGTGGCTCAAGCCATTCCTGCGGTTGATCGTTTCATTCAACTTCACCCAGGTCACCCAAACATTGACTACGCTTACTACCTAAAAGGCTTGATCACCTTCAATGACAATATGGGCTTTTTGGGTAAGCTAACAGGCCAAGATTTAAGCGAACGTGATCCAAAAGCAGCACGCGATGCATTTGAAGCATTCAAAATATTGACAACTCGCTACCCAGACAGCGTATATACACCTGATGCATTAGACCGCATGCGCTACATCGTTAATGCTTTGGCTGATAGCGATGTAAATACCGCTCGCTATTACTACCGCCGTGGCGCTTATTTAGCAGCTGTTAATCGCGCTCAACGAGCTATGACAGACTATGACCGTGCACCAGCTATTGAAGAAGCGCTTTATATTCTTTACAAGTCTTATGATGCTTTAGGCATGAAAGACCTAAGTAATGATGCGTTGCGAGTTCTAAAACTCAACTATCCTCAAAGCAAAATTACTGAAACTGGCAAGCGCAGCAATACCGAGGACGTCACGCCACCATGGTGGCAGATTTGGCGCAAATAACTACGCGCCTTAATTAACTAACTTGATCTATTAATCAAGCAATAAAAAAGGAGGGACACCCCTCCTTTTTTATTACATCAATATCATTGCATTTAGCTACTCAATAGTAGAACGCTTCACTCGTGGCGCAATGGCACACAACAATTCATACCCAATCGTTCCAGCAGCCTGAGCCACACGATCAACTGGTAAATAATCACCCCACATTTCGACAACCGTTCCTACATCCGCATGCGGCATATCTGTCACATCAATCGTCATCATATCCATTGAAACTTGTCCGGCAACAGGACATATCTGACCGCTAGCCAAACCTTGAGCACCAGCCACCCAAACAGGCGTCCCATCTGGAGCATGTCTTGGATAACCATCCGCATAACCACAAGCAATAACGGCTACACGAATAGGCACATCGGTTTGATAACGAGCACCATACCCCACAGCATCACCCGCATCCAAATGCTGAATCGCAATAATTTCTGTTCGCAGACTCATCACTGGTTTTAACTTTGCATGCTCAATATCTTCATACTTACCAGATGGAGATGCGCCATACAACATAATTCCTGGGCGCACCCAATCAGAGTCAACAATATGGTGATGCCACAAAATGGCTGCAGAATTTGATAAAGAAGTTTCGCCTGGCAAACCCTCAATCGTTTCATTAAAAACTTCTAACTGCAAATCAACACTAGGTTGTTTATCAACATAATCTGCATTAGCAAAATGTGTCATATGTGCGACTTGATAACCTGCCGTATGTAATCGATGAAACGCCTCACGATAAGCTTCCGGCTTAAAACCCAAACGATTCATACCAGTATTCATCTTCATAAATACTTGCATAGCCATTGGCTTAGACGACTGCTTTGCCTCAGCCACATTCTCTAACCAATCAACCTGATCTAGATGGTGCACAACACAATCACAAGCTAAATCAATGGCAGTAAAAACATCTTCCTCGCTAAATAATCCCTCAAGTAGCAAAATGGGCTTAGTCCATCCTTGTTCTCTCAAAGTGGCAGCCTCAGCAAGATCTAGCAAAGCCAAACCATCCGCCTTAGCCAGCGCCAAATTAACTAAAGATAAGCCATGGCCATAGGCATTGGCCTTCACTACTGCCCATACTTTTGAGGCAGGTGTAATTTCCCTGACACGTTGCAAGTTATGGCGCAAAGCATCAGAATTTAAGAGGGCATGTATCGGTCTAGACAGAGTTTTCTCACTTTCGTGTTTTAATGACACTTCATAACTGAATTGTACGAATGAAACCAGGTTTTTACACAATTATGGCGGCGCAATTTTTTTCGTCGCTTGCAGACAACGCTTTGCTGATTGCAGCAATAGCATTACTTTACCAACTCCAGGCTCCAGCCTGGATGACTCCGCTATTAAAACTCTTCTTTGTCTTATCTTATGTAGTATTAGCTGCCTTTGTGGGTGCCTTTGCCGACTCACGACCTAAGGGCAAGGTTATGTTCCTCACCAACAGCATCAAAATTATTGGCTGTTTGGCAATGCTATTTATCGATCACCCTCTAGTAGCTTACGCTATCGTAGGGCTTGGTGCGGCAGCTTACTCCCCTGCCAAATACGGCATTTTGACTGAATTACTACCCCCAGAAAAACTCGTTGCAGCTAATGGTTGGATTGAAGGCTTAACCGTTGGATCCATCATTTTGGGCACTGTTTTTGGTGGCATGTTAATTTCCAACCAAATATCAACTTTCTTGTTATCTTTTGATTTCCCATTCATAGACACAAGCATTGATACAGCACCTGAAGCTGCTATCTGTGTCATTGCGATTATTTACCTCATCGCAGCTGCCTTTAATTTAAAGATCCCCGATACGGGCATTAAATACCCAGAGCAGGCTAAAAATCCGATTCAGTTGATTAAAGACTTTAAACATTGCTTCACCACACTTTGGACAGATCGGTTAGGACAAATCTCCTTAGCAGTCACCACCCTCTTTTGGGGAGCCGGTGCAACGCTCCAATTTATTGTTATTAAATGGGCAGAATCAGCGCTAGGCATGACGCTTTCTGAAGGCGCCATCCTACAAGCAGTTGTTGCATTGGGTGTTGCAGGTGGTGCTGTATGGGCAGCCTGGAAGGTACCTCTTAGAAAATCACTCAGCGTCCTTAAATACGGTGTCATGATGGGTGTTCTTGTCATGCTCATGGCTATCTTTAAGAAAGATTTAGTGCCACAAGTAGATATTGATTTAGGTATTGTTAATCTACATCTCTATTTACTCATTACCTATATCTTTTTAATAACTATTGGCTGGATGTCTGGTTACTTTGTTGTGCCCATGAATGCCCTACTCCAACATCGAGGACACGTTCTTTTGTCTGCAGGGCACTCCATTGCCGTACAAAATTTCAATGAAAACCTCTCTGTTCTAGCCATGCTTGGCATCTATGCTTTATTAATCTGGCTAAACGTTCCGGTCACGATTGTCATACTTCTTTTTGGTAGCTGTGTTTGTCTTCTCATGTTGAAAATTATGAGTTGGCATGAACAAAACCAAAGTGAATATGACTCACTTCACCTCATCGGTGAAAAAAAGCACTAATTAGTGCCCTCCTAGTTTTATCTCCTAACTAATTAGGGTATCCGGGATGGCTTCAAAAATGCTATCCCCAGTCTTTTACTTTTTGGCCATTTAATATGATTGATTTTCTAATTGACCCCAATACGATCATTGCCTTTTTCACATTGGCAGCGTTAGAAATTATCTTAGGTATCGATAACATTATTTTTATTAGTATCTTAGCTAACCGACTTCCGCTAAGCATGAGAGATCGCGTAAGGCGCTTAGGTTTGCTCTTTGCTTTAGGCACTAGAATTTTATTGCTGTTAAGTCTTAGCTGGGTGATGAGCTTAACTGCCACCCTCTTTAGCCTATTTAACCAAGATATCAGCGGCCGAGACCTCATCCTTTTACTCGGCGGACTATTCCTATTATGGAAAGCCTCAAAAGAAATTTATCTTGAAGTTGAAGCTGAAGAAGAATCCAGCAAACAAATAGCTAATACAACAGAAACAGCTCATTCAACCAAAGTCTTTTGGTCTGCCGTCATTCAAATTGGCATCCTAGATATTGTTTTTTCTCTCGATAGCGTCATTACAGCCGTAGGACTAGTCGATGATCTCTCCATCATGATTGCTGCCATCCTAGCCTCTGTTGGCGTGATGCTGTTTGCAGCTAAACCCATTGGTGATTTTGTTCACCATCACCCATCCATCAAAGTGTTAGCACTATCATTTTTGACCATCGTGGGCTTAGTTCTAATTGCTGAAAGCATGGATGTTCACATCCCTAAGGGATATGTTTATTTTGCAATGGCTTTTTCTCTAAGCGTCGAATTTTTAAATATTCGAGCTCGCACCAAGAAAAATAAATTAACCGACTAAAGAGCGCGCCAAGAGAAGATCTTGCCAAGCTAAAGCCTTATCTGCAGGCTTTTTCAACAAGTGTTCTGGGTGATAACTTAATACGACTGGCAACTCTTCCCCATTCACCTCAAGAGAATGAACAGCTCCTCTTAGCTCATTAAATGGTTCTTGAAGTTGCAATAATTTCTTACCTAAATCAGCGCCCATAGCAAACACCACTTGACCAGAAGCCTTGCCAGAAAGTGCTTCAGAGCTATTAATCAACTGAATATCAGCACGCTTCAACATGAAAGATGCAAGCATCTTGTCGAACAAAATATTGGCATCACCACTGAGCTGATCAAGCACAAAAGTCCAAACAAAACCTTGAGCACCACTTACACTCATTTCTTGAGTTGCTGAAGACACATCGCCCCCACCACTTGATTGAGTTGCAGATTCTCCATCAGCAACAACCCATGTACTGATACCCATTGCATTCAAATAATCCGCTTGACTCACTCGTTCACTCTTTCTTTAACTCTTTAACCATCACCTTAGCATCTTCTCTGATGCCATTTCGAGCAGGGTAATATTCTTTACGTACACCAATTTGACGATACCCCAGCCTCTCATATAAACCAATGGCATTGATATTGCTGATGCGTACCTCTAAAAATATTTTATAAAGATCACGGCCAATCGCCAAACTCTCCATCGCTTCCAACATTTTTTTAGCCAAACCACGCCGACGATAAATTGGATTAACCGTAATATTTAACAAATTGAGTTCATCAACACCGGGCATCAATACGCAATAAGCTAACAACGGATCTCTCTCATCATCTTCAGCTAACTCACGTAAGCAATAAGCCCAGTAACCTGCTGTCAAAGAGTCCGTAAAATTACCTCGACTCCACGGAGCTAAATGACTGATGTTCTCGATGGCCATCACATCATCCAAATCACCCATAGCCATCGGCAATAAACGCATCTGCAGCATCTCAACCTTGACTATTGCCCGCTCGCTCAGCAATTGTTTGGGCAACCTTATCCCGGACATAAATAGGCTGCAAATCCATGGCGTTGACTTGAAGACCTTTATGCAAAGCATCAAAGCCCAATTGAGCAATCGATCTCGCATGAGGCACTACCTGTTCATCGACAGCTTTTGCACTTAAGACTAAATGAGCCATCTGTTCTGGATAGGCGACAACTGCATTACCTAACAAATAAAAATCAGCTGAGGGTTGATCTAGCTGGTCAGGAGCAGATAAATAAATATCTCCTAAACGAGTAGGCAATCCATCTTCAGAAACTTCATAATTTGCCCAATAAACCTCATTCATGCGCGCATCTGTTGCAACAAGCACCTGCGCACCACAAGGAATCTGAAGGGAATGAATACCTTCTAATGCAACAGCATCCAAACAAACAATCGGCAAACAAGGCAGGTCACCACCTAAAGCCATTCCTTGTCCGATACCAACACCAATACGTATACCTGTAAAAGCACCTGGGCCAATACCAACCGCAATAGCGTCTAAATCTCTAAAGTTGACTTGAGCCTCTTCTAATAAGGCCTCCACCCAATCTAAAGCATGCTGACTAGATTCAGGGCCAAGGTTCTCATGTCGCACCAAAGAAAAAGGAGCTTCTCGCCCATGGGCAGAAACTCCTTTGGCTTGAACCAAGGCCACAGAACACCACTGTGTTGAGGTGTCAATGGCCAAAATGCTCAATTAGATTTCCTCGTACAAAGGCAGAGTCAAGAACTCTTCAAATTTCTCACTTGTACTCATCGTATCGAAAATCTCTGCAGCGCGATCCCAATGACCTGTGGCACCTGAAGCTTTCACTTTAGGAAGTTCTTCAGCAATTAGCTGGCGCACCAACTCAGCAGTTACTTTGGTGCCATCTTCTAATTTACCTTTTGGAGAACGAATCCACTGCCATACTTGAGAGCGACTAATCTCCGCTGTAGCAGCATCTTCCATCAAGTTGTGAATAGGTACACATCCATTACCAGCTAACCATGCGCCTAAATAATGAATACCCACATTGATATTCATACGTAAACCAGCTTCAGTAATCGGTGTTTCTGGTTGGAAATCCAACAACTGATCAGCTGTTACATTCACTTCTGGCTTTTGTTTATCAAATTGATTCGGTCTATCGCCCAATACAGCCTTAAATTCAGCCATCGCTGGTTCAACTAGACCTGGGTGAGCAACCCAACCACCATCATAGCCATCTGTAGCATCACGTTTTTTATCGTTAATAATGCCTTGCATAGCAATCGCGTTCTTTTCTGGATCATTCTTGATTGGAATCAATGCGCTCATACCACCCATCGCTGGGGCACCACGATGATGACATGTCTTTAACAACAATAGAGCATAGGCACGCATAAACGGCGATGTCATCGTCACTTTGGCACGATCCGCTAAGCAGAAATTCTTATCAACCTTGAACTTCTTAATGCAAGAGAAAATGTAATCCCAACGACCAGCATTTAGACCAGCGCTGTGTTCACGCAACTCATAAAGAATCTCGTCCATTTCGAAAGCAGCAAGAATTGTTTCAATCAATACTGTCGCTTTAATAGTTCCGCGTGGGAAACCTAGCTCATCCTGAGTCATGCAGAAAATATCATTCCATAAACGAGCCTCTAAATGACTCTCCATTTTTGGAAGATAGAAATATGGGCCAGCGCCACGAGCTAATTGCTCCTTAGCGTTGTGGAAGAAAAATAATGCGAAATCAAAAATACCGCCTGAAACACGTTGACCATCAACCGTTACATGCTTTTCATCCAAATGCCAGCCACGTGGGCGCACTTGAAGTGTGGCGATTTTGTCATTTAACTTATAAGTTTTGCCATTTTGCTCTAAAGACAATTCACGGCGAACTGCCTTTTTCATATTGATTTGGCCTTGAATTTGATTCGTCCAGCTTGGGCTATTGGAATCTTCAAAGTCAGTCATATAAGAGTCTGCGCCTGAATTGAAAGCATTAATCACCATCTTCGCTTCAACAGGGCCAGTAATTTCAACGCGGCGACATTGCAAAGCGGCAGGAATCGGTGCAACTTTCCAGTCACCCTCGCGAATATGTTTTGTTTCAGCTAAAAAATCAGGTCTTTCACCTGCATCTAAACGCTTAGTGCGTTCAACACGAGCTTTTAATAATTCTTGGCGACGTGGTTCAAATGTACGATGCAATTTAGCGACTAAAGCTAAAGCTTCCGGCGTCAAAATTGTTGAAAATTCTGCGGTAACTTCGGCATTAATTGCCATACCTTGGGGCAAATTAGACATGAAATCTCCTGAAAAAACATATAGTTATAGGTTTAACAAATAAATTACAAATTTGTTAAACCTCTATTATGCCTTTTCCATAAAAAATGTCCCAAACAACTCCTAAGAGCCCGTTTGGGACGGATGCTAATAAAACTAAAACTTAGCCTAAAGCAGCAATTACCTCTGGTGGAGCTTGAACCAATTCAATCAAAACACCTTCACCGCCAATTGGAAATTCTTCATTTCCCTTCGGATGCAAAAAGGTAATGTCATAACCTGCTGCCCCCTTACGAATGCCGCCAGGAGCAAAGCGAACGCCCTGAGCAGTTAACCATTCAACAGCAACTGGCAAGTTATCTACCCACAAGCCGATATGGTTTAAAGGCGTTGCATGAACAGCTGGCTTCTTATCAGGATCGATAGGTTGCATCAAATCAACCTCCACCTTATAAGGCCCCTTACCCATGGCACAAATATCCTCATCGACATTTTCACGCTCTGACTGGAATGTACCTGTGATCTCTAGACCAAACATCTCCACCCACAACTTCTGAAGTTTTGACTTGTCCGGTCCACCGATAGCAACCTGTTGGATTCCCAATATTTTGAATGGCTTTGTCATAGCTAGGCCTTATTCAAAACGCAAAATTGGTTGATCAACAGCTAAGCTCTCACCTTTTGCTGCCATCACTTCAGCAACAACACCATCTTGAGTAGCAACTAAGACGTTTTCCATCTTCATCGCTTCAATCGCAGCCAAACGTTGACCCGCTTCAACTTTTTGTCCCACTGTCACAGCCACATCAACTAACAAACCAGGCATTGGTGATAGCAAGAATTTAGACATGTCAGGTGGTTCTTTGAAAGGCATGAGTTTTTGCATCTCTGCGCCCTTCTCAGTTAACACCAAACTATCTACGCGCACACCATCTAATTGAATGCGATAGAACAAACCATTGCGGTCAAGTTGAGCAGAAATTTCTTTACCATTCACCACCGCGTTATAAACAATATGTCCAGGCGTCCAATCAGTCTCAATCGCATAAACCTGACCACCTACTGTTACTTCATAGCCTCGTGCAGTCTCTTCTACAGAAGTTGATACGTAATCCATCTTGCCAGGCTCACCAGAGCCCACCACGAATGAATGAGGGATCTTAACTTCGTGACCTTCTAACTGACCATAAATACCAGCAGCACGATCTAAGTAACGACGATGAATCGCTGTTGCCAACGCATCCATTAAACCCGGATCAGTCGCTTTAACATCGCTAGCACGGAAACCATGTGGAAACTCTTCCGCGATAAATCCCGTATTGAAATCACCAGAAATAAAACGTGGATGCTGCATCAATGCAGATTGGAATGGAATGTTTGAGTGAATGCCGCGAATAACGAACTTATTCAATGCAGCACGCATCTTCGTAATAGCATCCATACGATCCTTGCCATGCACAATCAACTTGGCAATCATGGAGTCGTAGTGCATCGGAATCTCACCACCCTCGTACACACCCGTATCAACACGCACACCATCAATTTCTTCAGGTGGTTGATATCTCACTAAACGACCCGTTGATGGCAAGAAGTTACGATAAGGA
>Ga0228702_1000603_pt1 | contig 26576 bp, 17 predicted proteins | sample McNCre217_Aug_MG_2_FD_178018 | JGI IMG/M metagenome (GOLD analysis project Ga0228702, IMG submission 178018) | Freshwater microbial communities from McNutts Creek, Athens, Georgia, United States - 20-17_Aug_MG | ecosystem: Environmental > Aquatic > Freshwater > Creek | place: USA: Georgia...
CTGCTTCTTGTGGGTGTAGTCGTACTTGTCTACTGCGCGACGGATGGTCTCGCGGTATGCAACCTGTGGCTTACCAACGTTTGCCTCAACCTTGAACTCGCGACGCATACGGTCTACAAGGATGTCAAGGTGGAGCTCGCCCATACCGGAGATAACGGTCTGGCCGGTCTCGTGGTCGTGCTCAACGCGGAAGGTTGGGTCTTCTTCCGCAAGCTTCTGGATAGCTAGACCTAGCTTCTCCTGGTCGGCCTTGGTCTTTGGCTCAATGGCAACCGAGATAACTGGATCTGGGAAGGTCATCGACTCTAGAACAATCTGGTTGTCTGGGTCGCAAAGGGTGTCACCGGTGGTGGTGTCCTTTAGACCGATGGCAGCGTAGATGTGTCCTGCGGTTACCGACTCAACTGGGTTTTCCTTGTTGGCGTGCATCTGGAAAAGCTTTCCGATGCGCTCCTTCTTACCCTTGGTGGAGTTAACAACCTGGTCGCCCTGGTTAGCGTGACCGGAGTAAACACGAATGTAGGTTAGACGACCAAAGAATGGGTGGGTCATAACCTTGAACGCCAAAGCCGCGAACGGCTCGGTGCTCTTTGGCTCGCGCTTTAGGCGAACCTCTTCGTCGCGTGGGTCTCCACCCTCAACCGCTGGAACGTCCAGTGGGGTTGGAAGGTAGTCAACAACTGCGTCAAGCATTGGCTGAACACCCTTGTTCTTGAAGGCAGAGCCACAAAGAACTGGGTAGATCTCAGAGTTCACGGTCATCTTGCGGATGGCGCCCTTGATCTCTGCAACGGTTAGCTCTTCGCCTGCAAAGAACTTCTCCATAAGAGCGTCGTCGGTCTCAGCAACGGTCTCTAGAAGGGTCTGGCGGTACTCCGCTGCCTTCTCCTTGAGGTCTGCTGGAATCTCTTCGATGGTGTACTTGGCACCCATCTCAACGTCTCCACGCCAGGTAAGTGCGCGCATCTCAACTAGGTCTACAACACCCTCGAAGGTGCTCTCGGCACCGATTGGAAGCTGGATTACTAGTGGGCGAGCGCCTAGACGCTTGATGATGGTGTCTACGGTGAAGTAGAAGTCTGCACCAAGCTTGTCCATCTTGTTTACGAAGCAGATACGAGGAACGTCGTACTTGTCAGCCTGACGCCATACGGTCTCAGACTGTGGCTCAACACCCTCTTTACCGTCGAACACAGCAACAGCACCGTCTAGAACACGAAGCGAACGCTCTACCTCAACGGTGAAGTCCACGTGTCCAGGGGTGTCAATGATGTTGATCTGGTTCTTGTTCCAGAAACAGGTAGTAGCAGCCGAGGTAATGGTGATACCGCGCTCCTGCTCCTGCTCCATCCAGTCCATGGTGGCTGCACCATCGTGCACCTCACCGATCTTGTGGGTGATACCGGTGTAGAACAAGATTCGCTCGGTAGTGGTGGTCTTACCTGCATCGATGTGAGCCATGATGCCGATGTTACGAACCTTATTCAGGTCGGTGAGCACGTCTTGTGCCACGGTGTCCTCCGTATGGGGTTTTGAATATGTCTAAGAAATAGATACATCCGCCTGTTGAACTGAAAGTTAACAGACGGATGTATTGCTGATTACCAGCGGTAGTGTGCGAATGCCTTGTTGGACTCGGCCATCTTGTGAGTGTCTTCGCGACGCTTCACAGCTGCGCCGAGACCGTTCGATGCGTCGAGAATCTCGTTCATCAGGCGGTCGGTCATGGTCTTCTCGCGGCGAGCCTTAGCGTAGGAAACCAACCAGCGCATAGCTAGGGTGTTGGCACGGTGTGCCTTAACCTCAACTGGAACCTGGTAGGTGGATCCACCAACGCGACGCGAACGAACCTCAACGGTTGGGCGTACGTTGTCTAGGGCCTTCTTCAGCAGAACAACTGCATCGGTGCCGGACTTGGTCTTTGCACCCTCAAGTGCGCCGTAAACGATCTGCTCAGCAAGAGACTTCTTGCCGTCTAGCAGGATCTTGTTTACTAGCTGGGAAACAACAGGCGAGCCGTAAACTGGGTCGGCTACGACTGGCTTCTTAGTTACTGGACCTTTGCGAGGCATTACTTACCCTTCTTTGCGCCGTACTGGCTACGAGCCTGCTTACGGTTCTTTACTGCCTGGGTGTCAAGTGCACCGCGGACGATCTTGTAGCGAACACCAGGTAGGTCCTTAACACGACCACCGCGAACGAGCACCATCGAGTGCTCCTGGAGGTTGTGACCTTCACCCGGGATGTAGGCGGTTACTTCGATACCGTTGCTGAGCTTGACACGAGCTACCTTACGAAGAGCCGAGTTTGGCTTCTTTGGGGTGGTGGTGTACACACGGGTGCAAACACCGCGGCGCTGTGGGCTGGCCTTAAGCGCAGGGGTCTTGGTCTTGCTGACCTTAGCCGTGCGTCCCTTGCGGACCAACTGCTGAATTGTTGGCACTACTTCTCCTTTTAGAGCCCGAGCAAAAACTGCTCGGAGTTTTTCTTGCTTGCAAGCATTCGGCGCGAATTCCAGATTGGAAGTTTGCAACCAAAGTGTTTGGGTGACCCGCCGGAGCTGTCTCACTAGGCAGGGCAACTAGTGTGCCTTAGCACACGCTGCCTCAAGTCTAGCGTGACACTCTCCAGCGGGTCAAATGGTTTTTAGTTCTCTTCAGTTGCAACTTCGGCCGAGTCACCAGAATAGGACTCGATCGAGGTGAAACTTAGGTCGGTGTGGTTGAAGCTGCTGTCGAAGTCAAAGTCATCGTCCGAAGGCTGGGCGGCCCAGATTCGGTTCGGGTACTTCTCGTTCTTGGCTTCTTCGGATGCCTCAACGGTGATGTTGCGGTAACGGGATAGACCAGTACCGGCAGGGATGAGCTTACCGATGATGACGTTCTCCTTGAGACCAACAAGCTTGTCGCTCTTGCGGTCCAGGGCTGCCTGAGTAAGAACTCGAGTGGTCTCCTGGAACGAAGCGGCCGATAGCCAAGACTGCGCGGCCAACGAAGCACGGGTCATACCCATTACTTCCTGACGAGCAGAAGCTGGCTTCTTGCCTAGTGCAACGGTCTCGCGGTTGGTCTTTACAAACTTCACGCGGTCAACAATCTCACCAGGAAGCATCTCGGTGTCGCCGGACTCGATCACGGTTACCTTGCCAAGCATCTGACGCACGATTACCTCGAGGTGCTTGTCGTGCAGAGGTACACCCTGCGAACCGTAGATTGCCTGCACACCGCGGATGATTTCCGCAGCTGCCTCGCCGGCACCCTTAACCATAAGAACCTCGTGCGGAATTGGAGTTCCGTCAACTAGGTAGTCTCCAGCGCTAACGCTGTCGCCCTTCTCCACTAGAAGGTCATCCAAGCTGGTGACGCTAGTGATAGGGGTGAACGGCGAGAGCTTCTTGAAGGTCTTGCTGGTGGTACGGCTAAACGAGTACTGGTTTGCCAGCTCTTCGGCTTCCTTCTCCGCACGCTCTCCCTGTGGGCGAACGTAAACGTCGAACTTCTTGGCGCTTCCGCTGGTAGGAACCTCAACGATGTCAACAGTTCCAGGCCAGAATGCCATAACGGCAACCTTTCCAGCCTGACGCCATCCAACACGCGCCTCTAGGAGGTCGGTAACACCGTTTAGACCCTGGGTGATGTCGTACGAAATCAGACGTTCTACACGAACCTTCTGACCACCGATGGACTTCAGAATGGTCTGCTTCTTAGCGGACGACGCGGCACCACCGGTGTGGAAGGTACGCATGGTCAGCTGAGTTCCAGGCTCACCAATCGACTGCGCAGCGATGATACCTACTGCTTCACCGAGTTCAACCTGGTTACCAGTTGCCAGCGAGTTGCCGTAGCAAAGTGCACAGATACCCTCGGCGGCCTCACAGGTGAGAACCGAGCGAACGGTAACGGTCTCAACGCCAGCAGCCTTGAGAGTCTCAACCATCTTGGTGTCCATGCTGGTGCCCGCTGCTGCGATGGTCTTCTTGTCTACTACAACGTCCTTTAGCAAGGTACGGTGCAGGATCGACAGTTCAACCTGGTCTGCATCTAGCAGGTCCTTGTCCAGACCCTTGTTGGTGCCACAGTCGGCGCTGCGGATGATTACATCCTGAGCAACGTCAACTAGACGACGGGTTAGGTAACCAGCTGCAGCGGTCTTCATAGCGGTGTCCGCGTTACCCTTACGGGCACCGGTTGCGTTAATGAAGTACTCGTTTGCAGTTAGGCCTAGTAGGTAGTTACCCTTCACAGGCATCGGCGCGAAGTCACCAGACGAGGTGGTCACAGGACCACGCATACCGATGATCGAACGAATCTGTAGCCAGTTACCACGTGCACCCGAGGTAACCATCTTGAAGATGGCGTTGTCCTCTGGGATTGAGTTGCGAAGCATCTCTTCGATTTCCGAGGTCTTCTTGAACCAAAGAGCACCCAGCTTGTCGCGACGCTCTAGGTCAGACATCAAACCGTTGTCGAACGCTTCCTGGAACTTAGTGTGTTCCTTTTCTGCATCGATGATGGCCTTGGCGCGGTCCTTCTCGAACTGGCCGTTGTCGAAGTTGGCGTCTGAGATCGACATGGAAACACCCGAGCGAGTTGCCCAGTAGAAACCGGCATCCTTGATGCGGTCAAGGCTCTGAGCCACCTCGGTGCGTGGGTACTGGTCAACAAGATCTGTAATGATCTTGGTGATTTCCTTCTTGCCAACCTGACCCTCGGTCCAAACGAAGCCCTCAGGAAGAGTCTCGCGGAACAAGGTGCGGCCTAGGGTGGTCTCGCGGATTTCGCCGTTTACACGGATCTTCACGCCAGCGTTCAACGATAGAACGTGGGTGTCGAATGCCATCTGTGCTTCTGCAACAGAACCGAAGGCCTTGCCCTCACCCAATGCACCCTCAATGTGGTTGGTTAGGTGGAATAGACCAATGATCATGTCCTGAGAAGGAACAGCAACCGGACGACCGTCCGAAGGCTTCAAGATGTTGTTCGAAGCAAGCATCAAGATGCGAGCTTCTGCCTGAGCCTCTACCGAAAGCGGTAGGTGAACAGCCATCTGGTCACCATCGAAGTCGGCGTTGAAAGCGGCACAAACTAGCGGGTGAAGCTGGATTGCCTTACCTTCTACTAGCTGTGGCTCGAATGCCTGGATACCTAGACGGTGAAGAGTTGGCGCACGGTTTAGCAGTACTGGACGCTCACGAATAACTTCTTCAAGAACACCCCAAACCTGTGGACGGCTGCGCTCAACCATACGCTTTGCGCTCTTGATGTTCTGAGCAAGGCCCAGGTCAACAAGGCGCTTCATTACGAATGGCTTGAAGAGCTCGAGAGCCATCAGCTTTGGCAGACCACACTGGTGCAGCTTCAGCTGAGGACCAACAACGATAACCGAACGGCCCGAGTAGTCAACACGCTTACCAAGAAGGTTCTGACGGAAACGACCCTGCTTACCCTTTAGCAAGTCGGAAAGCGACTTGAGGGCGCGGTTACCGGTTCCGGTAACTGCACGACCGCGGCGACCGTTGTCGAACAGTGCGTCAACGGCTTCCTGAAGCATGCGCTTCTCGTTGTTCAGAATGGTCTGAGGCACTGCACCTAGGTCGATGAAGCGCTTTAGACGGTTGTTGCGGTTGATCACACGACGGTAGAGGTCGTTTAGGTCGGAGGTCGCAAAGCGGCCACCGTCTAGCTGAACCATCGGGCGGATCTCTGGTGGAAGCACTGGAAGTACGTCTAGAACCATGCTGGTTGGAGGGGTGCTGCTGCCGATGAACGACTGCACAACCTTCAAACGCTTAATGGCCTGAGTCTGCTTCGAACCCTTGGTGGTAGCAATCTGCTCACGAAGAACAGCTGCCTCTGCGTCTAGGTCGAAGTTAGAAAGAACGGTCTGAACTGCTTCTGCACCGATGGATAGGTCGTAGTAGTCGCCGTACTGGTAGGCAAACGCATCGAAGATGTCGTCGTTCTGGATTAGGTCGCCTGGCTTTGCAGTCAGGTGCAGACGCCAAGCCAACTGCTCGCGCTGAAGGCTGTCGCGACGCTCGCGACGTCCGTATTCACGAACGATCTTGTCGGTCTTCTTCTTGAACTCAGAAAGAAGGCGCTTGATTTCCTTCTCGTCTGCAGCGGCGCGTACTACTGGTGCGTCGGTTTCGGTGGCCTCAGAAGCGGCAACCTTCTTCTCGTTGAAGTAGTTCTCTGGGCTCTTCTCTTCGGCTGCAATTAGCTGCTCGATGCTCTTTACAAACTGAGCATCTACCCACTCTGGGGCTTCCCAAAGCTTCTTTGCAGGCTGAAGAACTAGACCGTGACCGGCAAGTGCGTCGATTTCCGCCTGAGCAACGTCTGCGATCTCTGCGGCGCGAGCCTCAAGGATCGAACCAACGCGCTGTACGTAGTCTTCGCGAACCATTGCTTCGTCAAACTGAAGGTCTTCAGAGTGAACACCCATAACGCGGTAGGCCGCGAAGTAGATGATCTTCTCAAGGTCCTTTGGAGCCATGTTCAATAGGTAACCCAAGCGGCTTGGAACACCCTTGAAGTACCAGATGTGGGTAACCGGAGCAGCAAGCTCGATGTGACCCATGCGCTCACGGCGCACGGACGACTTGGTTACCTCTACACCACAGCGCTCACAAACGATGCCCTTAAAGCGGACACGCTTGTACTTGCCACAGGAGCACTCCCAGTCCTTGGTAGGACCGAAGATCTTCTCGCAGAAGAGTCCGTCCTTCTCAGGCTTTAGGGTGCGGTAGTTAATGGTCTCTGGCTTCTTAACTTCACCGTGCGACCAAGAGCGAATGTCGTCGGCAGTAGCAAGGCCAACGCGGAGGGCGTCGAAGGATTCAACTTCCATGATTTTCCTTAATTCCTAAATCTTCTTGATCGGGCTTAGTTGTACTCGGTGAATTCGTTGTCTACGCCACTGTTTTCGTTGCGAGACAAGTTGATGCCGAGTTCTTCGGCGGCGCGGTCACCCTCATCGCGGTCTTCTTCGCGAAGGGTAACTACGTCACCCGCTGCGTTGAGAACCTCAACGTTCAGCGCAAGGGACTGCATTTCCTTGGCTAGAACGCGGAACGATTCTGGGATACCTGGAGCTTGGATGTTCTCGCCCTTAACAATGGCCTCATAGGTCTTAACGCGACCGGTGATGTCATCGGACTTGATGGTGAGAAGTTCCTGAAGAGTGTGTGCGGCACCGTATGCCTGCAGTGCCCAAACTTCCATCTCACCAAAGCGCTGTCCACCGAACTGAGCCTTACCACCGAGCGGCTGCTGGGTAATCATGCTGTAAGGACCGGTGGAACGAGCGTGAATCTTGTCGTCTACAAGGTGGTGCAGCTTGAGCACGTACATGTAACCAACAGAGATCTGCTCTGGGAATGGCTCGCCGGAGCGGCCATCAAATAGCTGAGCCTTACCCTTTTCGGACACTAGGCGAACGCCATCGCGGTTTGGCAGGGTTGAACCCAGCAGACCTACAACTTCGTCCTTGCTAGCGCCATCGAAGATTGGGGTTGCAACCTTGGTACCAGGGGCACCTTCGTGCATCTCTGCAACTAGGTCCTTGGCCCACTTAGCGGCGTCGTCAATCTTCCAACCCTGCTTGGCAATCCAACCAAGGTGGGTCTCAAGTACCTGACCGAAGTTCATTCGACCTGGGATACCCAGTGGGTTTAGAACAACGTCAACCGGAGTTCCGTCGGCCAGGAATGGCATGTCCTCAATCGGAAGGATCTTGGAAATAACACCCTTGTTACCGTGACGACCGGCAAGCTTGTCACCCTCGGTGATCTTACGCTTCTGAGCAATGTGAACCACTACGCGCTGGTTTACGCCTGCGCCTAGCTCGTCGTCGCCCTTCTCGATGTCAAATACCTTGACACCGATGACGGTACCCTGCTCGCCGTGTGGAACCTTAAGCGAGGTGTCGCGAACTTCGCGGCTCTTCTCGTTGAAGATTGCGCGGAGTAGGCGCTCTTCTGCGGAAAGCTCGGTCTCACCCTTAGGGGTAACCTTTCCAACCAGAATGTCGCCAGGGCGAACCTCTGCACCAATGCGGATGATGCCGAACTCGTCTAGCTGAGCAAGTGCTTCAGCCGAAACGTTTGGTAGGTCGGCAGTGATTTCTTCCTTACCAAGCTTGGTGTCGCGAGCGTCAACCTCATACTCCTCGATGTGAATCGAAGAAAGGGTGTCGTCCTTTACCAGGTTCTGGCTGAGGATGATGGCGTCCTCGAAGTTGTGGCCTTCCCATGGCATGAATGCCACGAGCAGGTTCTTTCCCAGAGCTAGCTCACCGTTCTCGGTGGCTGGACCATCTGCCAGAGCGTCTCCGGCCTCAACACGGTCACCCATGCTAACCAACACGCGCTGGTTGATGGCAGTTCCCTGGTTGCTGCGGTCGAACTTGCGAAGTGCGTACTGACGAACGCCACCCTTGTCCTGCTGGATGGTAATTACGTCTGCGTCTACGTCGGCTACAACACCGGCGTCTTCGTTGATAAGCACTGCACCGGAGTCCATTGCTGCAACGCGCTCGATACCGGTTCCCACTAGTGGGCTCTCGCTGCGTAGCAGTGGAACTGCCTGACGCTGCATGTTGGCACCCATAAGCGCACGAGACGAGTCATCGTGCTCAAGGAACGGAATTAGCGAGGTGGAAACAGAAGCCAACTGACGTGGGGAAATGTCAACGTAGTCAACATCCTCGGCAGGTACTTCAACAACGTCTCCCATGAAGCGGGCGAAAACCTTCTTGTTTGCAAAGGTCTTGTCCGCGTTTAGAGCAACGTCTGCACCGGCAATGGTCTTGCCAGACTCAGCGGCTGCGTCTAGGTACTCGATCTTGCCCGAAACCTTACCGTTTACAACCTTGTTGTACGGGGTCTCGATGAAGCCGAAGGTGTTGATGCGTGCATACGCGGTCAACGAACCGATAAGACCGATGTTTGGACCTTCAGGGGTCTCAACAGGGCACATACGTCCGTAGTGCGAAGGGTGTACGTCACGAACCTCCATCTGGGCACGCTCACGAGCGATACCACCAGGACCAAGTGCCGAAAGGCGACGCTTGTGAGCGAGGCCGGCAAGTGGGTTGTTCTGGTCCATGAACTGCGAAAGCTGGCTGGCACCAAAGAATTCCTTGATGGCCGAAACAACTGGACGCAGGTTGATCAGGGTCTGAGGGGTGATCGCCTCGATGTCCTGAGTGGACATACGCTCGCGTACCACACGCTCCATACGGCTAAGGCCGATACGAACCTGGTTCTGGATTAGCTCGCCAACCGAACGGATACGACGGTTTGAGAAGTCATCGATGTCATCTGAGCTAACAGCGATGGTGCTCTTCTTGCCGGCTAGGTTCAGGTCGAACTCAAGGCGTGCGTTGCTTGCAGAAGCGTTGTTCTTGATCGAAAGGTCGAACAAGAGAAGGTACTTCAGGGTTGCAACGATGTCGTTCACGGTTAGAACGCTCTTGTCCGCAGCCTCACTGATGCCCAGCTTGCGGTTTAGCTTGTGACGACCCACCTTGGCAAGGTTGTAGCGCTTGCTGTCGAAGTAGGTGCTCTTTAGCCAGGACTCGGAAACTTCGGCACCGGCAGCCTCACCGCGAACCTTGCGGTAGAGCTCGCGAAGAGCGTCTTCCTTGGTCACGATTGGGTTAGCGAATACCTTGCTCTTGTCGTAAGCCAGAGTGTTCTCAATGATGTCTAGGTCGTACTCCCAGCTAGGAGCACCCTTGGCAACAGAGGTCTGGATGTCCGAGAACTCGGCGCGGATCTGCTCTTCCGAAAGGCCAAGAGCCTTTAGGAAGATGGTTGCCGAAACCTTGGTCTTGCGGTCAACCTGCACCTGAACAATCGGCTGGCCGAAGCGAGCAACAGGCTTGCGGTCGTCCTTAACCCACTCGGTTAGGAACTCGAGGTACGAACCGCGGCTAGGGATGATCTGAGCCTTGTTGTTGCGAACGTCGAGGTTACCGGTGGTGTTGGTGGACACGGAGAAGTAAACACCTGGGGAACGAACGAGCTGCGAAACAACCACACGCTCGGTTCCGTTGATGATGAAGGTACCCTTCTCGGTCATCACAGGGAAGTCACCCATGAAGACGGTCTGGGACTTGATTTCACCGGTTAGGTAGTTGGTGAACTCAGCCTTGATGTAGAGCGGCTGGGTGTAGCTCTTGCCCTTGGTCTTGCACTCGTCTGGAGTGTAGCTAGGGTCGTACAGTTCAGGAGCGGCAAAAGCAAGACCCATCTTGGCGTCTTGGCTGCTGCTGGTGCTGTCTTCAATCGGGGAGATCTCCTCAAAGATCTCCTCAAGACCGGTCTTAGCGTCTGGTCCAGCAATCTTGCGCCATGCAGGATTGCCAACGAGCCAGTCGAAGCTTTCGGTCTGTAGGCTCAGCAGATCAGGTACCTGAATAGGTTCCTGCACCTTCGCAAAGGAAGGGCGCTGGGCCGATCGGTCATTCTTAATGGTCTTAGCGTTTTTCGCAGCCAAAGAAAATCCCTCCAAGGGCATTAACTCAAGTGGTGAGTGGATGGGAGATCGCGACCCGTTTTAACCGCCAATATATGCGGCACGCGCGCCAACCACAATATGAGGGCGCGATTTGGGAGCAAACCAGTAGTCTATAACGATTTGGCACAAGTTGTAAACATTCTTTTTAAATCAAATGCAAAAACTTGGCGCCGGTGATATAAAGCGCTGCAGAGGTTAGAAAACGTGCTGCATAAGCCAGGCGTGCATGGCGATGGCAGCGGCCGCGCTGGCGTTGATGGAACGCGTGCTACCAAACTGCGTGATTTCAAGAACCACTTCCGCCGCATCGATGGCCGGCTGCGAGAGACCCGGGCCCTCTTGGCCGAAAAGCAGCACGCAGTCAGCCGGCAAACTGTATTTCTCAATCTGCTGGCAGCCTGGAACGTTGTCGATTGCGATTACCGGGAGCGGGGTGTGGGTTACTTCGCCAGTTACGGGATCCGTGACGGCGAGCGCCCCTCCATCGATGCTGGTATCTCGCGTCCAGGCTAGGAAATCCTCCACTGTTGGGTGGTGGCGAATGTGTTGGTAACGGTCTGTGACCATGGCACCGCGCCGGTTCCAGCGCTTGTGACCGATGATGTGGACCTCGGAGGCGAGGAACGCATTGGCAGTGCGCACGATGGAGCCAATGTTTAGGTCGTGCTGCCAGTTCTCTATCGCCACGTGGAATCGGTGGCGGCGGCTATCCAAGTCGGCAACGATGGCGTCCATGCGCCAGTAGCGGTATTTGTCCAGCACGTTTCGGGTGTCGCCGGCGGTGAGCAGTTCTGGGTCTAAAACCGGGTCCAGGTTGCCCTCGGCATCTAGCGGCCACTCCCCCTGCCACGGCCCAACACCCCATGTGGTTAGTTCTGGCGAAGCGGTTGGGCCAGCCTGATCGGCCGCTGCAGGAGCGGGCAGTCCGGTTCGCTCGGGGGTTTCGGTCATGGGTTAAAGCCTAACTAGTAGCATTAAGCCATGTCTTCCGAAACCACTCCGAACCTGACCCGCTTGAACACTGCGGCCCGCGCCAAGGTCACCGCCTGGCTCACCGACATGGACGGCGTTCTAGTGCACGAGGGTCACGCCATTCCAGGCGCTGCCGAGCTCATCAAAGGTTGGCAAGACAATGGCACACCGTTTTTAGTTCTCACCAACAACAGCATCTACACCCCGCGAGACCTAGCCGCTCGCCTTCAGCAGGGTGGGCTCGACGTTCCCGAAGACCGCATCTGGACCAGTGCACTTGCCACCGCTGCATTCTTGAAGAGTCAAAAGCCAAATGGCTCAGCATTTGTGATTGGTGAGGCCGGCATGACCACCGCACTTCACGAGGTTGGTTACGTAATGACCGACCACGACCCGGATTACGTGGTGCTTGGTGAGACCCGCAACTTTAGCTTTGAGAATTTGACCAAGGCGATCCGACTCATCTTGGCCGGAGCACGGTTCATCGCCACCAACCCAGACGCCACCGGGCCATCGCAGGAAGGTGTGCTTCCAGCCACCGGTTCGGTTGCCGCGCTCATCACCAAGGCCACCGGTCGCGAGCCTTACATCGTTGGAAAGCCAAACCCGATGATGTTCCGCAGCGCTATGAACAAGATTCAGGCCCACTCTGAGCACACCGGGATGATTGGCGACCGCATGGACACCGATGTGGTGGCTGGCATCGAAGCCGGTCTACACACCGTGTTGGTCCTCACCGGCATCAGCGACAAGGCTGAGATTGAGAAGTACCCTTTCCGTCCGAGCGAGATCCTCAACTCTGTTGCGGACCTTATCTAAGAGTCGCACCCACCCGCGAAGCCAAGGCCTGCCACCGTGCACATCCTCATCTTTTTAGACCAAAACCCAGATTCGCTGGGCGGGGCTCAGGCCAGCGTGCTGCTCCAGCAGAAATACCTGCAGCTGGCTGGGCACACCGTGACGGTGGTTGGCCCCACCAATCGAAAGTCGCCAGTTGCCGGTTCCGCTAAGCCCGGTCAGATTCTCTACCCAAGCTTTCCGCTCACCCCCGATGGTGAGTACACGGCAACCGCCGCTTTGAACCGCACCTACCGATTCGTTCTTCAGGAACTCGCGGCCCTTCCCCCAGTTGACGTGGTTCACAGCCAAGCCGACTGGTGGGGTGCAATTCTGGCTAACGGGTTTGCCAAGCGCCAAAACCTTCCGCTAGTTCAAACTCTCCACACCAACCTGGTTACCGGCTCTGCGGCGGCGGTTGGCGAACTCGGCGCGGGAATCCTCACCTGGGTAAACGGCGAGGTTTTTGGTCGCTGGGTGAATCACAAGGCATTCCAAGGCGGCATCGATGGCTGGCGCTACCTTCACAACATCACCCGTCACGCCCAGATTGTGATTGCTCCCACCCGCCACTTTGCCATGCTGGCGGAATCTCACGGCGTTGCTAAAGACATCCGAGTAGTTCCAACCGGCGTTGACGATGGCAACCTCGAAGGAATCTTCAAGCTGGAGCGCAAACCCGGTGGGGAGGGCGTGACTTTCGCCTGGAGTGGCCGCTTCAGCCACGAGAAACGCATGATGGAATTTCTGGCCGCCCTAGCGCTAGCCAAGGTTTCGGCCAAAGTTCGCATCTTTGGTGGAGGCCCACTGCTCAAAAAAGCAAAGGCGTTCATCGCAGCCAATGGACTGCAGGATTCGGTGGAACTTGTTGGCCGCGTGAGCCACGATCAGATGCTGTGCGAGCTGCGTGCCGCGCACGCACTTGTCCAAACCAGCATCGGCTTTGAGACGCAGGGCATGACCGTTTACGAAGCAGGCGTGGTTGGTACCCCAGCCATCCTGTGCGATCCAAATATCGCGGGCGAGCTACCAAACAACAGTTACTGGTTGGTGCCGCTGCACGCTAATTCCAAACCACGTGAGTCCAAGCAACTTCAGATAGAGGCACTCGCGGAGACCATCAAGACCGCGCACGCTGAAATCATCGATGGAAAATCAAAGACCATTGACCTGCGACAAGAGCTCTACCAAAGCAACCTAGTTGCCAAGAGCGTTGGCATTTATCGGGAAGCCATCGCCGCTTTCAAGAAGTAGTTACTGCTTAGGCGTTGCCTTTGGGGTTGGCAAACCCTTAGAAACGCCAATCAGCGATTCTGCTCGCAGGTTTTCCGGCAGGGACACGAATGCTGTCATGGTGCCCTGCGAGTCTTGACGGAGCATGAAGCGAGAAACCGCGCGAGCCAAGAGCGATGGCTTGCCACACAAGTTTAGGTTCACCGGATAAATGGCGCCGTAAGGAACCGGAGCGATATCCGAACCTAGTGGCGGAACTGGCTTGGCTGAGTAGTCCATTTTCACGGTGATGCCCGCAGCCGCTTTGCTCAACTGAAGTTGGGTTCCCGCTGAAATGATTCCACTTGAGTCGGCAGTCACACCCTCGGGTGCCTTCTTGTTAGCCAAGATGTTGGCAGCAAGCGGAATTACCTCGGAATAAGTGGAGTATGCGGTGAAGACCGAGTATGGCAGCAGGGCCACGGTGCCCTCCGCCAGCGTGCCTAGATCTGCAACCGAAAGGCTGCGCTTGGCCTTGATGAGAGGCGCGATAAAGGTCTTGCCCGTGAGGTGCTGGTACCAAGACGAGAACGCCTTGAGGGCCTTGGCATCGGTGATTGGTAGAACGTTGATTGCTCCGGTTCCAACCTGTTCACCAGAGTTGTCTGCGGCAAGCTTTGGGCTGTCCCAGGTCTTGATGCTTCCATCAAAAATTCCAGCCACGCTTGCTGGGCTTAGCACCACACCGGCTGAGTCGCTAAGAGTCACAGACACCACGGCTGCGTCAAGGGCAAAGGGAGTGGTGTACGAGGGAGTGCAAACTGCGGCCGCAGGGGCAGCCGAGTCAATCAAAATCTGCGCAGGAACTCCGGAATCAACCGAGGTAGCAGTCATTGCTGGGCAGTTACTGGTCATTGAGTCGGTGATCATCGGCAAGTCATCGGCAAGCGCACTAGGAGTGGAAATCGTTACATCGCCGTTCTGGCAAACGTAGGTCTGCTCAGCCAATGCTGCGGCAACCTCAGGTGGCATCGGCGGAGTGCACGCGGTGAGCGTTACAGCGCCAACAACCAACAGTGCTGCCAGCTTGAGTGCCTTTGCAATCATCGATGACTTCCTTTGCGTTTAATGCCTAGCCGTTTTTGTCTGGTGGAACATTTGAAGCAGTGAAACCGGGCTCTCCGCTTGAAGGAAAGCCCGGCTCAACTGTTTAGAACTTTTTACTTGATCGAAGCAACTACAGCCTTGGCCTTGGCTAGGGTTGCGCCGGTTAGGGCAACGTAGCCAAGTGGGGTTGCGTTTGCAGGAACACAGCTGTTTAGAACGTACTCTAGGAAGCTCTTAACCTCTGCGCCGTTCTTGCTTGCGCTGGTGTTCACGATTGCGTAGGTGATTAGCGAAGCGTTGTAACCGCCAGGAACCTTCTGAGACCAGTTGATGTCAACCGAGCCGTCTTCGTTTACCTTCTGCTTTGCAAGGAACTTAGCCGATGCTGCAGGGGTTGGCTTCAGGAACTGACCAGCAGAGTTCTTCACGGCTGCGTAGTTAACGTTCTTTGCCTTGGCATCCTTTAGGTCTACGTAACCAACCGAGTAAGCGGTGCTTACAACGTTGCTTACAACTAGGGTGCTGGTTGCTGCACCGGTACCTGCAGGAGTTGCCTTGCCGGTAGCCACGGTCCAAGTCTGGTCTGCGGTCCAGCCAGCAGCCTTGTTAGCGGCTAGGTAACCCGAGAAGTTTCCGTTGGTTCCCGACTTGCTGTTGCGGTACTCAGGAGTGATTGCCTGCGCTGGAAGCTTTACACCCTTGTTCAGCTTCACGATCTTCTTGTCGTTCCACTTGGTGATGGTTCCCTGGAAGATTCCACCGATGGTAGCTGCGTCTAGACGCAGGTTGTGTACACCAGGAATGTTGAAGATGATGGCGATTGGGCCACCAAGAACTGGAACGTAAGCAAAGCTGCCAGCAGGCTTCTTCTCGGTTGGAGCGTAAACCGCGTCCGATCCAGCGAAGTCAAACTGACCGTTGGTGAAGTTGGTCTTACCGGTACCACTCGAAGAAGCGGTGTAGGTTACGTTCGAACCTGCGGCACAGGTGGTGAACATTCCGCCGCTAAACGACGAACCACCAGCGGTGATGTTTCCAGCAGCGTGTGCTGGCGAAGCGAATAGAGCCGAAGCGGCTAGTGCAACAGCGGCGATAATGCCTGCAGTTTTACGCATTGATTTTCTCCTTGTAATGAGTCCGTTTATCGGATGATTCAAGAATGACTTCATGAGGTTAAGTTGGGTTGGTAACCAAGTGAGCAGTTGGTGAATGAACTGTTAACTTTTTGTTTGGTTACCCGAAGTGCCCGTTTACGTAGTCATTGGTACGAGGGTCCACTGGCTTGTTGAACACGTCATCGGTGGATCCAAACTCAACTACTCGGCCAGGGTTGCCGTCTTCGGCTAGGAAGAATGCGGTCTGGTCGCTGATTCGCTGAGCTTGCTGCATGTTGTGTGTAACAATCACGATGGTCATGCCGCTAGAAAGCTCCTGGATGGTTTCCTCAACACGTCGGGTGCTGCCCGGGTCGAGTGCAGAACACGGCTCGTCCATGAGCAAAACTTCTGGGTTCATTGCAAGCGAGCGGGCAATGCAAAGACGCTGCTGCTGGCCGCCGGAGAGGCTAAGGGCAGGGTCGTTCAGACGGTCCTTCACTTCGTTCCAGATTGACGCGCGCTGCAGGCTGGTTTCAACCAGCTCGGTTGCGTTGTATCCACGACGTCCGCTGAGCTTGAGGCCGCTTAGAACGTTCTCCTTGATGCTCATGGTTGGGAACGGGTTTGGCTTCTGGAAAACCATGCCAATGCTCAGGCGAACCTCGGTTGGGTCCTTTTCCGGAGCGTAGATGTCCTGGTCATCCAAGAGAATCTCACCGGAAAATCCTGCACTCGGAATTAGCTCGTGCATGCGGTTCAGGGTGCGCAGGAACGTGCTCTTGCCGCAACCCGATGGACCGATAAGCGCAGTCACCTGATTCGAGGGGAAGGTTAGGTTTACGTCGCGAAGCACGTGACGTTCGCCGAACCAAACATTTACGTCTTTGGCGCGCAGGTGCGGAACAGCAGAGGTAGTCATAGTGATTACTTTCTCTTCTTAGAAGGCTTCTTTGCGGTCACGCTGGTCTTGCTAACCAGTCGGGCCAAAGTGAATAGAACGGTTACCAGGATCAAAACAACCAACGCCGCACCCCAGGCACGCTGCACGCTGGTGTCATAGGTGTTGGCAATGAACTGGAAGATGTAGGTAGGAAGGGCCGCCATCGGCTGGCTCATGTCAAGGTTGGTGCCGTTGGTGTTGTTCACCGTGAGAATCAACGGAGCGGTCTCGCCAATGACGCGAGCTACGCCAAGAATCATCGCGGTGATCAAACCGCTCTTAGCCGCCGGCAATGTCACTTGCAGGAACGCGCGGTAAGCCGGTGCGCCCAGTGCGAGAGCACCATTGCGCAGCTCCTGAGGAACCAAGCGCAAGCTCTCCTCTGCAACGCGCGCCACGGTTGGCAACATCAGTGGAATAAGCGCTAGGGAGCCAAGCCAGCCGCCGTAGCCCAAACCAAGACCAACAATTAGCGCGGAGTAAACGAATAAACCTGCAACCACCGATGGAAGTCCTGACATGGCCTGTACCAAGGTTCGAACTGCACCACGAGGTTTCTCGCGGGTTTCAGTTAGGTACACGGCCACCAAGATTCCAAGTGGAACTGTGACAAGTGTGCTCAAGCCAACCATCATCAGGGTTCCAAGCACTGCGTGGCCAACGCCACCGTATTCAAGGCTTGTGGTTGGCGTGATGTAGATGTTGTTCTGGCTGATGAACTGCCAGCTCATGGCCTTGAGCCCCATGACCACAACGCTCCAGATGAGGCTCACCAAAAGCACACCAACGAAGGTGCTGAAGAATACTGTGAAGATAACCAGAAGGGCGTCGGCTTGGCCCTTCTTGCCATAGATATTACGACCGGCCCAAACACTTGAAACGATTTGCAACGGTAGGAACAGCAGAATCATTGCCACCGCTGGATCAATGCTGAACAATAAGGCGAGAGCGATTGACAGCAACCCAGGAATTATGCTGGCAAGCGCAATCTTGGTGGTTCGCGCTGGGTTAGGTACTTTCCAAGGCTCAATAGCTGGGCGGGGCAACGCACCCATTTCAGTTGGTGCATCCAAAGTGGCTGGGTTCACGGTTCTATTCACGTCTGAAGTCATTCTCAAATTCCTATCGACGCCAAGGCTGGGCTAGGTTCACAATCACGGCTGCAACCCAGTTCACAAGGAGGGTGATAACAAAAAGCACGAGTCCAGCAGCCATTAGGCCACCGATTTCCTCTGGAGTTGCCTCACCAAACTTGCTCAAAATGAGCGATGCAACCGATCCACCCTTGTTTTCCAGAACCGCTCCCCAGTTGATGTCAAAACTGAGGTTCAAAACAAAGTAGATGGCAACGGTCTCACCGAGCGCTCGGCCAAGGCCCAAGAGAACGCCACCAACAATTCCGCCGCTTGCTGTAGGCAAAATCACCTGGAACAGGCTGGTGCTCTTGCTGCCACCTAGCGCAAGGCTGGCGTTGATTAGGTCGCGGTCCATCTGGCTAAAGATTTCGCGAGCCACAGAGGTGATAATGGGCACAATCATCACGGCAACAATCCAACCGGCAGTGAATGGCGTTCCTTGAAAGTTATTTGTACTGCTGCCAAAGATTGGAATCCAACCGAGACCCTTGTTGAGCAACTGGGCCCAGTGACCCGCAACCGGGGTGAATACCATCAAGCCCCAGAGACCCACCACAATCGAAGGGATTGCGGCTAGTAGATCAACCACAACTGTGGCAATCTTCGCAATGCGCTTTGGAGCCATGAACTCGATGAAGTAGGCAGTTGCAATGCTCATGGGCACAGCAAAAATCACACCGATGATGGCAATCAGGATTGAGCCCCAAAGCATTGGGCCAATCTGAAGTACTGGCTTATCTCCAGCTGTGCTCCACTGGCTACCAATAATGAAGCCAACGCCTTGCTGGGCGAAGGTGGATGAAGATCTCATCAAAAGAAATACGAGGATTAGCCCCACCAAAACGATTGCGCCGTAGGCCGCGGAGCGGGCTAGCCCATAAAAGACGCGGTCTGCCACCGAATGGGGTTTGGTGGAGAGCTTGCGCTTAGCCGGGGCCGCGCTAGTAGGGGCTTCACTCATGCCTTCAAGTCTTGTTCCGCAAGGTAAATTCAGCTTTTTTGCAAGGTGAACAGCAGGTGAATTAGAAAATCCCCCTGGCCGAAGCCAGGGGGATTTCCGATGCTATTTACTTAGCGAGAAGTAGTGACTACTTCTTTACTAGGTAACCTGCGTCAGTGATGGTCACGCCGTTTACCTTGATGGTAACGCGGTGTGCACGCTTGCTCTTCTTCAAGTTGAAGGAGAAGCTGTCAGCACTGTTTGCAGTTGGGTGGAAGGTGCGGATGGTTACGCCGTCACGGGTGATGGTAACGGTCTTGCCAGCTGCGAATACCCAGTCAGCGGTTACGCGCTTGCCCGAGATGTTCAGGTTAGCGTCGGTCTGGCCGAAGGTGTAGGCGCTTGCAGCAGTCTTGGTAACAACTGGGTCACCGTAGCTGATGCTTGCAGTAACGGTAGCGGTACCGATCTGGTCTGCACCGTTTACTAGCTGTACTGCACCCTTGCCGTCTGCACCGGTGGTTAGGGTTACGGTCTGGCCGATGCTCGAAGAAGCGCCAACTAGGTAACCTGCACCAGCAACAGTTGCGGTTCCGGTAACAGCCGAAGCGTTTCCGTACTTGTCAGCCGAGGTGAACTCAACTAGAACAACGCGACCAGAGGTGTAAGAAGCCGAAGCTACTACAGAGCTGATGGTGGTTGCTGCTAGAGGTGCCCACTTGCTAGCGGTCTTGGTAGCCGAAGCTGCACCCGAGGTAACGGTTACATCTGCGGTTCCAGACTTGTGCGAGTAAACCTCGAAGTCAACGTAACCACTTGCATCTGCAAGAACGGTTAGGGTGCCAACTCCGAACTGACCAGCTTCGTTCTCGATCAAAAGACCAGGAGCCGAGATGGTTACAGGAGCACCAGCAATGGTGTGAGTTGCTACGTCGCCGGCCTTAACCACAGCGTGGAACGCAACTGCGTCACCGTTGTGGTCTGGGGTTGCTGCGAAACCGTAGAAACCAGAGAAACGACCGTCAACCGAAGCGAACTTGTCGGTGCTGTCCAGGGTGTAGCTGCCGTCAGCAGTGTCCTTGGTTAGCGCGATGGTTGCAGCGGTGATCTCGTTCGAAGGAGCCACGTATAGGGTGAAGCCGTCTTCGTTGCAGGTGTTTGCAGCAGGTGCAGCAGAAACGAAGCTGTGCTCGTTGGTGCTGTACTCGTACAGGGTTGCCTCAACGTCGGTCTGAGCGATTGCTGGGGTTGCAGCAACAGCAACAGGCACGGTAACCGAACCGTTTACAACGTCAACGTGAGCGGTGGTGATGCTGTCACCCTCAACCTGAAGTGCAAGCTTGCCGTTTGCAGGAGCCTGGCCAAACTGGTCTAGCACGGTGTAGGTAACGTTGGTGGTCGAGCCAGCAACAGCCGAACGTGCGTTGTTGTTTAGCTTGTCAGCAGCGTCAAATACGTAGTAGTGAAGAGCAGCAACTTCAGCGTAAGCGTCAGCAGTGTAGTGCTCGCTCTCGAAGAAGAAGCTCAGGATGTCGCCAGCTGCGAAGCCCACGGTGGTTACGTTCAGCGAAACGCTACCGTTTGCACCGCTGGTTAGCTTCAAAGTTGCAGCAGCTAGGTCAGCATCGGTGGTGTAGGTGGTTCCGTTGATGGTAACGGTGTGAGTTGCGTCAAGGGTGCGGCTCGAGGTGAAGGTAGCGTTTACGGTTGCACCGGCAACTGCTACTGCGTCAGAAAGAGTGTGGTCCTTGTCGTGAACGGTTGCGGTAACTACGAATGGCGAGTTAGCGCGAACTTCCGAGCTGCTTCCACCGGTTGCGTTTGGACCTGCAACAACAGTTGCGTCTAGGTCACCAACGGTGTGAGCAACAACCTTCTTGGTTGCGGCTGCGAATGGTGCAGTCTCAACACGGTCGTACTCACCGATGAACGCGCGAGCAGCAATGTTGTCGCCTGCAACTAGAGCGTTAACTCCAGCGCTGAACTTCAAGGTGCCTGCGGTTGCAACAACGTCGTTTAGGTAGTAGTAAACGCGCTGGCTTGCGGTGCTGTCGTAGTTCGAGATGTCAACCGAGATGGTGCTCTGAATCTGGCTCAGGTTGATACCGTCTAGGGTTACCTGGCCGGTTACAGTGGTGTCATCTGCGTGTGGGGTGTCTAGGTTAACTGCAGCAGCAACGTCAGCCAACTTCTTGAAGGTGATGGTCTGTACGTTGTTGAACTCACCTGCGGTGAAAGATCCGCTGTTGTCAGCGTCTACGTAGGTGGTTACCTCAACCGAAGCTGCCTTGGTGGTGTCTGCAGCAGACAATGCAAGGTAGTTCAATGCCGAAGCCGCACCAGTAGCTGCGAAGTCGATCTTGTGGTCGGTGGTGGTGGTCAACAACTGGTAAACGTCAGAGTTTCCGTTGCCCTGCCAAGTTTCGGCGTTGATAGCCGAGGTGCTCTTGACCTGGTAGCGAATGTCTGCGATGTTCTGCGGGGTGTTGTTGTTAGAAGTTAGGTTGCTCTTCAGGGTGAAGGTCTCGGTGCTAAGAGTGCTTAGCAACGAACCAGCCGAAGGAACAACGTTAACCTCGCCAGCGGCGTGCGCCGGAGCACCTGCAATGAGCGAAGCGCCCAAAGCTACTAGTGCGCCAAACGCAAGTCCCTTACGGGTCTTGATGTTAGACATGGTTTTCCTTATCTTTTCTTGGTTTTCCAGCCCCGGAGGGGCTGGATGTAAGGACAGCAGGCTTCCAACCAAGCAGGGAGTCCGATATCCTTACAAACTTAGTAACGCCACAGACCCGAGTTTGTTACGGTCTGCGCAAAAGTTTTTTCAGATTTTTTGAGATTATTTCTGAGCGGCAGAAATTGTTAGTGATGCGTTCTGCATGCCCGCGGTGAGATCCGCCTGAGTAAACTCTAGGGTCACCGTTGCCCCCGACATCTGTGTATTACTCAATACTACATTTTGCGGGTCGATCAAGTCCAGAACTTTTCCTGTGACCACGAGGTGACCGTTCACAAGTTCGGTGGTCACGTTCTGACCATAAGACGTGAACTGCACGCCATCGATGGTGAAAATCAATGTGATGCCGGTGACCTTGCCTGTGGCTTGGTTGTAACCAAAGGTTGCAGAGACATTATTGGATTGGCTGCCGATGGTGTAACTGCTAATAGAAGTGGTGTTTGCCTTGGCGCTAGATGGGAACACGGTGACCTGCTCGGCAACCTGGCTACTCATTGCCGCATTGAGCGCATATACGTTGAGTGGCGATTCCGAAGGTGCTGGCTGAACGTATGAGGCTGACGCAGCGTCTACAACCGAGTCACTTGAGGCTGGCTGGCCAGCGTCACCGTTCGGGGCGCCACCAGTAGCCGTGCCGTTGCCTCCAGTGCCAGTCCCAGATGCGCTAGCCGAGTTTGAGCCATCGTTTGCGCTAGGAGCCGGAACAACGTTGCCGTCTGAGTTTGGTGCTGGGTTGGCCACGTTGGAGCCGGGAACGGTTCCGTTGCCACCGAGGCTAAAGAAAGTTCCAATTCCGAGAATCACGAATAGGGCCAACATCATGGCCTGAACGCCAACCTTTTTGGTCTCCTGAGCTGCCTTTCGAGCAGCGACGGAGAGGATGGCACCGGCGCTCATACCGCTTGTGTCTACGTCGCCGATCAGGGCAACCTTGAAAGCCGCACGAGCGCGGAAGATTAGCTGGCGAGTTGCGTTCTCGGTAAGTTCAACCTGAGCGGCAACCTCGGCAATGCTCTTTTCCTCGTACATGGTGGCAAGAAGTACTTCGCGGTGACGCGGGGTCAGCTTGCTGAGTGCCAGGCGAACCACAGCGGCGTCGTCTGCGGCTTCGAGTGCGGCTGAGTGCTCTGGTGCGTCTGAGATGAGTGCGTCTTCGTGATCATCGATGTTGTTCACGTAGGCACGACCACTTGCGCGGATTACGTCTAGGCAAAGCAAACGAAGCTTCCACTTGAGGAAACGAAGTACACCGATTTCGCTGTCTAGCTCAGGCAGGGTAACCATGAGGTAAAGGAATGCATCCTGCACAACCTCGTCTACCTGGTGCTGGTTGTTCAACCAGCGCTTGGCATAGCGCTCTAGGTGCGGACGGAAGCGGGTGTAAATGTTGCTGAAGTCTTGGCTGGTCCAGTTCTTGAGAACCTCGCCCTTTGCGCCTGCGTTTGAACCTGGCGCAGCGTCTTTCAGTTCTAGCGAGCCAAACTCGGCATCGCCTTCGGCGTCTAGCAGGGCTTCGAACTCGTCTTCGAATTCAACCTGCGACGGGTGCACTACAGAGTCAAGCGTGACCGGCTCATTCTTGCCAACCACTCGAAGCGAGCGCTTCTTGCTTGCCATTCGCACATCCCTAACTGAAAGTCTTGAAACAATCGGGCACTGCCGCGAGCGCAATTGCACTCACAGGTCTATTTTGCCAGACATTACTTATATACGTAAGAGGGCGGGGTTTGTTACGGTCTGCCAGTAATTTGCTGGGCAGGCACTAAATCTGTGCCAGGAACTCGAGCATCTTGGGGTGAGTGGTCTGCATGGTGCGAACCGCAGCCTCCACAGAAGCGCCTCGGGTGTCGAATAATTCATCGATGCCGCGTTTGATGAGCCGTTTGGAATCCAGTGAACTCAGAGCTGTTCCGCCCATAGCCGCAACCTGGCCCATGCCACGCGAGTCTTCGGCTATGAGCATGGAGGTCTTGCGCTGGCTGAGCGTGAAGATGTGACTGTGCACGCGGTAGCCCACGTGGAAGTCAACGGTGCTCATGAATAACTGAAAGGCGTTGAAATCGCTTTCGAAGTCCAGCGGAGTGAAACCGTGCTTGCGTCCGTATGCCAGTTGCTTGTGGTTCCACTCTGTGTATTTCTGACCCCAGTAAGGATGTGCACTTTGCATGCCGGCCTGGAACGAGATAAAACGTTCGGCCCTTGGGAAGTCCTTGGCCAGTTTGCGGATGATTGCCGGGATCTGCTTCTGTGGCACCGCGGGCATGCTCAACACCAGGCGTTTGATGTCCGGGTTGAAAACGTAGTCTTGCTCCAGCTTTGATTCGTCGTACCAAGCGGGGCAACCGGTCATCTGAACATTGCTCACACCATTGGCAGCGAGCATTGAAACGGTGAGGTGGTCGCGCGCACTGCTGAAGCGGTTTTGGTCCGCGTGGATAGCCTGCACAAAATTGGTGGCGGCTGGCGAGAATCTAAAGTCTTGAGGCTGCTGCCCCAGCTTGCCCTTCCAGCCCAGACCATAAGCCATCACCGGAACATTGATTCGGCTCAGGTCGATTCCGTAAACCTTTGGATAAATCTCCTCTTGGTAGGCAGGACCACCAGTGAGCAAAACCGCACGGGCGGAGTTGAAAAGTTCGTAACTTTCATCGGTGATCTCACGGCGGTTGACATCAATTACCTCTGCGTTTACGTGAGCTGCCAACAGGGCTCGGGCCCGATGACCGATCAAGTAGTCGCCGGCATTCTTGAAGGCGCCTGTGAGGGTGATGACTTTATCCACCTACCCATTAAAGCAACAAGTATCTTGAATACATGAGCAAGAAGACTTTTGAAACCTCCTTTATCGCATTGTCAGCAGCATTGGTGTTGCTTTTTTCATCGATGGCGGTTCAGCCGGCTATGGCTGCCAGCGCACTCAAGTTGGGTTACTCCTCCAACGGTAAAACCATTGCCACGGCCAAGGGTCGCAGTGTTGTGGTTTCATTGGACACCACCAAATGGGTGCTAACCAAGAAGTCTCGATTGTCGTTGCTAAAAACTACCCAGATGCCAGACATGACCACAGACGCTTGCAGCGTTCCTGGTGCGGGTTGCGGCACCAGCCGATTCTCGTTCAAGTTGAACAAAACGGGGAAGGCCTATCTGATGGCCGAGCGAACCAGCGCAGGCGAAGCAATCCGTTGCGTGTCAGAGTGCACATTCAAAGTAACCTTTAAAGTGAAATGACAGTCGAGAAACCCAAGAAATCCGCGGCTTCGGGGGCCAAGCGCGGACCTGGTCAGGCCAAGCCTTCTGCGGAACAAATCCAAGAGTTTGCCGCCCCGGTTTACGACGTCTACTACCCCACTCAAACCTGGAATGAAATCTTGCCTGGGCTCACTTTGGGCGGAACCGACAGTCACGATGACATGGCCAACCTCAGATTTGCCGAAGATGTTTTTGGTATGCCCGAGGCAACCGTTACCAAGGAACATTTCGACACGGTGGTGACGCTTTACGCTTGGGCAAAGCCAGCCGACTGGTTTGTGAAAGAGCTTCGCCTAGGCATTCTCGATGGAGACCTTTCGGACTTTGACTGGGAAGAAATGCGCAACCTGGTTCTCACAGCACACGGTGACTGGAAGGCTGGCAAGCGAGTTTTGATTCGCTGTCAAGCTGGAATCAACCGTTCTTCGCTTGTAATGGCCTTGGTTCTGATTCGCGAGGGTTTCAGCGCCAAAAAGGCCATCGAACTGATGCGACAGAAGCGCGGCCAGGCAGTTTTGGCAAACCGACACTTTGTTGAATGGCTCACGGATCTGGATGTAAGAAAGTGGCGCGAATAAGTGGCATTTGTCTTACTCGGATCAGATTTCCAGCAGAGCGCCCTTGAAGAGCTTGAGAGCCTAGAGCAGCATGCCGACGCGATTCGCGATGGGCTAATTACCTCTGATGGTTGCTTCGCTGGCGCGGTGGTGATTTCCACGTGCAATCGGTTTGAAGTTTACCTAGACACCGATGATTTTCACGCAGCCGTTGAACAAGTGGTAAAGACCGTTGCTCGCGTCTCGGGCCTAAACCCTGACTACTGCAGCAAACTTCTGAGAGTTAGCTATGGCAACTCGGTTGCCCAGCATTTGTACTCGGTAGCAAGTGGCCTGGAGAGCATGATTGTTGGCGAAGGCGAGATTGCCGGTCAGGTAAAGCGTTCGCTCCAAGAGGCCCAAAATCGAAAGCAAGTAAGCAGTTCACTGCAACGCCTATTTCAGAGCGCGGCTACGGTTTCAAAGCGAGTTTCGGCAGAGACCGGACTTGGTGCGGCAGGACGCTCAATCATCAACGCCGGCCTTGATCTTTACGAGGCCAACCACGGAAGTCTCTCAGGCAAGAGCGTTTTGCTCATGGGCACGGGAGCTTATGCGCGCGTGATTGTGGCTGCGCTGAAACGTGCTGAATGTTCACGGATTTTTAGTTACTCGGCGAGTGGTAGAGCCCAGCTTTTCAGCGAGACTCATGGAACCATTCCACTCGAGGCCGGGAAACTCGAGGCCAACGAACTTGCGCAAACCTTATCCGCGGTTGACCTAGCAGTTACGGCAAGCGGCGGCGCAACACCCAGCATTAGCTTCCACCTTGCTCAGAAGGTTGCCCAGTTGCGCCAAAGTCCGCTCACAATCATCGATGTGACTTTGAGCGGTGGGGTTTCTAAGTCTGTTATTGAGTTGCGGGGCTTGGAGGTTTACACACTGGATGCGATTCGAGAACACGCACCGGCCGAGCATGCCGAGTCAGTTCTGGCGGCCCAGGACATTGTGCGTGAGTCGGTTGCCACATTTGAGGCGGACGAAACCGCTAGACAGGTAGGCCCGATGGTTGCGGCGCTACGTTCGCACGTGACCGCGTGGGTTGAGGAAGAAATCGAACGGGTTCGCCGGAAGAGCGGAAACGCGGCTGCAGATGAGGTTGGGCACTCGCTGAACCGAGTGATTAACGCACTTCTTCACACACCAAGCGTTAACGCCAAGAGCCTGGCTCAGGATGGAAACCACGCGGACTACCTTGCCGCCATCAAGACCCTTTTTAATATCGACCTC
>Ga0228702_1000604_pt1 | contig 26565 bp, 23 predicted proteins | sample McNCre217_Aug_MG_2_FD_178018 | JGI IMG/M metagenome (GOLD analysis project Ga0228702, IMG submission 178018) | Freshwater microbial communities from McNutts Creek, Athens, Georgia, United States - 20-17_Aug_MG | ecosystem: Environmental > Aquatic > Freshwater > Creek | place: USA: Georgia...
CGTCAAGAACACGAAGCGAACGCTCTACCTCAACGGTGAAGTCCACGTGTCCAGGGGTGTCAATGATGTTGATCTGGTTCTTGTTCCAGAAACAGGTGGTCGCAGCCGAGGTAATGGTGATACCGCGTTCCTGCTCCTGCTCCATCCAGTCCATGGTGGCAGCACCGTCGTGCACCTCACCGATCTTGTGAGTGATACCCGTGTAGAACAGGATGCGCTCGGTAGTGGTGGTCTTACCCGCATCGATGTGAGCCATGATGCCGATGTTGCGAACCTTATTTAGGTCTGTAAGCACGTCTTGTGCCACGGTTGCCTCCGGAAGTTGGTGTTGCGTTTTTTGGTTTGTGTTTCTAAAAAGAACGACCGCCTACCAACACTTTGGTTAGTAGGCGGAAGTTCTGCCTACTACCAGCGGTAGTGGGCGAATGCCTTGTTCGACTCGGCCATCTTGTGAGTGTCCTCACGGCGCTTTACAGCTGCGCCTAGGCCGTTCGATGCGTCGAGGATTTCGTTCATCAGACGCTCGGTCATGGTCTTCTCGCGGCGAGCCTTGGCGTACGAAACCAACCAACGCATTGCGAGGGTGTTGGCGCGGTGTGCCTTAACTTCAACCGGAACCTGGTAGGTCGATCCACCAACACGGCGAGAACGAACCTCAACGGTTGGGCGAACGTTGTCTAGAGCCTTCTTTAGAAGGGTTACTGGCTCTGCGCCAGACTTGTCTTTTGCACCCTCAAGAGCGCCGTAAACGATCGACTCTGCGATTGACTTCTTGCCATCGAGCAGAATCTTGTTCACTAGCTGGGTTACAACTGGCGAACCGTAAACAGGGTCTACGACTACTGGCTTCTTGGTTACTGGACCTTTACGAGGCATTACTTACCCTTCTTTGCGCCATACTGGCTGCGAGCCTGCTGGCGGTTCTTTACGGCCTGGGTGTCTAGTGCACCACGAACGATCTTGTAGCGAACACCAGGAAGGTCCTTAACACGACCACCGCGAACGAGCACCATTGAGTGCTCCTGGAGGTTGTGGCCCTCACCTGGGATGTAGGCGGTAACTTCGATGCCGTTCGAAAGCTTGACACGAGCAACCTTACGAAGAGCTGAGTTTGGCTTCTTCGGGGTGGTGGTGTACACACGGGTGCAAACACCGCGACGCTGAGGGCTGGCCTTTAGCGCCGGGGTCTTAGTCTTCGACACCTTGGCGGTGCGACCCTTGCGGACCAACTGCTGAATTGTTGGCACTACTTCTCCTTGTTATTTCCGTAGTTTTACCCCGGAAGATTTGTTTCGGTCTGTGGCCCACCGGAGTTTCACTCAGATCTAGGGCTTACATGCTAAAAAGCACATCGTCCCTAGAATACCGAAGATACCCCGGTGGGTCAAATGGAATTTTTACTGCTCGGCGTCTCCGGCCTTATCGAAGTCATCGATAGAGGCAAAAGATAGCCCGGTGGTGTCAAACGAGAAGTCTGAATCCTTCGACTGTGGAACGTCCCACATGCGGTTAGGGTACATCTCGTTCTTGGCTTCTTCGGTTGCTTCCACAGCGAGGTCGCGGAACTGCTTGAGTCCGGTACCGGCTGGGATTAGCTTACCGATGATCACGTTCTCCTTTAGACCAACCAGTGGGTCGGTGCGACGGTCAAGAGCTGCCTGAGTTAGAACTCGGGTGGTCTCCTGGAACGAAGCGGCCGATAGCCATGATTGAGCTGCCAGCGATGCACGGGTCATACCCATAACTTCTTCACGAGCCGAAGCAGGCTTTAGGCCTGCACCAACGGCTTCGCGGTTCTTGGCAGCGAACGAGTTGCGGTCGATGATCTCACCAGGAAGCATCTTGGTGGCACCGCCGTCTACGACGGTTACCTTTCCAAGCATCTGGCGAACGATCACTTCAAGGTGCTTGTCGTGTAGATCTACACCCTGAGCACCGTAGATAGCCTGAACACCGTTGATGATTTCCTGAGCGGCAGCCTTACGTCCCTTGGTCGAGAGAACCTCGTGAGGGATTGGGGTGCCGTCTACCAGGTAGTCACCGGTCTCAACAGCGTCTCCAGCCGCAACGACTAGGTCGTTTAGGTCGGAGATCGTGGTGATCGGTAGCTCTGGGTCTAGCTTCTTGAAGGTCTTCGAAGTGGTACGCGAGAAGCTGTAACGCTGAGCCAAATCCTTGGCTTCTGCCAAGGCCTTGTCGCCCTGAGGCACAACTCGGATCTCGTACTTCTTGTTGGTTCCCTTGGTCTCGACCTCGCGAACGTCAACCACACCAGGCCAGAACGCCATTACGGCAACCTTGCCCTGACGGTTCCAACCGATACGTGCCTCGAGGAGGTCGGTAACACCGGTTAGACCCTGGGTGATGTCGTACGAAATTTCACGCTCAACACGCATTTCGATACCACCGATACGCTTCTTGATCACCTGCTTTTCCTGGGTGTCAGAAGCACCACCGGTGTGGAAGGTACGCATTGTTAGCTGGGTACCTGGTTCACCGATCGACTGAGCAGCGATGATACCGATTGCCTCACCGAGGTCAACCTGGTCACCGGTTGCTAGCGAGTTACCGTAACAGGCGGCACAAACGCCATCTAGCGACTCACAAGTTAGAACCGAACGGATTACCACGCTGTCGGCCTGCGAAGAGTTGGCATCGCGAGAGGTGATTGCCGAGATTAGGTTCTGGTCAACGATCGAACCCGCCTTGGCAATAACTTCCTTGCCGTCCATGATTGGCTCTGCCAAGGTACGGTGTAGCACCGACAGGTCGAGGGTCCTCTTGTTCCACTCGTAGCTGTCAGAAGCCGAAACGTACTTCTTCAGTTCCTTCTCAAGACCGCGGCTGGTGCCACAGTCTGCTTCGCGAACGATAACGTCCTGAGCAACGTCAACCAAACGACGGGTTAGGTAACCAGCGGCAGCGGTCTTCATAGCGGTGTCCGCGTTACCCTTACGGGCACCGGTTGCGTTAATGAAGTACTCGTTGGCGGTTAGACCTACCAAGTAGTTACCCTTCACAGGCATCGGTGCGAAGTCACCGGAAGCGGTAGCAACCGGACCACGCATACCCATGATCGAACGGATCTGGATCCAGTTACCACGAGCACCAGAGGTGACCATCTTGAAGATTGCGTTGTCTTCAGGAATCGATTCCTTCAGTAGCTTCTCAACCTCGATGGTGCGAGCGTTCCAGAGCTTACCTAGAGCGTCACGACGTTCAATTTCGGAGATTAGACCGTTGTTGAATTCGTCCTGCTTCTTGGTGTGTTCCTTCTCACCCTCGGCGATGATCTTGGCGCGGGCCTCGTCGAACTTGTGGTTCGCATCGAAGTTTGCGTCAGAGATCGACATCGATACACCCGAACGAGTTGCCCAGTAGAAACCGGCATCCTTGATGTTGTCTAGGGTCTGAGCGGTCTCAACGCGAGTGTGGTTCTCAACCAACTCGGTAACCAGGTTCGAAAGTTCCTTCTTGCCAACCTGCTGCTCAACGTAACGGAATCCTTCTGGAAGGGTCTCGTTGAATAGCGCGCGACCGAAGGTGGTTTCGCGGATTTCGCCGTTTAGACGAATACGGATCTTGGCCTGTAGGTCGATCACCTTGTTGTCGAATGCCAACTGAGCCTCAGCCAACGAACCGAAGGCCTTGCCCTCACCAGTTGCAGCATCCTTGACGCCGGTTAGGTGGTAGAGACCAATGATCATGTCCTGGGTAGGAGTTGCCACTGGCTTGCCGTCGGAAGGCTTCAAGATGTTGTTCGATGCCAACATCAGGATGCGGGCTTCCGCCTGAGCTTCCTGCGATAGCGGAACGTGAACAGCCATCTGGTCACCGTCGAAGTCGGCGTTGAACGCGGTACAAACTAGCGGGTGAAGCTGGATCGCCTTACCTTCAACAAGTACCGGCTCGAATGCCTGGATACCCAGACGGTGAAGGGTAGGTGCACGGTTCAGTAGAACTGGACGCTCGCGGATTACTTCTTCAAGCACTCCCCAAACCTGTGGACGGCTACGCTCGACCATACGCTTGGCACCCTTGATGTTCTGAGCAAAGCCCTGCTCTTCAAGACGCTTCATAACGAAAGGCTTGAACAGTTCGAGCGCCATCAGCTTTGGAAGACCACACTGGTGAAGCTTCAGCTGAGGACCAACAACGATAACCGAACGACCAGAGTAGTCAACGCGCTTACCTAGAAGGTTCTGACGGAAGCGTCCCTGCTTACCCTTTAGAAGGTCAGAAAGCGACTTGAGCGCACGGTTACCGGTTCCGGTAACTGGGCGGCCACGACGACCGTTGTCGAATAGGGCGTCAACAGCTTCCTGAAGCATGCGCTTCTCGTTGTTGATGATGGTACGAGGAACGGTGTCTAGCTCCTGGAACTTAAGTAGACGGTTGTTGCGGTTGATCACACGACGGTAGAGGTCGTTTAGGTCGGAGGTCGCGAAGCGGCCACCGTCTAGCTGAACCATCGGACGGATTTCCGGTGGTAGAACCGGAAGAACGTCTAGAACCATGGCAACAGGTGAGGTGCCAGATTCGATGAAAGAGTTAACAACCTTCAAACGCTTGATCGCGTAGGTCTGCTTGGTTCCCTTCGAGTTCTCGATAAGAGCCTTGAGCTCGTCGCGAGTGGTCTCTAGGTCGAAGGTCTCAAGCTTCTGCTTGATTGCCTCTGCACCGATCTGTACGTTGAAGTAATCGCCGTAGTAGTAGTGGAACAGGTCGAAGATGTCGTCGTACTGGATTAGAGTTCCAGGCTTTGCCTGAAGGTGCATACGCCAAGCCAACTGCTCGCGCTGTAGGCTGTCGCGACGCTCACGACGACCGTATTCACGAACGATCTTGTCGGTCTTCTTCTTGAAAGCAGACTGCAGGTCGCGGATTGCCTTAACCGATGGAGCCTCTAGAGGCTTCTGGTTGAAGAAACCTTCAGGGTCGCGTGCTTCGGCCGAGATTAGCTGGTCGACGCTCTTGAACATGTCGGTAGGAACCCACTCTGGAGCTTCCCAGAAGCGTGCAGCGGTCTGAAGCCTGTAACCCTCGTTCTCAAGAGCGGCAATCTCATCGCCGGCAGCCTCGCGAAGCTCAGCCTCACGCTGGTCAAGCATGTCAACGATGCGGCCTAGGTAGTCGTCGCGGTCGAGGGCAGCGTTCATAGCTAGCGCCTCTTCGTCGCGGCCGATAACCACGTAAGCAGCAAAGTAGATGATCTTGTCTAGGTCTTTTGGAGCTAGGTCAAGTAGGTAGCCAAGACGGCTAGGAACACCCTTGTAGTACCAGATGTGAGTTACCGGAGCTGCAAGGGTGATGTGACCCATGCGCTCACGACGTACGCTCGACTTGGCAACCTGTACACCACAGCGCTCACAAACGACGTCCTTGTAACGGGCACGCTTGTACTTTCCACATGAACATTCCCAGTCCTTGGTAGGGCCGAAGATACGCTCACAGAAAAGGCCATCCTTTTCTGGCTTGAGGGTACGGTAGTTGATGGTCTCAGGCTTCTTAACCTCGCCGCTCGACCACTTCAAAATGTCGCTAGAGGTGGCTAGACCTACGCGGATTGCATCGAAAGTTTCAACTTGCATTGTCTTCTACTTCTTCTTTCTTAGGCCTAGTTGTTTCCAGTGAATTCGTTGTCAAAAGCCAACGACTCGTTGCGTGAAAGGTTGATGCCCATCTCTTCGGTGGCGCGCTCAACCGCGAATTCGTCTTGTTCCTTCAGCTCTACAGCGTTGCCTTCTGCATCGAGAACCTCGATGTTCAGTGCAAGCGACTGCATTTCCTTGGCCAAAACGCGGAACGATTCTGGAATACCTGGGGCCTGAATGTTCTGGCCGGTAACGATCGACTCGTAAGTCTTGATACGTCCTGAGACGTCGTCCGACTTGATGGTCAAAAGCTCCTGAAGGGTGTGAGCGGCACCATAGGCCTGAAGGGCCCATACTTCCATCTCACCGAAGCGCTGTCCACCGAACTGTGCCTTACCACCCAGTGGCTGCTGGGTAATCATGCTGTAAGGACCGGTTGAACGAGCGTGGATCTTGTCGTCTACCAGGTGGTGCAGCTTGAGCACGTACATGTAACCAACCGAGATTGGTGCTGGGAAAGGCTCGCCCGAGCGGCCGTCGAACAAGGTAGCCTTACCGGTTTCGTCAACCAGGTTCTTCTTATTCTCTACTTCCCACTCGTTCTTGGTTGTTGCAGCAAGAAGCGAAACGATTTCGTCCTTGTGTGCACCATCGAAGATCGGGGTTGCAACCTTGGTACCGGCAGCACCAGAGCGCATGCTTTCAGGCAGGCTCTTGATGTTCTCCGCTAGAACCTTCGATAGCTTGGCTTCTTCAACGTTCCAACCGCGGCTGGCGATCCAACCTAGGTGGGTTTCAAGAACCTGACCGAAGTTCATACGACCTGGAATACCAAGTGGGTTCAGGATTACGTCAACCGGAGTTCCATCCTCGAGGAATGGCATGTCTTCTACCGGAAGAATCTTCGAGATAACACCCTTGTTTCCGTGACGACCGGCGAGCTTGTCACCCTCGGTGATCTTTCTCTTCTGGGCGATCTGAACTACAACGCGGGTTAGAACACCTGCGCCTAGGTCATCCTTGGTTACCTCAACGATGTCGTTACCGAACATTGAACGGTTCTCGTCGGTGGTGAATACCTTCACCCCGATGATGGTTCCGCTCTCACCGTGTGGCACCTTCAGCGACGACTCACGAACCTCACGGCCCTTGTCGGCGAAGATGGCGCGAAGCAGGCGCTCTTCTGCAGAAAGTTCGGTCTCACCCTTAGGGGTTACCTTACCGACCAAGATGTCGCCCGAGCGAACCTCGGCACCAACGCGGATGATTCCACGCTCGTCTAGGTGAGCAAGTGTCTCCTGGCTGATGTTTGGTAGGTCGCGAGTGATCTCTTCGTCACCTAGCTTGATCGAGCGTGCCTCAACCTCGTACTCTTCGATGTGAATCGAAGAAAGGGTGTCGTCCTTGACCAGGTTCTGGCTAAGGATGATGGCGTCTTCGAAGTTGTGACCTTCCCAAGGCATGAACGCTACCAAGAGGTTCTTACCAAGAGCCAGTTCACCGTTTTCGGTTGCTGGACCGTCGGCTAGAACCGCACCGGCCTCAACGCGCTCGCCTTCGCTAACGATGGCGCGCTGGTTGATCGAGGTGCCCTGGTTCGAACGCTCGAACTTGCGCAGGGTGTAGCTGGTCTCTTCGCCGCTGTCAGCCTTGACCACGATGGTCTCGGCGCTAACTTCCGAAACCACACCAGCTAGCTGGTTGATAACGATGGTTGCCGAGTCAAACGCTGCAACGCGCTCCATACCGGTACCAACGAAAGGTGCCGAGCTACGAACCAGTGGAACAGCCTGACGCTGCATGTTCGCACCCATAAGTGCACGCGAAGAGTCGTCGTGCTCTAGGAATGGAATTAGCGAGGTCGAAACAGAAGCCAACTGGCGTGGGCTGATGTCGATGTAGTCGAGGTCTTCAACGTCGGCTTCGATAACTTCACCGCGGTAACGAGCAACAACCTTCTTGGTAGAGATGGTCTTGTCTGCGCCAAGGTTGGAACCGGCCTCAGCAATACCGATAACCTTGCCAGCTTCTGCAGCGGCGTCTAGGTACTCGATCTTGCCGGTTACCTTACCGTTGGTGACCTTGTTGTAAGGGGTCTCGATAAAGCCGAAGGTGTTGATACGTGCGTAAGCGGTTAGGGAACCGATTAGACCAATGTTTGGACCTTCAGGGGTTTCAACAGGACACATACGACCGTAGTGCGATGGGTGAACGTCACGGACCTCCATCTGGGCACGCTCACGAGCGATACCACCAGGGCCAAGAGCCGAAAGACGACGCTTGTGTGCAAGGCCGGCTAGCGGGTTGTTCTGGTCCATGAACTGGGAAAGCTGGCTTGCGCCGAAGAATTCCTTGATGGCAGAAACCACAGGACGTAGGTTGATCAGGGTCTGAGGGGTAATCGCCTCGATGTCCTGGGTGGACATACGTTCGCGAACAACACGCTCCATACGGCTAAGACCGATACGAACCTGGTTCTGGATCAGTTCACCAACCGAGCGGATACGACGGTTTGAGAAGTCATCGATGTCGTCAGATGCGATGTCGAGTTCGACCTTCTTACCGGCCATGGTCACGTTGAACTTCTGAGCACCCTGCGAGCCGTTGGCTAGCGACATGTCGAAGTAAAGAAGGTACTTCAAGGTACCAACGATGTCTTCAACGGTAAGAGTGGTCTTGTCTGCCTCAACGTTTAGGCCGAGCTTGCGGTTCACCTTGTGGCGACCAACGCGAGCTAGGTTGTAGCGCTTGGTCTCGAAGTAGGTGCTGCGTAGCCAAGCTTCTGCGGTTTCTGGACCTGCGGTTTCGTTGCGTACCTTGCGGTAAAGCTCACGAAGTGCGTCTTCCTTCGAAACGATTGCGTTAGCGAATGCACGCGACTCGTCGTAGGCAAGGGTGTTGGCGATTAGGTCAACGTCATAGGTCCAACCCTTGGCGGTTACGGAGTCCTGTACGTCCTTGAACTCATTCTCAATCTGCTCCTTGCTGAGACCGAGAGCCTTTAGGAAAATGGTTGCCGAAATCTTGGTCTTGCGGTCAACCTGAACCTGAAGGATTGGCTTGCCGAAGCGCGACATTGGCTTGCGGTCGTCCTTTACCCACTCGGTAAGGAACTCGAGGTAAGAACCACGGCTAGGGATGATCTGTCCCTTGTTGTTGCGAACGTCGAGGTTACCGGTGGTGTTGGTCGATACCGAGAAGTAAACACCAGGCGAACGAACCAGCTGCGAAACAACAACACGCTCGGTGCCGTTGATCACGAAGGTGCCGTCTTCGGTCATGACTGGGAAGTCACCCATGAACACGGTCTGGCTCTTGATTTCACCGGTTACGTAGTTGGTGAACTCAGCCTTGATGTAGAGAGGCTTGGTGTAGCTCTTGCCCTTCATCTTGCACTCGTCAGGAGTGTGCGCTGGGTCGTAAAGCTCAGGTTGGCTGAATGCCAGACCCATCTTCGCGTCGTTCGGGTTGTTCGAGTCTTCGATTGGCGATAGCTCTTCGAAGATTTCGGTTAGACCGTCTTTAGCTTCTGGGTTTAGCGCGCGCCATGCGTCGTTGCCAACCAGCCAGTCAAAGCTCTCCCGCTGAAGCTTCAGCAGGTTAGGAACCTCAATTGGCTCCTGTGATCTGGCGAAAGATGGGCGCTTCGCGTCGCGGGTGTTGTTGATTTTTGCGTTCTTCGCAGCCAAGTGAATCCCTCCAAGGGAGTTTCGTGTTTTCAGCGGTTGAGATCGCTAACCCGTAAACCATTTAGTGATGCCACAATTTGCATCACAGGTCGCGCCGCAATATGCGCTAGGGAAATGGGGAGCAAAGTAATACTCTATAACGATTTATAAACAAAAGTAAAGTCAGAATTTAGCAGGACGCCAGTGCGGTATTAATCTCTTCTGCAACGCTTTCGGCATTAGGCATCGAAATCATCACCCGACGATACGGTTTTCCGGTCAGATTCAACTGAAGCGTTGGTTTTCCTGGGCGAACCAGAAGAAAGTCCCTGCCGCCTCGACCATAAAACCGACCCGCGTAATAAAAGCCAGGAAGTGCGGTTCCAACTCGAAGAGCCCAAACCAAACCGGCAAACAACCGATTGCCACTCGTGACCTCGGCTCCCCTGATAGAGGTAACCGGAATCTCGAAGTCGTTCGCGAGCGACCATATCTTCTCAGACGCGGTGAGCCTGATCCTCAGCTTGTTCGCGTGAATCTCAACCGTTGCCATATTCCGACTCTACAACTCAGGGGTGCGAGCCGGCACGGTGCGAACCGGGTTCAACGCCTCGAAGATCGAGGCGAGCTGCAAAAGCTTGGCATCCGAATAGGCAGCGCCTGCGATGGTCAGCCCAAACGGCATTCCAATATCTTCCGCGGTTCCAAGCGGCACGTTGACCGTAGGGATTCCGAGGTGGCGAATCGCTAGGTTGCCGGTGGCCACCCAAACGCCGTTTCGCCAGGCGATATCGGCAGAAGCCACGTTCACGTCGGCATCGGCCGGAGCCACATCGGTGACGGTTGGATAGATCGCCGCGTCGAACCTGTTAGCCGCCAGCCAGTCGTCAAGGTCGATTCTTCTGGTTTCTTCAAGTGCCTTGAGACCCGCCTCGAAAAGGGCAGCCTGCGGACCTGCGAACGGATCGATGATTCCAACCTTTTTGGCTCGCTCAACGTAATCCTTCGGATCGAAATCGAACTCGGCGTAGCGATCCTTTAGGGCACCTTCTGGCGCCGGGAAAATCCGCGGACCATCAACCTTGAGCATGGTGTCGAGGTTGGCCTGGCCGTTCAGCTTCAGGAAGGTATCCCACGACCAAATCGACAGGTCCCAGATTTCGGCGTCGAAGAATTCCGCCGGAACGATTCCGCGATTGAAAACGTTTGGAGCTCCGGCGCGATCTGCCTCGTAGTTGGTGACAACGGGAAAGTCGGTCTCGACAATTTCCGCGCCGGCGGCCGCGAGCGCTGACACATAGGAATCCCAAAGTTTCATGAGGCTCGCACGCGGCTCGATACGCTCACCCGTCACCGAACCCATACCGGTACCGGTTCCCTGCACGAAATCTTTGCCGATAAACATTCTCGGAGCCGCCAGGCGAACACCGGCAAGTGGCTTATCCCCCGATGCAACCTTGGCAAGTGCTTTCTCGTGGTTACTTAGGAATCCGTCGCCGCGAACGGTAGAAGCCTTAGGAAGTTCGACCCACGGCTGCGCTCGCCAAAAATCGCCGGCAACCTCTTCGTCGTCGACAACGAGGTAATCAAGAAGTTCATTTAAGTCGGCCATTGTTCTGGTGTGAGGTACAACCACGTCCATGGTTGGAACCAGCGGCCAGTTACCTCTGATCGAGATAACCCCGCGTGAAGGCGTGTAGGCACAGAGACCGTTTAGCGCGGCAGGTGCGCGACCGCTCGACCAGGTTTCTTCACCGAGACCAAAGGCTGCAAAGCTAGCCGCGGTTGCGGTACCTGAACCATTAGACGAACCTGAAGCAAAGGCCGAGGTCAGAAAGTCACCGTTGTAAGGAGACTCGGCTCTGCCATAGAGTCCACGTTGCATTCCACCGTTTGCCATCGGAGGCATGTTGGTTAGACCAATCAGAACTGCCCCGGAGTCGCGCAACTGCTTCACGGTAAAGGCGTCCTCGGAGGCAAGCAGGTGCTCGAACGCTGGCGAGCCAGCCGCAACCGTCATTCCCTTTACCTTGTACGAATCCTTCACGGTGAACGGAATTCCGTCCAGAGGGGAAAGCTCTTTCCCGACAGCTCTGCGCGCGTCCGACTCTGCAGCCTCCGCGAGCGCCTTGCCATTCAACTCAACCAACGCGTTTAGCTTGATACCGCCCTGGTCATAGGCTTCGATGCGAGCGAGATAGCTTTCGACCAGACCAACGCTCGTCGTCTCCCCCGCGACCAATGCGGCGCGAAGTTCGGCAATAGTTTTCTCAACCACCGGGTAGTTCATCAATAATCCTTCGCGTTAGACAGTAATTCGCTTTCTCATCCACGCGATGTAGATGAGAGCTGGCAAGATCAGGCCAACCTCAAACGAAATATCTATTCCGCCGAGAACATTCAAAACCGGCCCCTGATAGAAGTCGGTGTAGACGGTAAGCATTGCTCCAACCAAGCCAGCAAGGAACGAAACGATACCGGCAAGGTTGAAACCGTTTTGATACCAGTAAGGTCCGGTTTCGGTAACAGCCTCCAGTGAACGTCCGTCATATCGGTTGCGTCGCAACCACATGTCGGCTAGGTACAGGCTCATGAGAGGCGCAACGATGACAACGATTAGCTGAAGCATCGTGTTCATGGCATCTACGAAGTCCCATACCAAAACGGCGAGCAGGGTAACTATGACTCCAAAGATTCCATCGGCGATAACGGTGATCGATCGTCGAAGCTTCACACCAACGGTCTGAAGCACCAAACCGGAGCTGTACGCGGTCATGGCGTTATTGGCAACCGTTCCAACCACAACAGCCAACGCGAAAAGCGGCGAGAACCAAACCGGCAGCTGGCTTTCGATGGCGGTCTGTGGGTCTTTCGCCTGAAGAGCGGCAGTAACGTATGCGCCTAGAGCGCTGAGGCTCACGCTGGTGACCATGTAGCCACCGGCAACCGCCCAGACAATTTTCTTTAGCGATGTGTTGTGAGGCAGGTAACGCGAGAAGTCGGCACCGTTGGTGTACGAGATCGGAGTTGAACCCATGAGCGAAACGCCAGCGAAGGCAATTACCCAAAAGTCCATTCCAGTTATCGGCTTCACCGAGTTCACATCTCCGTGAACAGTGGTTAGCAGGAAGATGATTGCAAGGCCGAAGATTGCGAGGAAACTCCACGAAATCGCGGCGTATGACTTGGTGATGAAGTTATAACCGTAAACGCTGATCACCAGAGTAACAACGGCGAGAACCACAATCACCAGCGCCTTTACCCAGGTTTCGGTGGCGTAACCCCAGCGGTCAAGAACCGCGAAGACAATGTACGCGGCACCGGTCCAGTTGAGCGCGAGGAAGATCACGTTCACCATCCAACCGGTGAACACCTGGTTGATCAGGTTTCCCTTGGGTCCGAAAAGCGCTCGCTGAATGATCTGGCTCGGCGTTCCTGAGGCAGGGCCTGTAGCCGAAATAAAGCCGGTCATGATCGAGAACAGGTTTCCAACGATGATCACGCCGAGTGCCTGCCAGAAAGATAGCCCGAGAGAAACCAACACACCTCCCATGACCAGCACGACGTAGTTTGCCTGCGAGGTTGCCCAGATGCCGATTAGCTGACGAGGGTGCCCGTAACGCTCGTTGGCTGGGATGTGGTCAATGCCGTGGGCCTCAACACCACCGCCTGTATCGAGCGGAATTCCGTCGTGCATCGGTTGGGTTTGCGGCGCCTCAGTCATCGTTGACTTCTTTCCTTGAGATTAGGTTCAGTTTAGTCAACTGTTATTCTGGCGAAATGGCGAATATGACAAAGAAAAAACGCTCGGGCTTCGAGCTCTATCTTTGGATACCGTTTTCGATTCTGATCATCTTTGTTGGCGGCGCCCTGCTCTGGAACGTAGGCATCAGCTTTGTTCGCTGGTACGGTTACGGACCGATCACCAACTTCACCGGGTTTAAAAACTACGAGGTCATCTTCGCCGATGCCACCTTCTGGAAGGCATTCTCTAACGCGTTCCTATTCATCATCCCGAACGCGATCATTCCAACCGTCCTCGGTGTTTTCATAGCGTCGCTTCTCTTCGACTTCCTAGCAACCGCCTACACCGAAAAGGTTTCGACCTTCATTCGCTCCAGCCTCTACCTGCCTCAGATTATCCCCGTGATGATCACCGGCATCATTTGGAAATGGATCCTCGACCCGCAGGTTGGAAGTCTCAACAAAACTCTGAAGAGCTTGGGTCTCGGGTTTCTGGCCCAGAATTGGACCGGCGACGGCAACTCCGCACTGATCGCCGTCTCGCTGGTCTTGATCTGGATTCAGCTCGGCTACGCGGTTGTGATCTTCCTCTCTGGACTTTCACGCATGAACCCTTACGTGCTCGAGGCGGCCCAGGTTGATGGAGCGAACTGGTGGCAGCGGTTCCGTTTCGTGACCAGCCGAGAACTCGGGCCAGAGGTTGCAGTTGTGGCACTAACCACGGTCATCGGTGCCCTCAAGGTTTTCGCACCAATCTACTGGGTCACCGGTGGTGGCCCAGACGGCGCCACCATGGTTCCTTCCGTCTACTCGTTCCACGCTTTCTTCGGTGGTAACCAGGTTGGATACGCATCGGCGGTCACCGTAGTTTTGGCGCTCCTGATCATCGTTGTTGCCCTGCTTCTCATCAAACTTCAAAACCGCCTGATTCGAGTTGACCGATGAAAATGTGGAAGATCCTAAAGCGCGTAGCCGTAGCGATTTTGTTACTCGCTGTCACCGCAGTCTGGTTAGCTCCTATGTGGTTTACTCTCGTTGCATCGCTAAAGAACGCCAACGAATACGCCACTACCCCGGCCTGGCAATGGCCAGAGTGGACCTACTTTGGCAACCTTGTTGACATCGTTACCCACTTCGACATCGGCCAGAAACTTCTTAACTCACTCATAATCGCAACCGGTGCAGCAACAATTGCGGTCGTCATGGGATTCTTCATCGCCTACGCAATCAGCATCGGCCAAATGAAGTTCCGTGCCGCTGTCATCACCATCTGCATCATCACCTTCGCCCTCCCTCAGGAATCGATGGCCTACCCGGTCTTCACGTTCTCAAAAATCATCGGCGTCTATGGCACCCTGCCGCCGGTCTTCGTATCACTCGGCATCCTTGGTTCGGCTTTCGCGGCATACCTTTTACAAGCCGTGATGGACCACTTCCCTCGCGAACTCGTCGAAGCATCGAACATCGACGGCTCTAGCAAATTCCAAACCATGCTTCGAATCGTGCTACCGGTCATGCGTCCGAGCATCGCAACAGTTTTCCTTCTGATGTTCGTGAACGCCTGGAACGAATACTGGTTCCCAATTCTGCTTCTCCCTGAAAATCAGGACCAACCACTACCGATGGCAATTGCAGAAGCATTCAGCGAACCCAGCTTCACGAACCCAGGAGTTGACCCCGTATTCGCATCGGCCGCATCGATCTTGGCAATCCTGCCAAGCATCATCATCTACATGAACTTCCAGAAGGCGCTGGTTCGAGGCGTGACCCTCGGCTCGAACTAGCTAGGACTTTAAGCCGACGAACTTCTGCTGCTTCAACTTGAAGGCGTTTGGCAAAAGTGTTGCGTCGAAGCCGTCGCTGGTTTGGTTTTGCGCGTAGCGATAGAGGGCGACACAGGCGTATGACATGACCGTGCTCTGAACCAAAATCACCAGCCACAAGAGCGCTAGCCCACCTAAAACAACCCAAATGCCTAAGAACATCTCAGCCAGGGTTCCCGTAGCCGCACTTGCGAAGAGGTACATTCCAGACATCAATACTCCAAAGGCAATGAATATGGCAACGATGAACGCAAAGTTTGCAAAGAGGTTCACGCGCAACGCACTTCCCCACTTCGCCTTGATGATTTCTGTGCTTCTTCGAATTGATGCAATTGGCCCAAGGCCTTCGAACAAAATTGCCGGAATCGCAAAGTAACTAGCAACGGCCCAAGCGAAACCTCCGATAAATGAGAGCAGATCTCCTGCCGCTTTTAGGTTGTCTCTAAGTGCGCGCAAAACTAAACCAACACTGGCTTCGAGCAGGCCAAACAGGGCGAGATTTTTAAGATTCGCCTTGGCCTCTTTCGATGAAGAAGTGAAGGTTGGCGTTTGACCGGAGTAGCGCAGGTTGGCAGAAGCCATAACGCCTGCCTGCGCCAACACATGCGTGAAGCCGCCAAAAACCGAAGTGAGAATTACAAAAGCAATCATCTCAATACCCATGAGGTTGTCGTCGTTAACCCAGATTGGAAATGTACTGACGATTGGAATCAAAAGCAGTGCCGCGAACCCGGTTGTTGCCACAAAGCCGATCAGCGGATACAAGAGAACGAAGCGATCCTTGTTCACATTTTTCAGCGCGCTAGAAAAGATCGCTCGACCGATTTTGGCTGGCTTAGGTGCAGGTGCTGAGTTGCTCACTCTTGTCCCCCTTGTTGGCGCTTGGGAAGATCCAAGCCGTTTAACTAATTATGCGGAATTCCAACTTGTAACATTCGAATATGAACGAATTCGATCACACCAAATACCAATCCGAGGTCGAAGAACGCTGGGGCAAGAAGGCTTATGCCGACGGCGACAAGTGGTGGCGATCGATGTCGGAAGAGGATCGCACAGCGTGGAAGGCTAAGCAGGACGATCTGCTAAACGACTGGCGCGAGGCAGCGGCCGCAGGCATCGAGCCAACGAGCGAAGAGGCGCAGGCGCTTGCTAAGCGTCAAGAACAATGGCTCGGCTCCATTCCTGGAACCCCCGGATACGGAACCGGCGAAGTTCCTGCCGCCTATCTACTGGGGCTTGCCGAAATGTATGTCGCCGACGATCGATTTGCGGCAAACTATGGCGGAACTACAGGCGCCGAGTTTGTTCGCGAAACCCTCAAGAAGTTCGTCGCAAGCCGTTAAACAAAACAAGACCCTCGAGATTCGAGAGTCTTGTTGGTGGCGGTGACGGTGGGATTTGAACCCACGGTACGCGTTAACGTACACAACATTTCGAGTGTTGCACCTTCGGCCGCTCGGACACGTCACCGTGGAATAGGCTACTACATTGGAGGAACACATGTCGACTGAGGGATCAACTCGCGCCATTTTTGCCGCTCTTGGAGCCAACATTGGAATCGCGACAACCAAATTTATTGCAGCTGCTTTCAGCGGTTCTGCATCGATGTTTGCCGAGGCAATTCACTCGGTGGCAGACTCTGGTAACCAGGTGCTACTGCTCATGGGTTCAAAGCGCGCGAAGCGTGAGGCAACTCCTAGCCACCCGTTCGGCTATGGTCGCTCTCGCTACATTTACGCGTTCATGGTGTCGATCGTGCTGTTCAGTGTTGGTGGTCTGTTCTCGATCAACGAGGGTCTAACAAAACTCTCAGAGCCACACGACCTTGAAGTTGTTTGGCTTCCGCTCGTTGTTCTTGGTGTGAGCATCCTTCTCGAGTCATTCAGCCTCACCGCTGCCCTCAAGGCCGCTAAGGAAGAACGCGGCAAGGCCTCGCTTATCCAGTTCATTCGCCACGCGAAGAGCCCTGAACTTCCGGTGGTAATGCTCGAAGACATCGCCGCTTTAGCCGGTTTGGTTTTGGCTTTCCTAGGTGTTGGCCTCACCGCACTCACTCACAACCCAATCTGGGATGCGGTTGGAACTTTATCCATTGGTGCACTTCTGATCGCAGTTGCTGTAATTCTGGGAATCGAAACCTCGAGCCTGCTCGTTGGTGAAGGAGCAACCGCGAATGACAACGACATCATTGCCGAAGCGCTTCGCGGAGCACACGGAGTTGAAGGCATCATCCACATGAAGACCCTCTACCTCGGCCCAGACGAACTCATGGTTGCAGCGAAGATCGCGGTGAAGGTTGATTCAACCGGACGAGAAATTGCCGAGCTAATCGACGGCGCAGAGGTTGAAATTAGAAAGGCGATGCCAACGGCTCGCGTTATCTACTTGGAGCCAGATATTCTTCGTTCTTCAAAGAACTGACGAATCACCGCACCACATTCGTCTTCGAGTACACCGGAGATAACCTCGATCTGCGAACCCAAGCGTGAATCGCGAAGTAGATCGTAGCGAGAGCCTGCAGCACCAACGCGTTCGTCCCAAGCTCCAAAAACAACTCGGCCAATTCTTGATGCCTGAATAGCCCCGGCGCACATCGCGCAAGGCTCAAGTGTGACCACAAGGGTCAAATCGTTCAGGTGCCAATTCGCATCGAGTTCAGCAGCAGCACGTATGGCAACAATCTCGGCATGAGCCGTTGGATCTCCCGAAAGTTCTCGCTCGTTTTTACCAACGGCAACAACCTCACCGTTTGGATTCACCAGCACAGCCCCAACCGGCACATCCCCTGATTCGGAAACCGCAAGATGGGCCAACGCCAACGCCTCGCGCATAGGTTCAATCCATCTGGTCTTCACAATACGAGCCTAGGCAAACGTGTCAAGAAATCCCTAATTTCTTTACACGTCAAAGAAACCTGTAAAACGATAGATTTGACCCATGCGAGTACACGTAGCAGATCACCCACTAATCGCCCACAAGCTCACCGTTTTGCGCGACAAAACCACGCCTAGCCCGGTTTTCCGCCTTCTGGTTGAAGAGTTGGTGACCTTGCTCGCCTACGAGGCAACTCGCGACATCCGCGTGGAAAAGAAGTCGATCGAAACCCCGGTTGCAACCACCGAGGGCGTTTACCTCGCTAAGCCAAGACCAATCATCGTGCCGATTCTTCGCGCCGGCCTTGGAATGCTCGAGGGCATCGTAAAGCTCCTCCCTAGCGCCACCGTTGGCTTCCTAGGCATCAAGCGCAACGAAGAGACCCTCGAGCCTGAAACCTACGCCAACCGCCTTCCTGAAGACCTCAGCGGCCGCCAGGTTTACATCATCGACCCGATGCTAGCCACCGGCGGCACCCTCATCGACTCCATCGACTACGTCTTCGAACGCGGCGCTGAAGAAGTTATCTGCATCTGCCTAATCGGCTCCCCTGAAGGATTAGAAAACGTAAAGAAGCACGTTGGAAACAAGAATGTCTCCATCGTTCTCGGTGCCCTCGACGAAAAGCTCAACGAGGTTGGCTACATCGTTCCTGGGCTAGGAGACGCTGGAGACAGACTTTACGGTCTGGCCGACTAGCTCTATACTTTTACTATGTCTGCAAGCGCTCAGTTGAATGTCACCTCGGTGATGATGCGCTCGCTTTGCATGCGAATGTGTCGCTAATCGTTTGAGCCTTAGCTCGCGATTTTCGACACCAACACCCCAGTTGCCGTTACGGCGTCTTATTCGCATTCAATTTAAGGATTTAATAAATGAGCATCGCAAACCTAGAAACCAACCGCACCAACAAGATCGTTAAGAGAAACACTTTGACCCCAGTTCCGAACGACGCAGAGGCTAGAGGCTTCGCACTTTACGTTGGTATCGATGAGGCTACCGCTCAGGCTGCTGGCGTGAGCTTGACCGAGTTGGTCAACGCTCTGCGCACGGCTTTGAACGAGAAGGTTCCTGGCTTGGCTTCGGAGACCTATGCTGCCGTGGCATTGGCCCCTCGCGACGCCGGGGGCAGAAGCGTGGATGTGGTTCGCACTGCACTTCACGACCCTCGTGCCATCGACAAGCTCGTGAATAAGGCTGTCGACGAAGAGATCAACGACGGAGTTCACATCGACCTCAGCCGCCGACGCGTGTTCGTGAACGGAAGTAACGCCGAGCTCACCCAGAAGGAATTTGATCTTCTCAACTACCTGATTGACAACTCGGGTTCGACCATCAGCCGACGTGAGCTGGTTGATTTGGTTTGGAATTCAGACGACGAAACCGCTCCAAATGATCGAACCATCGACGTTCACGTTCGTCGTTTGCGTTCGAAGATTCGCGGCTTTGAAGACATCATTCGCACGATTCGTGGCGGCGGATACCGATTCGATTCACACCCAGACGTGCACGTTGAGGACTACCAGATCTAGTGACCCTTTCGAACCTCGCCGAAGTCTCGCGCTCGATAACCGAGAAGGTGCTCGAGTTGGTCGACGAAGGCGTTGCCACCCCGATCATCCTGATCGATGGCAGGGCAGGTTCGGGCAAAAGCACTATGGCCGCGATGGTTCAAAATGACCTGTTCAAAGACGGCGAATCACTTCCGCGATTGATTCACATGGACGACCTCTATGAGGGTTGGGACGGCCTTGCCTTGGGAGCGGATTATCTGCAGCGAAACATTCTGAACCAGGTGGTTGCCCGCAAGAAGGCAACCTGGCAGGAGTTCAACTGGGCGCTCGGTCATCGCGAGCGCTGGAGAGAGTTCGAGGGTTTGACCCCGCTAATCGTTGAGGGTTGTGGTTCACTGAACCGAACTTCTGCCGAGCTTGCTCACTTGCGCGTTTGGGTTGAAGCGAGCGATGATGTTCGAATGGCTCGCTGGCTCGAACGCGAGGGAAACATTGACCACTGGGCTGCCTGGTCGGCACAGGAACTTGATTTCTATGCCCGTGAGCGAAGCCACGAGTTGGCAGACCTAACGGTCGCTAACTAGCCTTACGGTTCTTTAGCCAAACACGAACGCCGGCAACGATAGACGCAATCACGAAGAATGCTGCGATGCCGTAGCTCACATTTTTCACGGCAGGGTTACTTGCGGCAAAGTAGCCGGTGACGGTTAGGCCAACACCCCAGGCGAGAGCGCCAACCAGGTTCGATGAGAAGAACTTGTAGTAGTTCATCTTGGCGATACCGGCGATAGGCGGAACGAAGACCCTTGCCCAAGGCATGAAGCGGCCAACGACGACGGCCCACCAACCCCATGCCTGGTAGAAGTTTTCGCTCTTACCGATTGCGCTTCGAAGCCAGGCTCCCTTTCGCTTGTCTAGGTATGGTCTGCCGAAGTGGCGGCCGAGGGTGTAGCCAACCTGGTCTCCCAACCAGGCGGCCACTCCAACTCCTACCGCCATGATCCAGATGTTCACGCCGAGATTCGAAGACGCAGCAACCACACCAGCGGCGAAGACCAGAGAGTCTCCCGTGATGAACGGAACGAATGCGCCAACGAATAGACCGGTGCCGGCAAACACCAAACCCCAAACCACCAGATAGAAGACCCAAGGCCCCATTGCTGGGGCCCAGGATGCTATCTGATCGCTGATTGAGGCGTGAACGAGATGCACTAGTTCAGACCGTGAAGAACGATTTCGTGAAGAGCTAGGCGGGTGCGAGGAGCGATCTCACGCTCGTAAGCGCCACCTTCAAGAGCCTCAGGTTCGGCGCGCTTACCTAGGGTGATGGCAGCGATTGCCTTGTAGCCCTCAGGTAGCGCAAGAATGTCGGTGACCTTCTCGCTGTCAAAGCCAGAGAGCGGGTGGCTGGCAAGACCAATTGCCTGAGCCTCGATCATTAGGTTCTGAGCCGCAAGACCGGCGTCAAACCAAGCGATGGTGTAGTCGCGGCCGTCTGGGGCCTGGGTTGGGATCGAGATGAAAACGATTCCAGAAGCGTTTGGGACCCAAGCGGCGTTGAAACCGGAGAGGGCCTGAGTTGAGATGGTTTCGTGAAGCTTTTCACCGCGGGTTACCACGCTGAAGCGCCATGGCTGGAGGTTGTTTGCCGAAGGTGCCCAACGTGCTGCCTCGAGCACCTTTACGATGTCTTCGTTGCTAAGCACGTAGCTCTTGTCGTAGGCGCGTGGGCTCCAGCGGTTGGCGATTTCCGGCAGGATTGGGCTTTGGGTTTCTGCTGTCTTGTTCATAACTCTCTATAACCTCGCAATTTGCGGTTCTATTCTACTTTTCGCGAAATTCGTTTGAGTCCAAATGGATAGGCTTGGGTGCATGTCTCGTAAAGGCTTCCTTCTCTTCCTCGCCGCTTCGTTTGCCTGGGGTATCCCATACTTCTACATTCGAATTGCCGCGACCGAATTTTCAACTCCGATGATTGTGGCCGCCAGAACTTTGGTTGGTGCACTGGTTCTGGTTCCACTGGCGATCAAACGCGGCTCTCTAAAGCCTGCCTTGAAGGCATGGAAGGTCGTTGTTGCCTTTGCCGTGCTCGAGATGATGATCCCGTGGTTCCTTCTAACCACGGCAGAGAGCGGAAACCCGGTTCACATCAACTCAGGACTCGCCGGCCTTTTGATCGGTACCGTGCCGTTCTTCTCGCTGTTCCTCGGGTATTTCTACATGGGCGACAAGTCTGTTTTCCACCCGAAGACGATCCTCGGACTGGTGCTCGGATTCGCCGGTCTAGTACTTCTCGTTGGCATCGACGCATTCGCAGGCAAGATCGAGCCGGTTTGGGTATTGGTCGTTGTTGTTGGAGCGGTTGGCTATGCGGTAGCACCTTCGATCGTTGCCAAGCACGCGGCGAATGTTCCCAGTGAGGGAGTCATTGGTTTGTCGATGGCACTGGTTGCAATTGTTTACGCGATTCCGGCGGCACTCAACCCGCTTCAGCCGAATGTTGTCGCACCAAGCGCAGACGGCTGGGTGGCGCTCGGAATGCTAGGCGTTATTTGTTCAGCAGTTGCCTTCGTGGTGTTCTTCGCACTTATCAAAGAGATCGGTTCCACGCGTGCGACCTTGATCACCTACCCGAACACTTTGGTGGCGATTTTGCTAGGCGTGATTTTCTTGAATGAGCCGATCACGCTCGGAATGATCTTCGGTGTTCCGCTAGTGATCGTTGGCAGCTACTTCGCCACCAGAAAACACTAAGACGAAAGCAGCTTCTCCCAGTCGGTTAGCTCGCCGTAGAAGTGCTCAGGGTTTTCGTTTGGCTTGAAGCCATCCATGCGTGATGCGAGGTCCTGAGGGTTGGTAACGAGCTCGGCATACTTGTGATTCACCAGTGGCGCAAGGTGCTGCCAACCGGCAAAGTTCACGACAACCGGAATCGAACCAAGACCCGCCGCCTCGATGAGCGACGTTGAGAAAACCCCAACCGAATACTTGCTCTGACGAATCAGGTGAAGCGAGGTCTCTTCGTTGGTGATTAGCTTTAGGTTTTTTGGCGGAGTTTTCTCCCTTGCCAAACGTTCCTCGAAGTGATCCTTGATGTTAGAAGGGTGAAGCTTGAAGATGATCTCAAGGTCGGGGCGCAGCGCAGCGAACTCGATTGCGAAGTCTAAAAGCTGCAGTCCAACCATCGGCTGGGCGAAGATCGCAACTCGGTTGTCGATGCGCTTGATGTCTGCCTTGCGGGCGTTGTCGAATTCAACCGTGCAACCGAGAATTCGAACCACTTGGTCCTTTGGACGTTCGAGGTCTTCCGTGAAGTATTCACCCCAGGTCCAGATTTCGTTTGGCAGGTACTTGATGGCAGGGCTGCCAGGCCAAGAAATCTGCAGGCTGTAGCGGCTAAATACGCCACTCTGGAGTTCGATGATCTTCTTGCCGGCAGCTTGGGCTCCTGCGTTCATGCTCATGTGCGCGGCGTTGATGCAGTAAATCTTGTCGGCCTTGAATGCCTGGAAGACTCGCTTGAAGCCCCACGCCTGGGCAACGAACTTGGCGAGAAGCCAACGAGGCAAAACCGAGTAGTTGCCAAGAGTGGCGCCAGAAGATTCGAGAATCTTCACGACCCTGGCGTATCGCTCGTAGTCGGCTCGCTTCAGCATTAGGCGAACCGCGATACGTGCCTGAATTCCGAACAAACCCCAGAACAGGATTCGGTAGTCTTCGAGGCGAGGGTTGCGACCCTTGCGGTCATAGCGACCAACTCCGAAGGTGAAACCTTCGTCACCGAAATAGTCGGCAACCGGCTTCGAGAACTTGTCTTCGTGGTTCGCGTTTCGGTTATAGAAAGGAACGATGATCGCCTTGTAGTGATCTAGATTCCTGAAGTCGATCTCGTCCTTGCGTGGCTTCAGCGGAAAACCGAGTGCCTTGGCAAACAGCAGGAGAGCCGCCTGACGTCCGTGATATTCAACCGGGCGAGGAGGGGTAACCAGCGGTGCCTTTACCTGTTCCGGCTTGAACTGACCCGAGTTCACAATCAGTTCCTTGAGCAACCTTGAACGCATGATTGGCCAGAGGTCGTAACCGCCAGCTCTCCAGTTGTATAGGTCTTCCTCTGCTTCGGCTCGGAAGAATGCTTCGCCGATGCTCTCTAGGGTTACTTGGCTCATTGGGTGTTACTGTTCCTGTTTCAAAATGATGGCCTTGGCCTTTTCAAAGTCTTCAATGGTGTCGATGTCGACGCTCTCGCTGATGGTCATGGTCAGTGGCAGCGCCCCGACGCTAGGAATCGAGTTTGCTTCGACAAATCGGTCACGAGTGAAAAGATAGATCGCTCCGTTTGGCATGAATACCTTCGGAAGCTGTTGACGCATCTTGGTTGTTGCCTCGGGAAACAGCGCTTCGAGTTTTCCGTTTTCGCCAATGACGAATGACCAGTACGGGCTCTTCTCAGGTTCATTCACCGAAATCACAGCTTTGGCTTCTGGTTCACCCTCGAGAAGTTCAAAGGCATGCTTCACGTGCGAGCTGTTTCTGGCAGGGCTGGTTGGCTGCAGGTAGAGAACCCAAGGGTTCTTGCCATTCAACTCGAGCTCCGAGATGGCAAGCATGTCCTCAACGACGTCAACTGCTGTTGCGGTGTCGGTGGCCAGTGCGTCAGGGCGACGATGTGCCATTACTCTAGGGATGGTTTCCGCGAGCGCCAGAATCTGTTCGTCGTCTGATGAAACCACGACGAAGTCGACGAGCCCAGAACCAAGTGCAGATTCGGCGGCACGTTCGATGAGGCTCTTGCCGCCAATCGACATCAGGTTCTTACCAGGCAAACCCTTGCTTCCGCCGCGAGCTGGGATAAGTGCAACGACAGGCTGTCCGCGAAACATCGATAATCCTTAGGCGCCGAGCCAGTGGGTCAAGTTGTTTCTGGCAAGCTCCAGGTCTTCATGGCGACCGATGTCTAGCCAAGACTCGTGAATCGGGAAGGCGGCAACTTTGCCGTTGTCTTCGCGAATGCGATCGAGCAGCGTAGGCATATCGCAGTACTCTCCAACCTCGGTTAGCTGAAGTGCCTCTGGCGATAGCGCGTAGATCCCGGCAGAAACCAGCGAGCGGTGAACCGGCTTCTCGCTGATCGAGTCAACCTCGTCGCCGGTAACGTTCACAACGCCGTAAGGAATCTGGAAGTTGTATTCGCGAACTCCGAGTGTTGCCACGGCACCACTCTTCTTGTGGCTACGAATCAGGTGTCTGAAGTCGGTCTTGGTAAGTAGGTCTGAGTTCATCACCAGGAATGGTTCGGTTAGCTGGTCGCGAAGCTGAGCCATTGCACCCGCGGTTCCAAGCGGCTGATCCTCGTGGAGGTATTCAACTTCAACACCAAGCCAAGATCCATCCTTGATGTAATCCTCGATGATGTCGGCGAGATAGTTCACCGAGATGAAGATCTTGCGGAACCCTTGAGCCTTCAAGTTGCGAATGATGATTTCGAGGATTGGCATATCGCCGATCTTCAACATCGGCTTAGGCATGTTCAGAGTAAGCGGGTGTAGGCGCACTCCCTTGCCGCCAGCCATCAAAATAACTGGGGTGGTCTGCTCGGCTGGGAACAAGCGGTCGTCGTCGGTGAACATACCGATTAGGCGACCCGACTCGTCGAGCACTGGAACGTTGTGGATCATGAGCTTTAGCTCACGAGTCATTACCTCTGCGCCATCGTCGTCGACGGTTGCGGTGTGAGGGTTCGGGTTCATCACGTCGGTGACAGGGGTGGAAAGCTCAAGCCCGCGAAGCAGTGCTCTGCGAACATCGCCGTCGGTCACGGTACCGAGGAGCTTACGCTCGGTGTTTACGACTAGAGCAATCTGCTTGGCGCCGTTGGCAATGGCCTGAACGGCATCGAACATGGTGGCGGTAGGGCCAACGATTAGCGTTTCTAAGTCTTTAATCATGGTTCCTACTTATTTGGTCTGGCCTTGGCTGGAACACCAACCGCGGTGTGCCCATCTGGAATATCGCTAACGACAACCGCACCTGCTCCAATGATACATTTGGTGCCGATTTTCACGCCTTGAATCACTGTTGCACCGGCCCCAACGTGGGTTCCCGCACCTATCTCAGCGCTTCCGCAAATCACAACGCCAGGAGCAATGTGACAGCCGGCGCCGATTCTGGCGTGGTGTTCAACGATGGCACCGGTGTTGATGATCGAGTTGTCATAGACAACTGCCTCGGTGTTCACGATTGCACCAGGCAGCACTTGAACGCCTTCCACCAAAACGGCGGTTGGCGAGATGATCGACTGAATGGAAGTCACCTGAAGGAAGTTGTGGCCGTGAAGTTTGTAATTCTCGAAGATCGCGTTTCGAACCTTGGTGCTACCGGCAGAGCCAACACCGTTGATGAAGATGACCTCATCCGGATCTAGATTAAGCGCGGTTTCGTCGGTGCCAATCCACTCAACTTCTTCTGCTAGAAGTGAACCTTCAGGCGAGGGAGCAACGAATCCGGAGAGTTCAAACCCCGCCTCAAAAACGGCTTCCTGAAGAACCCTGGCGTGACCGCCAGAGCCAATCATGATTAGTTTTTGACTAGAGGCCAACGTATTCGCCGATCTCGTAATCCTTGGTTGCAGCGGTTCCAACCACCTCGTAGAAATCGAACGAGGTTCGACCGGCACCGGGTCTGCGACACTCGAGATCTGCCTCAGTGATAACGCTTCCAGTGGCAATTGGTCGAGCCGCAACCAGCGAGCGGCGAACCGCAGCCTTGTTGCTAACCTCGATCGGCTGCATCTCTTTCACCGGACGCCCGAGAGCGGTCGATGCGTCGCGGGTTAGGCGAACCAGCTCGTGAAGTTCGGCAGGGTCTAGCGAGGCAGCGTGGTCTGGGCCCTCCATGGACTTGTCCAAGGTGAAGTGTTTCTCAATCACGGTCGCGCCAAGTGCAACGGAAACCACCGATGCCAGCGTGCCGAGCGAGTGGTCGCTGTAGCCAACCGGAAGACCGAAACGATCCGCGATGACGCGAATGGCCTGTAGGTTCAGGATGTCGAGCTCGGCTGGGTACTGGGTGGTGCAGTGAAGGATGGTGACCTTCTCTTTCATAATCTTCTGCACGCGCTCGTCGTCCCAGGCTTGCTGAAGCTCGAAAGCGGTTGGCACGGTGTTCTGGTCAACCAGGTCGTTGCTCAGTGCGAAGCCGAAGGCTATGAACTTGAGCGACTGAGCGATTTCGTCGAGGTTAGCCATTCCGGTTGAAAGGATGGTCGGAAGATTGCTCTTTCCGGCCTTGACCAGCATTGGGGCAAAGGTTAGGTCGCCAGAGGCAACCTTTACCAGAGGAATGTGTAGTT
>Ga0228702_1000606_pt1 | contig 26492 bp, 25 predicted proteins | sample McNCre217_Aug_MG_2_FD_178018 | JGI IMG/M metagenome (GOLD analysis project Ga0228702, IMG submission 178018) | Freshwater microbial communities from McNutts Creek, Athens, Georgia, United States - 20-17_Aug_MG | ecosystem: Environmental > Aquatic > Freshwater > Creek | place: USA: Georgia...
TGCGCCAACCTGCTTGGGGAGAGTGTTAGATGTCAGCAATTATTGGTTTGGTCGTTCTGTTCATTTGCGTGTTCGGCGGTTTCGTGATCGCCGGCGGTAGCTTGGCGCCCATTATCAAAGCCACCCCCTTCGAGATGTTCATTATTGGTGGTGCTGGCGTTGGCGGCATGATCACGGGTAACTCAGGCGCCATTTTCAAAGGCGCTTGGGGCGGCATGGGCCGTGTGCTCAAAGGCCCTCGCTACCACAAGGAAGACTACATCGGCATCATTGCGGTCATCTCTAAGCTGATGAAAACCTTGAAGGCTGAGGGTGCTGTTGCGATGGAATCGCACGTGGAGAACCCAGAGGCCAGTGCGATTTTTGGCGAATGCCCCAAGATGCTGCACGACCATGGCTTGGTCGGTTTGGTGTGTGACACCATCCGTTTGATGGTGGTGTCTTCTGGCACCTTGAGCCCCTATGCGGTGGAAGACGTGATGACGGCTTCTATCAAACACCACCACCACAGTGAAATGCAAAACGCAGACGCGTTGTCCACACTGGCTGGCGCGTTGCCCGCGCTGGGTATTGTGGCTTGCGTGTTGGGTGTGGTGAAGACCATGGGCGCGATTGACCAACCCCCTCCTGTGCTGGGTGCCTTGATTGGTGGCGCGCTGGTGGGTACGTTCTTGGGGGTGTTCTTGGCCTACGGTATTTTTGAACCCTTTGGCAAGCGCTTGGTTCAAATCATTGACGAAGACAGTGAAGCGCTGAAAGTGGCGCAACAGGTGATCATCGGCAACATGCACGGTTACCCAGTTCCTCTGATCATCGAAGCGGCGCGTGTGTGTATCAACCACCATGCCCAACCCACCTTCGGTGAACTCTTTGATGCGTTGAGGAAATAATGGCTGACGAAAAAGACGCGGCCGCCGCGCCGGAAGACGCCGAAAAGGCAGCAGCAGAAGCCGCAGCAGCGGCTGCTGCCGCTGCTGAACCTGAGAAAACAGACGAAGAAAAAGAAGCAGAAGCGGCACCTGCCCCGGTCATCATCATTAAGAAAATCATTGATGATGGCCACGGCGGTGCTCACGGTGGTGCTTGGAAGATCGCGTTGGCCGACATGATGACGGCGATGATGGCGTTCTTCTTGTTGATGTGGCTGTTGGGCGCGTCGAACGAAGACCAACGCAAAAGCATTGCCGACTACTTCAAGCCGACCTCACAAAGTTTGGTGGCCATTGGCCAGCTGGCTGGCTCTAACGGCTTGCTGGGTGGACGCTCCATCATCGATCCCGACGGTTTCCCGTTCGCCGCCAAGCAAACGGCTTTGTTGGAACGTTTGACGCCTCGCTCCGAAGGTGGGCCCAACCCGAGTACCGACCCCGGCCAAGAAAACAACAATCCCTACTCAGACCCAGACAAGCTGACACCTGAGCAGAAGAAAGAAATTGCCCAAGCCCAAGAAAAGGCTGACTTTGACAAGCTCGAAAAAGAGATTGAGCAAAAGTTGTCTGAAAACAAAAAGCTCGGCGGCTTGAAAGATCAAGTGTCGGTCACGCGTGACAAGCAAGGTTTGCGCATTGAGATCATCGACAAGGCGGACTTCGCCATGTTCCCCAGTGGCGGCATGAGCATGCAAGGCAAAGCGTCTAGCTTGATCAGCGAAATTGCTGCGTCGTTGGCTGATATGCCAAACAAAATTGCAATTCGTGGGCACACGGACAGCGTGCCTTTCAACAACAAAGAGGGGCGCAATAACTGGTCGCTGTCAGCCGAACGTGCCGAAGTGACCCGTGCATTGCTGGAAAAGAGCGGCATCAAAGAAAACCGTTTCGCGCGCATTGAGGGCGTGGCGGATACCGATCCGTTCAACCCCAAAGACCCTCGCGATCCACGTAACCGCCGCATGAGCATCACGGTGCTCTACAACGACCAAGACTAAACGACTTTACGCCGCCGAGCGCAAGTCGTACTTATTGATCTTTTCAATCAAGGTGGTGCGCTGCAAGTTGAGCAGCTTGGCGGTACGTGACACATTGCCCGAGTTGCGGCTCAGCGCTTGTTCGATGATGCTGCGCTCAATCTGAGCCATGCGCTCTTTGAGCGACAGGCCTTCAGGCGGGAGCTGCGGCATGCCTTGGGCCAGCATGATGATGCCTTCGATCTCGTTTTCTTCCTCTTCGGGTTGATCGGCCATTTCGGCCAAGACTTCCGGTGGTGGTGTCATTTCCAGCTTGGCCAGCAATGGGGCCTGCGCCTGCAAGTCGGCCTGTGCGGATACGAGCCCTTTGGGCAACAGGGTAGGGGGGATGGCACGCAAATCCAGCTCTTGGCCGGCGTACAGCGTGCTGAAACGATCGACCAAATTGGACAACTCACGCACATTGCCTGGCCATGGGTAGTTTTGCAAAGCTGTCAAAAAATCAGCTTTGAAACGGATGGGTTTCTGGCCAAAGTTGGCGCATTTCTTAGCGAAGAAATCTAACAATTCGGGTACATCGGTGTTGCGTTCGCGCAACGAAGGAGTGACCATCGGCAGCACATTGAGGCGGTAATACAAGTCTTCACGGAACCGACCGGCAGCGATTTCGTTCTCTAAATCACGGTGTGTGGCGGCCACAACGCGCACATCGACCTGTACTTGACGGGTGCTGCCAATGGGGTCGACCGTACGTTCTTGCAACACGCGTAGCAATTTGACTTGCATGTCCAGCGACATGTCGCCAATCTCATCCAAGAAGATCGTGCCGCCATGGGCCAGTTCAAAGCGACCAATGCGATCGGCGACCGCGCCCGTAAATGCGCCTTTGCGGTGGCCAAACAGCTCGCTCTCTAGCAAATCTTTGGGGATGGCCGCGCAGTTGATGGGTACAAAGTTGGCCCCGCAGCGGTCTGATTGCTCATGCAGCAGCCGAGCCAACAGCTCTTTACCAGTACCGCTCTCGCCGGTGATCATCACCGTGGCGTTGGAGTTGGCCATGGTGGCGACCAATTGGCGCAACGTGGCAGCAGACTCGCTAGAGCCAATGAAGTTTGTCGTGGGTTTCATGTCAAAAATTCCTACACCTGATTGTCGGTGACAACCAATATTTCACAAGACAGAAAAAGTATTCGTCTTGAGATTTGTTAAAGATGCGGGACTAGGTGTCGAATCATGGGGGAGACCTCTCAAGGACATAGATATGAACCGCACCACCTTTTGGGCTGTGACAGCCTCTGCACTCTTGTTGACCGCTTGCGCCAACACGCCGCCACCTATGCCCGCGCAAGCCCGCGTGGATGACAGCGCCAACATGATCACGCCCATGACGCAAAAGCGTGAGACCTTGGTTGCCACAGGTTATGCGGTGATTAGTATTCAAAATCATCGCAACCCAGCGCAACAACGTTTGCTGGCCATCCGTGCGTCTAAGCTGGATGCTTACCGCGCTTTGACCGAACAGGTCTACGGCCAACAATTGGACGCCAGCACCACGGTGGCTGACATGACCGTGATGAGTGACACCTTCCGCGCTCGCGTCGAAGGCGTGATTTATGGTGCGGTGCTGGTCAGCATCACGCCCGTGGGCGATGACACCTATGAAACCACCATGTCGCTGGACCGCAATGTGGTCAATGACTTGCGTGCTTTGTACATCGCTAGCTTGAGCGCCAAACGCAACTGAGCGAACGTGACGAGATTGTGATGATGTGGACTTTGTTGCGCCAACGCCTGTGCATGACCGCTCTTTTGGGGCTGGCGGGTGTCAATTTTTCAGTCGCTGCGGCTGACTTGAGTGCTGAAGAGCGCCTGAAGGCGATTCGCAGCGCCATGGTCGAGGTCGCTATGAAGTCCAACACCCGTGTCAGTGCCACCAGCTGGATGGAGGGTGACGGCAAACTGCGCGAACTCAATCGGTTTTCATCTGAAATTAAATTGCGTGATTTGCAGGTCGCTCAATACGTGCGCGACGCGGGGCAACAGCCACAAGCGGAGTTGGTCGTTACTAACAATGTGGAATCCGTGCAACCCGGTCGGTGTGAAGCGCCTCAGGCGAAAGCGCCTTTGCGTCAAGTCATGACAGTGGGCATGGATTTATCTCCAGGACTTGCGCCTGCCCAACGCTACCCCGCTCAACAACTCGGATTTGCCGCGCGTACACGGCTGATTCAATTTGCGGCACGTTCGGATCGCTGGCGTCTGGTCAGTACCCAGGTGCAGGCACGTACGTATGACCGTTTGATTCACGGGCATGGTGAAGAGCACATCCAGTGGCACGCTCAACTGACCGTGACGCCTGTACCACTCGGCGGTGTGTCTGATGACTACGCTGCTTTTGGTTTGACCCTCCAAGTCAGTGGTCCAGGTCAACGTCAAGGGTGGTTCATGGCCGAAGAGGTTGTGGTTCCCAGCTTGCCCACGCAAGCCTATGGCACCCCAAAAATGGACAGCGATACCAATGCGGCCATCTCGCGTGCGGTGTCTGCTATGACCGCTCAGCTTGAGAAACAATTGGCGTGTGAGCCTCAAACGTTTGCGGTGGAACAAACCAACGGACGTTTGGCACTCAATGCAGGCAGCAACGCAGGATTGCGTGTCGGTGACAAACTGATGATTGCCGATCCATCGGTCTTGCCGCGTCACACGCTAGAGCCCAGCGCACTTGACGCTGCGGTGTTGGCCGAAGTCAAATCGGTCACGCCCTACCAAGCCGAAATCAAGCAAGTGGCGGGTCGTAAACAAAAATTCAAAGGGGCTTGGGTTGCTTGGCCTTACACGTACTAAACCATCGACGGGAGAACCGACCATGAATACGCCAATGACTTCCGTTCGCGCTTTGTTGTGCTGCATGATTTTGAGCGCACCGATGCTCTGTGTGGCTGCTAAGCCCGTTTCACGCGGGACTTACGTGGTTGAGTCTGGTGACACGTTGGACAAAGTGATTCGCAAAACTATGCCCGACAGCCCCTTGCGCGTTGATATTTTGCGCAACGCCTTTGTGCAACAAAACCCACAGGCCTTTACCAAAGCGCCACCCCGTTCGTTGATGGCGGGTGCGGTTTTGAATGTGCCGAACCACGACGATCTGCTGCGTAGCTACATGGTGCCCGGTTACGCACCCGGCAACAGTGGCATGCACCGCGGTGGTGGCTATTCCACAGCCGATATCAACATGAACGAGCGCAAGAACTGGGTGCGTTTCCCCTAAGGGGCTGTTGTGTCAATCTTGGGTCCTGAAGGCGTCCACGCAATTCCGCGTGTGGCGCCTATTCATTTGGAAATGCGCACGGCCTATGTCGAGGCGCCAGTGGCGCGTCAACTAGGCCTGCATGATGGTCAGGTGGTGCAGGCTGTCGCGGCCATGCGCAATGAGCATCTCAAGTTGGTGCTCAACGAGCACAGCTTCAATGTGCCGCTCTTCCCCTACATCAAAGATGGCGACGTGGTGCAGCTGCGCGCGCACTTGTTGCCCACAGGTAAATGGGCTTTGCAGCTGCTGCATACCGGTAGCTTTGCGGGTACGGAGCCTTTGCCGGCGGGGCTGCCCACCCGTTTGAATTCCTTGCTGTTTCAGCCGCCTGGTTTTGCAAACCTCATGGCTTTGTTGCGTCCTGGGGTGTTAGAGGCCTTGATTCCTCCTGTCCAAGATGCGGCCGAGTTGAAAAAACGCATCAGTGCGCAACGTTTGAGCATGAGCAGTTTGCAGCCACAAGCCCTCAAGCGTTTCATCTTGGGCCATGCCAGATCCAGCGAAGCAAGTTTGGCTGAGGGGGAGCCCGTGGCAGACAACACCAAGGTGTTGCTGCGCTTGCTCATGGCCGAACGTGAGCGTGTCGAAGAACAAGACAGCGTGGACACCCAGGACACGCTCAAGCACGCTTTGGATGAGTTAGAAGCTGCACAGTTGCAAGCCAGTCCTACCGTGAACAAAGGCGATTTGAACTTCGCTTTCGTCATTCCCTTTCGAGATGCTGACCCTGTCGAGCTGCATTTCGAGCAAAAAGGCAACACACCTGGACAACCCAAATCGCCCTTGGTGGTCAACATGCACACCCAAAGTCGGGTGTTGGGGGAGGTGTGGCTGAAAACCACGATCAGTCAGAACGCGCAAGTCGACTTGACCATGTGGGCACTGCGCAAAGATGTGGCCGATCTGGCTAAGTTCAACGCGACTGAGCTGACCGATGAGCTTGAAAGTGCGGGCTTGCACATGGGCAGTTTTCAGGTCTACAACGCACCACGCCCAGATGCGACGCAAGATCATCCGCCACCAGAACACGGCAGCTTAGTGGACACGCGCGTATGAACGACAAACACTACACCCAAGCGGTGGCGTTGGAGTATGGCCGTAACAAAGCGCCTGTGCTCACAGCCAAAGGTGACGACGAGCTCGCACGTCGCATCGTCGCCGAAGCCAAGAAACAAGGCGTGTACGTGGCCGAAGACCCACGCCTATTGGCGATGCTGAGCCGACTCGATGTTGGTCAAGAAATTCCAGAAGATATGTTCACCGCAGTTGCCGTGATTTTGGCGTGGGTGTATTGGCTCAAGGGCATGCAGCCTGGGGATGAAAAGCCCAAGCAGGCTTAAGTGGCTATGGCTTAAGCCTCTGCGTAGCCTCGACCACTGCCGCGTCGTCCGCCGCGTGAGACTTTGCCTAAGCGGTCATAAATTTCAACCGAGCTGGTTGGGTCTTGAATTTGCAAACTTTGCAATGCGCCGCGAATGGCGTCAATTTTCCGAACAATCAGCACTTCGTTGCGGCGATGCATGTCGCGGCAATGCGCCATATGTTCTTTGAAGCCATCCCACTCTGGGCCTAAGGCGTCAGCGGACTCTGGACCGTGAATTCCAGTCAGCTGCGCGAGCTGTTGCAACAACTCGTTTTTAGAGGTTTGCGACGCTTCGAACGCGTCGAGGTTTTGCACTTTCAGATGCGCGAACTCTTGTTCGAGCAAGTCATCCAGCGTTTGTGCCAAAGCCAAAGCCTGCCCCAGAGAGGAGGCTTTTGTATCCATGGCAAATGTGGTCATGTGCGGCAAAGAACGATCAGTTACCGATCATTTTTTCCAAAGCCACAAAGTTTTCAGCAATGCGGCGAGGGTTCACAGGATAGTTACCGTCCTTGATGGCCTGCTTAATCGCTTCGACTTTGGAGCGGTCAAAGTCTGGCTGTGCCATGACTTTTTGGGCAACGTTGCTCAAGCTCACTTTGTCTGCTCCTGCGGAAGATGCTTTCTCCATGGACGGAGCCAAGTCTTCTTTGGCTTGCGCGGCAGAAGGGCTTCGTTTCTCGACTTTATCGATGGCGCTGCGAAGGGCAGCGTTCGATTGCGTCATACGACCGTAGTTTGAAATAGCGTCATTCATGATGTTTTCACTTTCTTAGCCCATTGAGTGGGCCAAACTTTTTCACAACACTTCAATCGACCTCAAATTCTAGAACTTGAGCGTTTTTTTGAAATATTTTTTAAATACCACTTTTCACTTCACTTTTGCAGCATTCGGTCCAGTAATCACGCCATAGAGTGATCGACCCGACTCAGAATTTTTCAAGCGAATTTGCTCACCAAAACCACCATCTTGCAACGCTTCCGCGCGCATTGTGATGGAAAAGCCTTGTCCTTCGCCCGCTGTGACCAAAACCTCTTGTCCGCGTTTGACCAACACAGCGGTCTTCACGTCATACGATCGCAAAGGGGTGTTGGGCGTGAGGTCACGCACCAACTCCATGTTTTTTAATAAATTAGCGTCAGAAATGATTTGGTTTTCCATGCCTGCAGCAGGCATTTCCGCATAGCTGAACATGGAAGGGGAAATCACCGTGCCTCGCTTGAGCAGTTCTTTCGACACCAGCACTTTGTAGAGCACTTGGCCTGATGTGTTGTCGCGCGCGACGGTGGGACCCACCGTCAGGTTGACGAAAAGCTGCCACACAGGTTGTGCACAGCGCACGCGAACGGCGGGTTGGTTGGGGAAGGGGTGCTCAAACTGCAGGTTTTGTTGACAGTTTTGAACCGTGATGCGTGGATCCACGGGCACCACTTGTACTTGTTTCCCGCGAAAGGCTGGGTGTGTGCTGGCCCATTGTTGGGCCTGTTTTTGCAAGGCGTCAAAACCACTCTCGCTTGACGGTGAATCGGCTGCAAACCCAAGCTGGGCGTGGCTTAGCACGCATGCGGCCAGCGCCAAACCCCAGCGCTTCAAGCGTTGGGTGTCGACATTTTTTAGGCACAGCATTTGCATAGTCATTCGGGTCAGTGTTGATGTTTTGACATTTGTTGAGACCCAACCCTTCATGCAAGAACGAAGCCAACTTTTCAAGGACCGATAAAACGGAGCAGGCCATGCAACTCGAACCGTCCTATAGCCCACAGGTGAACACCACCGACGCCTCCGGCATGCTCAAGCTGCCACGGAGTCAGTTGGCGTACGCCCGTACGGCACCTGCCTTCGCGCGTGCGCTAGCAAGTGCCAATCAATCGGGCGCTTTGGCGCCAGAGGGCAGTACGGCACCTTGGAGTACATCGGTTCGTTCAGGGCAAACGCTGACGGGTATCGTGCGCGAACAAATGGCTGCGCGTGGCGTGAATATTTCGAACAACGAAGCCATGCGCTTGGCGCAAACTTTGGCGCGTTCAAACAATATTGCCAATCCCAACATGATCCATCCAGGTCAACAGCTGAACCTGGAAAGCTTGAATTTCTCGCTTCAACAAGCTCAGGCGGTGAACCAAGCCATTGCGGCGAACAAAGCTGCAGTAGCTGCTGCAGTTGCGCCAGCGGTGACACCCGCCGCAAATGTAAATACCCTTAGCACCAACACGTCTATGGGCGCAACGGCATTGGCGGGCACAGCTCAAGTGCAGTTGCTCGCGCGTTCAGACCGCAGTGGCAATGTGGTGTTGGAAAAAACCATTGATCGCGCGATTGAAAAAGGCTTCATTCCTGCGCAAGACAAACAAGCCGTGATGAACAAAATTGTTCAGCTCTCGCAAGAGCACCGCTTCGCCCCCGATGACTTCGCTCGTCTCACCTTGATGGAGAGCGATGGCATGAATCCTAAGGCCACCAACAACCGCTGTCACGGCATCATCCAGTTTTGTGATGGCCCTGACCGAGGCGCTGCCAGCGCTGGTTTTGGCGCGAACCCGAAAGCAATCTTGGGTCACAGCGTGTTGCAGCAACTCGACATGGTGGGCAAGTATTTCGACGACACCGGCCTGAAGAACTTTGGTCCTGTGGGTTTGGATGATTTGTATTTAACGGTGCTCACACCGGCCGCTCGCAACGAAACGCGTCCTAACGCGGCTTTGAACATTCCAGGTCAGCAAGCGGCGTACTTGCATGTGAACCGTGACATGCGTGCGCCCATCACGCGCAACTCCATCTTGGCGGGTTTGCATCAAAACGCCAATGAACGGTTGGGTACGGAAGTGGCGCAACGCCCCTCCTTGCAGGCCGCTCGCTTGAGCGCCTATGCCGCACAGGCGGCTGTGACGGAATCACGCTAATTTCACGTCAGCGGCAAAGACTTGCCGCTTGGACCGTCAAAACAGCCGTGGCACGGCTCTTGCATAAATCGACACGAGGTCTCACAACTTGAGGCCATGTGTCAATAAACAGGAGTCTAGTAATGGACGTTTTCAACTCTGCTTTCGGAATACATGAGCGTGCGCTTGGCGTCAGAAGCCAGCGCATGGAAGTATTGGCGCGCAACATCGCCAACGCCGACACGCCCAACTACAAAGCGCAAGACGTTGACTTCAAGGCCATGCTCAAAGAAGCCAAGACCGAGTATTTGACCGCCACCAATGAAAAACACTATGCCGGCCTGACCGAAGCGCCAGACAACGGCATGCGCTATCGCACACCTTTTAACAGCTCATTCGACGGCAACACCGTTGAGATGAACGTCGAACAAGCCCAATACGGTAAGGCGGCTGGTGACTACCAAGCCACCTTGCAGTTCTTGCAAAACCGCATTGGTGGCTTGCGTAAAGCCATGCGCGGGGAGTAATAAACCATGCAACTCGATAACGTCTTTGGTATTGCAGGCACTGCGCTCAATGCGCAAGCCATTCGCATGAACACCACGGCCTCTAACTTGGCCAACGCCAACTCGGTAGCAGGCTCTGAAGAAGAGGCTTACCGTGGTCGTCGCCCCTTGTTCAAAGCTTTGATGCAAGAAGAAATGACCCATGCGGGCGCGCAGTTCGTCGGTGGCGTCAAGGTCGACCGCATCGTCAACGACCCAGCCCCCATTCGCAAAACCTGGGAGCCAGGCAACCCCTTGGCCGACAAAGAAGGCTATGTCTTTCACTCCAACGTGAATGAAATGTCTGAGATGGTCGACATGATGGCCGCCTCGCGTTCTTACCAAAACAACGTCGAAGTGGTGAACACCGCACGTCAGCTGATGATGCGCACCCTTGAAATCACCAAGAGTTAATTAGGAGTCTCACATGGCTATCGATACCTCGTCTTCTATTAGCGGCATCATGACCACGGCGCAGTACAACGCGCAAAAAGCGGCTACGCCTCAAAACACCACCATGGGTCAAACAGAGTTTTTGACACTGTTTACCACGCAATTGAAAAACCAAGACCCAACGGATCCCGTGAAAAACGAAGCGTTCGTGGCTCAGCTCGCACAGTTCTCGCAGCTCGAAGCAACCACAGCGATGAAAACATCGATGAACAGTTTGGTCTCCAGCATGAGCAGTGACCGCATTTTGGGCGCTGCTTCATTGATGGGTAAACAAGTGGCTGTGCCAGATGGTCCCGTAGAAGTCACGAACACCACTGTCACACAGGGCACCATCAACGTGCCAACAGGCGCAGATGGTATTCAGCTGCAAGTGTTCGATGACAAAGGCATTTTGGTGCGTACCCAAATCATGGGGGCACAAGCCGCTGGCGACGTCACATTGTCTTGGGATGGTATGACCGACGGTGGTAACGCTGCGCCAAACGGAACTTACCGCTACGTGGCAACCGTCAACAGCAAAGGCACGATGAGCAAGCCCACCGTGAACACGTATGCCACGGTCACCGGTGTCAGCAGTGCTGGGACCACAGATGGTGCCATGTTGTTAGAAGTCGCGGGTGGCAAAAAAGTCAACCTGGCTGACGTGAAACGCATCGTCAACTAATTTCAGATTCAAAGAATTTCTCTCAGGAGCTAAAGCACCATGTCTTTCTATACCGCACTCACAGGTTTGAATGCTGCCACCGCCCAAATGGGCGTGACGTCCAACAACATTGCCAACGTTTCGACCACTGGTTTTAAGCGTAGCCGTACTGACTTTGGCGATATTTTTGCGACATCTCCGCTGCAAAAAGCCTCATCCACGATTGGTCAGGGTGTGGCGCTCAAGCGTGTGACACAAGAATTTAGCCAAGGTAACACCATCTCATCGTCCAACACGTTGGACATGATGATCAGCGGTGATGGCTTCTTTCCTTTGAAATCACAAGACGGATTCCAGGACATCTTCACGCGTAACGGCGTGTTCATGATGAACGACCAGTACAACGTTGTGAACTCTGCAGGCCAAAAACTCATGGCAGCGTCAGTTGACTCGTCCGGCAAAGCGAATTTGGATGACATGAACGTGTTGACCATTCCGCAAAAAACCACAGGCATGGCGATGCAAACCAGCAAGGTGCAGCTGGGCTTGAACTTCCCAGCAGATGCCGGTGTTATCAGTAAGCAATTCAATCGTAATGATCCAACTACCTATAACAAGAGTACTGCCTTGACGGTCTATGACGCAGGTGGTAACTCTTACTTGGCATCGGTCTATTACGTTAAAACACAAAACGCTAGCCAAGCGACACCCAACAACAAGTGGCAAACCTATGTGTATGTAGGTGATAAGTTGGTGAGTGCGTCTTTGCAACAGGCCACCAACAGCACAGGCGACGTGATGTACGTCAATAAATATGGTGAGCTCAAAGCCAAAGCCGACTTCAAAACACCAGCTGAAATTGCAGAGTTGAACAGCAGTTTTTCTAAGAAAACAATCAAATTCTCGCTGGATGATTTGACGGATGTTCGCACCTCTCAACCCGCTACAGTGACTGCAGGCTTGGCCACGAGCTTGGGTACCGGCTCTAACGATGGTGTGGATTTCAGCAACTACATCAACATGAACAAAACCGAGTTGTTGGGCTTGCAAGGTAGCAGCGGTGTGACGTACAACTTGAAATCAAATCCCGAGCTCAACGATGGGTTGAGTGTCACATTTGGTCCTACTTCAGCACGTGTCACGGTGAGCGTCGATCCAGACGGTACCAAAGCACCGACTGCTTTGGACATTGCAACAGCCTTGAATAAGAACGCAAGTTTTGCGGGATCTTATGTGGCTGAAGCCCCGAGTTCCTCGGTGATCTCTGATGTGGCGTTTAGCTCGACCACGCCAAGCCCGACTGACTTCAAGAGTTTTTCCATGACACTGAGCGGCAAAGTTTTGTCGTTTTCCAACATCATTCCAGCAGGTGCGACGATGAAAGACTTGGCAGACGCGCTTCAAGCACGTTTGCGCAATGAAGACAGTGGCAATACGGATTTGACGGTTTCTGTCGTGGGTAACGCTGCAGACGTCACGGGCGGTTTGAAGATTGTTGATGCGGCTGGTCGTACGATCAGTGCAGTTTCGTTGCAAAACTCAGCCGCCGATGCTTCTGGGGGCGCTGCAGGAGCGTCCAGTTCTACCCTCAAAATCACAGCGATTGATCCCAATACGAGCGCCTCAAAAATTGGTGATGAATTTGTGATCAAGCAAGGCAGTGCAACGGTCACGAGTGCCAATGGTGTTTTCACTGCGACGGCAGCCAGTGGCATGGATGGGGCGCTGAATGAAACTATTTATCCTCGTAGCGTGGCGCGTTATCCCATGGGTAATGGTCCTTTCAAGACCACGTTCGCGGGCACACCTACGGATATCACCGTTGTCAGCGATACGGGCGATACATCCATCACAGGTTTTATCGCTAAGCTCAATGCCAATGAGGCATTCACGACGTCTTATAAGGCGGTCATCAGTGACGATGGCTTGTCGATGGACGTGATTGCGCGTGACCCCACCGTCTCTTCGCCAACCTCCATCACGGGTGATTTGAAAGTCTTCAACACAGGCGCTGCTGGCTTCACCCAAATTGCCAATGCCGACGTTCCAACCAACGCTGCGGCAGGTCTCGCTGACCCCATCTATGCGCAAGCCAACGGTGCACCCAAGAGCTACTCAGGTAAGCACAGCATTGACGAATTGAAGAATTTGTTCACGGTCAACGTGGATGGTTCTATGGATGGCGTCACCGTGGGATTGGACCGATTGGTTGAGTCTATGAAAAACGTTCCAGTGGCTAATCAGAAGTTGTCGGGCACGCAAATCGCAGCTGAATTGACCAATGAAATTCAACGCGCTTATGGCGATGAGAAGCCTTTCAACTTCTCAACCCTCACGCCTAATTTGCCAACTTTCTCGCTCCAGTTGACTTTGTCTTCTAACAAGTCCACGCTGGACAAGCTGAACATCGACCTCTCAACGAAAGGTGATTTGCAGCCTGAAGACTTGGTGCGTGAAGTACAAAAACAAATCAATGACGACGCTGCATACAAAGGAAAAATCACGGTTTCTTACGATACGCAAGCCCAAAAGCTCGTGTTTGCACCAACTGGCAGCAACAAGATTTCGGTGTCGAGCGAACAAACAGCAATTGGCCTCTCAGATCCCTTAGTGCAAGGTGTGAACGATGAGTCGGTTGGTTTAGCCATGTCGCCTTCTGTGTCTACATCGCCCATCCGTGCGCTGAACGATCAACGCTACGGCATGAAGGTTGAATACGATGCTGTGAAACAATCGTTTGTGTTCAAGTCCGGCTCAACCGGCGACGCATCCAGCATTGCCATTTCAAATATTCGCCCCGGCAGCTTGGCTACGCAAAGCGCCAAAGGTTTGGGTATGACAGGGGACCCCGCGAGCTACACCGTGGCTGCCTCAACGATTGATGCCTTGCGCGGTATTGCGTCTAAGCCTGCCGTTTTGAAGGGCAATGCGTTGGCCATCAACGTGGACAACAACTTCTCGGTCGATAGCACCAACAACCAATTTGTGGTGTCCGTCAACGGCATCACGGGCACAGTTACTGTGCCCCCAAAAGACACGTACACCTTGGGTACGTTCATGGAAGCTTTGCAAAACGGCATCAACAATTTGCAAAGTGCCACCAAGAACGGCTTGACGCCTGATTCCGTCAACGGTGTGAAAGTGTCTTACAACTCCACGAAGAATGCGTTGGAATTCACCACAGGCACAGGATCGACAGATTCGTACATCAAGGTCACGGGCGATGCCAAATGGGGTCTCGATGGTTTGGATGCGGCCTTCGGTTCGACCACCACATGGATCAAACCCAAAGCGTTTACCGATGAAAAAGGTGCCACGGTCTACATTGACGGATTTGGTGCAGAAACGTCCAGTGCCACGGGCTTTGATACCTTGCCTTCATGGTCACCGGTCTACTTTGACAAAGGCGAGCTGACCTTCGACACCGCTGGTAACTTGGTGTCACCCAAGCAAGGCGCACAGTTGGATACGGTGTATTTGCCAAACGGTAAAGGCGCATTGACCATCAACATTGACTACTCCAAATCGACCCAATACGCATCGCCGTTTTCCGTGTTGTCGCAATCGCAAGACGGTGCGCCAGAAGGTGACTTGGTGGGTTTGGCGATCAAGGATGACGGCTTGGTGCAAGCGAGTTATTCCAACGGTGCTCAAAAGTCACTGGCCAAGGTCGTGTTGGTTAACTTCTCCAACCCCTCGGGCTTGCGCCAGATTGGTGACACCAATTACTACAAAACATCTGATTCGGGCACGCCTAAATATGGTGAGGCTGGTTCAGCAGGTTTCGGCACGGTGCGCTCAGGCGCCACCGAACGCGCCAACGTCGACTTGACCCAAGAATTGGTGGACTTGATCACCGAGCAACGTAACTTCCAAGCCAACGCCAAGGCCATGGAAACCAGTACCTCGATGACCAACACCATCATTCAGATTCGTAACTAATTGGTTGCATTAAGAGCCTGATATGGACCGCTTATCTTTCAACGCGATGGCCGCGATCAACGAAGACCGTTTGATCCGGCAACAGTTGTCCAACGACATCGCCAACGTCACCACCGTCGGTTTCAAACAAACCTTCGAAGCCACCATCCAACCGCATCAAGCGGTGGGTGAGGGCTTTGACTCGCGTTTGCAACCGCGTCTGTACACCACAGACCGTGTGCGTTTGGATGCCGGTCCCTTGATGGTCACAGGCCGCGATTTGGACATCTCGCTCAACCATAAAACCGTGATGGGCGTGATGGGCAATGACGGAAAACTGGCATTTACCCGCCGAGGCGACCTGCATGTCAACAACAACGGTGTTTTAGAAACCGGTTCGGGCCACATCGTGCAAGGCCAAGATGGCGGCCCCATCACGATTCCTGTCGGTTCAACCGTCAACATTACGAACACGGGGCAAATTTTTGCCGCTGACCCCACCCAGCCAGGCGTGCCGCAAGAACAGCTGATTGGCACCCTGATGCTGCGCGACGCCAGTACTACCAACCTGATCAAGCGTGAGGATGGTTTATTTCGGGTTGACGAGAAACCACTTGGCACGGACTTTGCAACAGGTCCAGAGCCAGTTTCTTTGACACCGAAGGCCCTAGAGGGCAGCAGTGTCAATCCAATGGCATCGATGGTGAAGCTGATTGAACAGAGTCGCTCGTTTGAGCATCAGATTCGAATGATCAAGGAAAGCAAATCCAACGATGAGTCGGGCGCCTCCATGATGAAGGTGTCCTAATTTGACAGATTAAAAGGGGCTTAAAGCCATGGACGCATCATTGTGGGTAGCCAAAACGGGTCTAGACGCGCAGCAAACGCGTATGAACGTGATCTCGAACAACTTGGCCAACGTGAATACGACTGGCTTCAAGCGCGACCGTGCGGTGTTTGAGGACTTGCTCTATCAAAACGTCAAACAGCCCGGCGGTCAAACGACCAACAACACCTTGTCCCCCACCGGCTTGATGCTCGGTACGGGTGTGAAGATCAATGCCACTGAAAAACTGCACTTGCAGGGCAATTTGGTCAACACCCAATCGCCGCTTGATTTGGCGATCATGGGCAATGGCTTCTTCCAAATTCAAATGCCTGACGGCACCACGTCGTACACGCGCGACGGCAACTTCAAAATCAGTAATACCGGCCAAGTGGTCACGGCCTCAGGTTTTCCGCTGGTCCCCGCCATCAACATCCCCGCCAACACGGCCGCTGTGACCTTTGGTCAAGACGGCACGGTCTCGGCTGAATTGGATGCAGGCGCTGGCTCCCAAAACATTGGCCAAGTTCAAATCGCACGCTTCGTCAATCCAAGTGGTCTCAAGCCGATTGGTAACAACTTGTACGAAGCGTCCCAAGCCAGCGGTGTGGCGCAAATTCTCACGCCGGGTCTGACAGGCGCGGGCGCACTCAAGCAAGGCTCGCTCGAAGCCTCCAACGTGAACGTGGTGGAAGAAATGGTCAACATGATCGAGACCCAGCGCGCTTACGAAATCAACTCCAAGGCCATCTCTGCGGTGGACGGCATGTTGAAGTTCTTGAACCAAAACGTCTGAGGAAGGTTCACCATGATTGCCCTTCGCATCCTCGCCTTTTTTGCCATCGTCTGCTTGCTCCAAGGCTGTGCCAGCGAGCCGGTCGACATGGTGTTGCGTCCTTCACCCGAGTTTCAACCGGTTTACCCATTGGCCAACGACCGGCAAAAAGTTGCCACCGGCGGCATTTACAGCAATCGCCAAAGCGACGCTTGGTTTGGCCGTGGTCGCAATTACCAAGTCGGCGACATCATCACGGTGTTGTTGAGTGAGTCGACACAAGCCGCACGAACACAAAATACGGACGTAAGCCGTCAAACAAAAAGCTCTTTACCTTCTGGTGCAAACACGCAAATTGGCAAGTTGAATCCATTTTTAAATGGAATTAACTTAAACGACAACACCAATAGCAGCAAAGGCACTGGGACTGCAGACCAACAGGCGTCCTTATCTGGATCTGTTGCAGTGACTGTGGTTGAAATCCTGGCCAACGGTAATTTGATGATTCGTGGCGAGAAAAAATTAGGTCTTTCTGAAGGAACAGAAGTGATTCAGGTGTCAGGTGTTATCCGTCCTGAGGATGTGGGCCCAAATAGCACCGTTCAATCACGCCGCTTAGCAAATGCACAAATTGCATATCGTGGATCAGGAGACTTGGCTAACGCAACAAAAGCCAGTTGGGGTACGAGTCTGATGCACAAATACTGGCCGTTCTAATCATGAAAAACTTGTCATCCATTCTTCGTGTGAGCTTGGCTGCGCTTTGCCTCTTGGCAACGGGTGCAGCGCAGGCTGACCGTGTCAAAGACTTGGCCACGCTCGCGGCACAACGCCCCAACCAATTGATTGGTTACGGTTTGGTCGTGGGCTTGCAAGGCACAGGCGACGATGCCTCGGTGCCATTCACCACCCAAAGTATGAAAGCCATGCTCTCGCAAATGGGTGTGCGCATTGACGGTCCATTGACTGACTTTGAACAAGCCGCAACAGCTGCACGTGTGGACATCAAAAACACCGCCGCCGTTTTGGTGACGGCTGATTTGCCCGGCTTTGCCAAGCCTGGTCAACGCATCGACATCAACGTGTCGGCCATTGGTAAAGCGTCTAACTTGCGCGGTGGTAGCCTCATCATGACGGCCATGCGCGGTGTGGACGGTGAAATTTATGCCTTGGCGCAAGGTGCCTTGACTGCGACTGGCATTGATGCCAGCGCCGCAGGCTCGAAAGTGCAAATCGGTGTGCCGACCTCGGCGCGCATTCCTGGTGGTGCGATCGTGGAGCGCATTGTGGATACGCCGTTCGAAACGTCGGAAAACGTGATTTACAACATTCGTGAAAACGATTTCTCCACCACGACTGCCATCGTCAACGCGATCAATAAAAAATTTGGCGGTGACGTCGCACAAGCCATTGACGGTACTTCGGTATCGGTACGAGCCCCCCAAAACTTGAATCAACGCGTGGCTTTTATGAGCATGGTGGAAGGCTTGGAAGTCACACCGGGTGAACCACCCGCACGCGTGGTCATCAACTCACGCACCGGCACAGTGGTCATCAACCGCTCTGTCCGCGTCACGGCTGCGGCTGTGTCGCACGGCACGATCTCGGTGGCCATCACGGCCACCAACGAAGTGTCTCAACCCAATATGCTCGCCGGTGGTCAGACCACCGAAGTGCAAAACGCCGACATCAAAGTGGCCGAGCCCAATAAGCCCATGTTCTTGTTCCAGCCCGGTGTCGAGCTGCGTCAAATTGTGGATGCGGTCAATCAAGTGGGCGCCACGCCTTCTGCTTTGATTGCCATTCTTGAAGCCTTGAAGAGCTCCGGCAGCTTGCGCGCCGAGTTGGTCATCATCTAAGCGAGCACGGTCATGAATAGCCCTGTCGATACCTCTACCGCCAAGTCCTATATGGACTTCTCGGCGCTGGGCGAATTGCGTGGCAAAGCTCAGCAAAACCAAGACAAAGCGCTGAAAGAATCAGCGCAACAGTTTGAAGGTTTGTTCATTCAAATGATGATGAAGTCCATGCGTGAAGCCAATGCGCCCATGAAGGACGAAGACAACCAGTCGCACGCGATGGAAACCTTTGAAGGCATGTTTGACAAAGAAGTGTCTTTGCAAATGGCCAAGCGGGGTGCCATGGGCGTGGGGGCATTCATGGAGCGTGCGGTCAAGCAACAAAGCTCACCGCCACCCACGACAGCGGCCATGTTGGGCGCACGTCAACCGTCGATTCCTTTGAATCCAAAACAAGAGCCGATGCCTTTGCCTACGGCAGCTGATTTGGCCAAAGGCATCCTGATGGAAAAACCTGCACGCCTCAAGAGCATGAAAGAGTTCAATATGCCTTTTTCTGGAGGTGCTAAATGAGTGACATGCTCGGCATCGCCAGTGGCGGTATTGGCGCTTATCAACGTGCGTTGAGCACGGTCAGTAACAACATTGCCAACGTCAACACCGAAGGCTACTCGCGCCAAGACGTGGTGCTGCAAGACTCTGCGCCCAAGAAAATGGCCAGCATGTACTTGGGTACAGGCGTCATGCTTGACACGATCAAGCGTCAATACGATGCCTTTGCCGAGTCCAACTTGCGCAGCAGCACCAGTGACTTGGCTTCGCAAAAACCCATGGTGGATTACGCCAAACGCGTCATGGACATCATGGGCGACAAAAGCATCGGCTTGAGCTCAGCATTTGACAACTTCTTTGCCTCGGCTGAAGCGTTGTCAGCAGACCCCGCCTCGACAGTTCAACGCACCAGTTTTTTGCAGGCGTCAGATGGCGTTGCTTCCCGCTTTGGCGAGTTGTCTTCGCAGTTGGATTTGATTTCTACAGAAACACGCCAAGGTCTATCCAGCGCAGCAGACAAGGTCAACACGCTCACAGCGCAGCTGGCTTTGATCAATCAGAGCATGACCAAATCGCCCACGCTGGAAGGTCAGCCTGCGGAATTGTTGGACCGTCGTGATTTGACTTTGCGTCAGCTCTCAGAGTTGGTGCGTACCAAAGTGAGCTTCACCACCAACGGTTCGGTGACAGTGAGTTTGGGAACTACCATGACCGAAGGCGTCGTGGTCTCCGGCATCAAGTCGCGCCCAATTGGCGTGAACAGCGCGGTCAAAGACAAAGTTGAATTGGTTCTTGATCCATACGGTAAGACCGAATCACTGGCTAGTATCAGCGGTGGTGAGATTGGGGGGTATCAAAGTTTCATCAGCCAAGTGCTGGAGACCTCTCAAAAAAACCTAAGCACCTTGGCAAAAACTTTTGTCACAGAAGCTAACAACATCCAAAAAAATGGCATCGATGGCTATGGCCAAGTGGGCCAAGATTTGTTTGCATTTGCACCTGGCGTGACGCCTGAGGCTGCGGCCATCCGATTGGCCTTGACCGATGGCATGCGCGTGTCCACCGCAGCGCAATTCCGCGTCAGCGAAGGCACAACCAACGTCACCACCACCAAAGCTTCCGTGAAATATGCGGGGCAAACGCCAACGACTGCATTGAGCAACTCCAAATTGCTCAACAACCCCAACAAAACCGCGGGGGTGACCTTCAAGGTTGATGGTGCGGCCACGTTCTCTCCCGTGACGACCTTAAGTGCAGGCGTGAAAGCCACGTTCTACTTGGATGAAGCAGAGCCTGGGCAGCAACTGCAGGTCCTCACACGCGATGGCCGCCAATTGCTTGGACAAGCGTTGACTGAGACTGAAAAATATCAGTTGCTCAAACCCGCTAACGGCTTTGTTGCCAATGCCAACTACAGCGATGCCTATCTGAATAAAACAGGTGTGGATGCCTATCGCGATTTGAATTTGTTCTATGGCGCAAAGGCCACAGTGCAATACCCACAAAACTTTGATCAAAACGGTACCGTTGGTGACAAGCTGCCGACTTCCGCTGTGTTGGAAAGTGGGCGCATCAGCTCGGCTGATTTTGATGTGGCGGCAGGTGCCTTTAACCTCAACAACGTGTCGATGAATGGCTTTGTGCCTGATTCAAAAACCAGCATCACCATCACTGATTTGAAAGTATCCGGCTCAGCCGCAAAATTTAATTTCAATGCGGTGGTGGGTGACCGGAGTGTGCACGTTGAGTCCGATGCGACGCAAAATCTCGCCGCGTTGGCAGCAGATCTGAAAGCCAAACTTGAACCCGAAGGTTTGGCTGTTGCCTTGGTCAATAACAACCAAGATCTTCAAATCACAGACGCACGTGGTCGCGATATCACAGGCGTTTCGCTGACCCCTACAACGCAAGGTACTTTGTCTGGCGTCGATTTCGGCACAGGACCTTCGTCCGGGTTTAGCGCACTCACCGCGAAAATTGGTGATGCAGATTTCAGGATTGATCTGAGCAACGCCACATCGCTTTCCGATGTCGTTGACTTGGCGCAAAAGGCATTGCGTTCCGGCGATAAGCAATCAGCAGGTGCTGTTTCGGTTTCTCTGAATGGAGACAGCATCCAAATCTCCGACGCCTTAGGCCGCAGTTTAGGTAATGTGCAGTTGGTGGCGAAAGACCCCAATAGCTCGACGGTGATTGGCACCTACGCAGATGACGCCACATTGACTGCCAGTGGTCATGTCAATGTCACATCACCTGCTGGCCAAATGGCCAAATGGATCAACGGCGTCTCAACCGCTGAAGTGATTGCACCTACGTTTGGGACGGGGAGCACAAGCGGTAACTTCAAACAATTCAACATGTCATTGAATGGCGTGTCGTATGTGGTGAAGTTAGATCAAACCACGATCAACAACACCCAAGATATTGCAGCGGCATTGCAAGCTAAGTTGCGTGAGTTAGACGAATCATCGGATATCAGCGTATCTTCTGATGCCGACAATTTCAAAGTCACCGATGCAGCTGGTCGAAAAATTACAGATGTGGCCTTGGTTCCTCAAACAGGTTCTGACGCGACAGCTGGCACGGTCAAGATTGACAACAGCACGTTGTCAAAAACAGATGTGCGCGCAGAAGTTTTCTCTGAAGTTCGCGTGCCTGTCTCTCAGCTGCAGTTGAGCAAAAAGCTCATCATCAATGGCCAAGAAATCACAGGCTACAACAACGTTCAAGATTTGGTGAAGGCGATCAACCAATCGCCCGCTGGCTTGCGCGCCAGTGTGGTGTCTGGTGGTGAGTTGGTGATTGAAAACCCGCAAGGCGGCGCCATTCACATCAACTCCACCACCGATGGCAATGCGTTGAACGTGTCGCCCGGCACATTCAATGCGCAAATTCGCATGACCCAAGTGGTGCGTGACATGCGCGTGCCTGCCAGTGGCGTGGACTACAAGAAGTCCCTCCAAATCAATGGTGTGAATTTGAGTGAGTCGGTGTACGACATCAACAATTCTTCTTCGTCCTTCAAAATTGATTTTGGTTATCCCGTGCAATCGGTATCGGGTTCAAACGCTCAAGATTTAGCCGATGCCATCAATGGCAACGCAAATATTTCAGCAGGCTACAAAGCCGATCTAGATTCGCAAGGGCGTTTACGCATCACGGCCATTGATCCCAGTGTGTCTGATGCAAACATTGCAGACATGTTTGTGGTCAAAGACCTCAGCACCGCCGTGCCGACCACGTTGACGCCACAAACCTCCATGCACAGCATCAATGATTTGATTGCGCGCATCAACTCCCGCACCTTGGATGATGTGCAAGGTGGTGAAGTGGTGAACAAAGGGTCAGGCGTTGTCGCCACGCTCGATGACAACGGCGATATCAAGCTCTCAACCACCGATGCGCGCGGTACGCACAATATTTCAATTGGCCCAGGCAAAGATGCCACCGGTCAGTATGCGCAAAACGCGTTGGGCGTGGAGCCCTTGGACTACGACGTCAGCAGCCGTTTGAAAAGCTTGTTGGCTGCTGAACCATACAAATCAGATATCCGTTTGACGTTTGGCTCTTACACCGATGGCAACGTGCAAAAGTCGGGTGATCCCTCTTTGTTGGCCAAGATCGGTTTTCGCACCGGTGCTTATGTCGAAGGCGGTAGCCCTGATGACTTGTTGGTATTCGTGACGGGCAAAGGCTCTGCCAATGTGTCTGTGGGCTACAACGGTCAACCCGACAACATGCGCGACAGCTTGCGCAGCCAGTCCTTGCAAGTGAAGTTCACAGCCGCAGATCGTTACACGATTGTCGATGCCAAGACCGGAACTGAGCTGGCCGATCGTCAATACGACCCCAGCGTGCTTGAGCCGGTGATTGATTTTGAAGGACTTCAAATCAAACTCAGCCACGCACCCAGCGTGGGCGATAGCTACACCATTGACGGCAATTACGACGGCTTGGGCAACAACGTCAACATTTTGGATATGGCGAGTTTGAGCAAGACGCCTGTTTCCAACGGAAAAACAATTTCGAATACCTACATTGACCAAATCAACAACGTGGGTAACTTGGCTGAGCAAGCCAACATCACCCAACAGGCTTTGACCGTGGTGAACGACCAAGCGATTGCGTCGCGCGACAAAGTGTCGGGCGTCAACTTGGACAACGAAGCGGCTGCACTGATTCGCTACCAACAGGCTTATCAAGCGTGCGCCAAGGCTTTGAAAATTTCAGGTGAGTTGTTTGACACCATCAACCAAATCAATTAATCAAAGGTTTGAATCATGAAAATCTCAACCTCCTTGTTTTTTGACCGCTCGACACAGCAACTGACCAACGTGCAATCCAACCTGTCTCAAACGCAGGAGCAGTTGTCAACAGGCAAGCAAATTGTCAAACCCAGTGACGCGCCTAACAAGGCTGCCTTGGTCACGCGTTTGGAATCCGAACTCAGCCGACAAACCAGCTACCAAGACACGCTCAAATCGGTCAACGTGCGACTGACGGCAGAAGAGACCGCGCTCAAAAATACGAGCGATGTGATGTACCGTATCAAAGAGCTGGCCACCCAAGCAGCGAACGACACCTTGAGCGTCCAAGACCGCAAAAGCGTTTCGATTGAACTCAAAACTTTGCGAGATCAAGTGCTGAGCTTGGCCAACAGCCGTGACAGCAACGGTAACTATTTGTTCTCTGGCAGCAAGGCTTCTCAACCGGCCTTCAGTCAAGACGCCAAAGGTCATGTGAGTTACCAAGGCGATCAAGCGCGCATGCAGGTCAACATTGGTGACAGCCGTCGCGTGAATCTGAACATGCCGGGCTCTGATGTGTACAACCGCGTTGTGCGCGACGATGGCAAAGGCAACAAAACGGGTGTTGACTTTTTTCAATCACTCGACGATTTGGTCAATGCCGTTGATTCGGTGGATCAAGTGGGCATTCAACGCGGCTTGTCGGAAATTGACACTTTGCAAAACGGCATCAGCGAAGGTTTGGGCAAAGTGGGTGCCGATTTGTCGGTGGTCGATTTGCAAACCAATGTGCTCGACCAAGTGGTCTTGAACCTCAAATCCACGCGCTCAGATGTCGAAGATCTCGACTACACCGCGGCGATCACCAAAATGAACAAAGACCAATTGGCCTTGCAGGCTGCACAAAGCAGCTTTGCCAAGATTTCGCAACTGAGCTTGTTTACTTATTTGAATTAAAGCACTCAAGTATCTGTTTCATCTGTCGATGACATGTTGATCAAAGGTTTTTATGGCGACCACCTCCGTTAGCTCCTCCACTTCAAGCGCTGCTACTTCGAGCGCCGCGGCTGCAGCAGCCCAAAGCACTGCTGCGCAAGTTGCTGCCGCTAACAAATCGGCAGCACAAAAACTGCTGACATCACTCGGCGCAGGTTCGGGTGTGGATACGGCTTCTTTGGCGCAAAACTTGGTGGATGCCGAGCGCATGCCGCAAGAAAATGCGATCAACGGCAAGATCACCAAAAACGAATCACGCATCTCGGGTTACTCCGCGATTTCGTATGTCATGTCGCAGGTGCAAACGTCGTTCACGGCATTGAAAGACCAAACCAGCTTTAGCTCGTTGACGGCCAGCAACTCCAACACCACCGCGTTTTCTGTGACCACAGGTGCTTATGCTGCAGAAGGCTCGCATGATGTGGAGGTGCTGCAAGTCGCCAAATATCAACGCAGTGCAAGCAACGGGGTGGCATTGCCAACGACCTCGTTGAATGGCGGCAACGCCATGAGTTTTCAATTCACTGTGGGTGGCACTGCGGCAACCCCCATTTCGCTGGCTGCGGGCAAAGACACACCGCAAGACATGGTGGATGCCATCAACAATGCCAAAACAGGTGTCACGGCCAAGCTGGTCAACACAGGTGACGGCTCAAGCACGCCCTATCAAATTGTGTTGTCTGGTCCCACCGGCTCAGCGGGTGCGTTCTCGTTGTCGATGGACTATGGCTCGGGCAGTGGCTCACCGGGTGTGAGCTTTGCATCGAACAACCCAAACAATCAGTCGGCGGCGGATGCCAAGATCAAAGTCGATGGCGTGACCTACACCCGCACGAGCAACACCGTGAACGATGTGGTAGCTGGCGTCACCTTCAACCTCAAAGCCACCACATCGACCGCCGCGTCCATCGATTTGACGCGCGACACCACCGCCATCAAAGACAAGCTCAACACCTTGGTGCAGTCGTTCAACGATGCCATGAGCATGTTGAACGTGGTCTCCGACCCCAAGTCCACAGTCGACACTTACGGCGCCACATTGGTGGGCGATTCGACGGTGCGCATGGTCAAGCAGCAGCTGCGCTCGATGTTCAGCAACGTCTCCAGCACACCCGGCACGTCGGTGGGTGCGTTGTGGCAAATGGGTTTTAGCATCAATGAAACCGGCGTCATGTCGTTAGACAGCACCAAGCTGGATTCGGCATTGAGCAGCAACTTCTCTGATGTGGTCAAAACCTTCACGGGCAACCAAAACAACGTGAGTGCCTATACCGTGGCACCTGCGGGTGTGGCCGGAGATGCGATTAAGAGCTTGACCAAAATGCTCAGCAGCACGGGTATTTTGCAAACACAAAGCACCAACGCCGAAACCCAAAACACCAAGTACAAAGACGACTTGACCAAGCTGGGCACACGCATGGATGCTTTGTTGGCGCGCTACCAAAAACAGTTCTCGTCCATGAACAGTTTGGTTGGCAGCATCAACAGCCAGAAGACCAGCCTCAAGTCCACCTTTGACGGCATGATGTCTTCACTGACAGGTAAATCAGGTTGATACATCCTTGAGTATTTAAAGAATACTTTTCACTTTCTTTCCGTTTATTTTTTGAAAAACTTGAAATTTCTATTCAAGTTTTGCTGCCTGTTTCCGATCAAGGGACTAAATCCTTTGTGGCCGTACCCACTTTGGCGTATGTCTGCAAGGTCGAAAGGCAGGTTCTATGGTTTCCGATATTCAATCTAAGTTGCCGCCCCAGGTTGCACCCAGGGTGGATGTTGCATCTTCCGTCAAGCCGCTTGCGCCTGCGGTGAGTGGGCAAGCTCCATCTGCGGTTGAACCGATCAAAAAAGATCTGGCTTTGCAAGTGCCCAAAGCCGACATTCAATTCGATGCCGAAAAAGCGCAGAAGAATTTAGACGACGCCATTCAAAAGCTCAATGAGATGCTCAAAGACAGCGGTCGCACCCTGAGCTTCAGCATGGATGTTCAGTTGGGTCGTCCCATTGTGTTTGTCAAGAACATGGCCAATGGTGAAGTCATTCGCCAGATCCCAAGTGAAGTTGTGGTTCGCATTGCCCATGGCATTGAAGACTTCAAGGGCATGTTGCACAACGCAACAAGCTGACTTTACAAATATTTTTTCAAAACCACTCAAGTAACTTCCCACCACACCGAATCACAGGGCATCAGAAATGAATTTTCTGTTTTGTTTAAACCCCTGTGACGGATCTTTAGGAGAAACACCATGACCGTAATCAACACCAACGTGAAAGCT